>Ga0247837_1000662_pt1 | contig 73736 bp, 40 predicted proteins | sample LaCtaG_2_FD_187115 | JGI IMG/M metagenome (GOLD analysis project Ga0247837, IMG submission 187115) | Freshwater microbial communities from meromictic Lake La Cruz, Castile-La Mancha, Spain - LaCruzMarch2015_14.5m | ecosystem: Environmental > Aquatic > Freshwater > Lake | place: Spain: Castile-La... | reverse complement strand
TGACCTCCTACAGGGGATTTCAGAGCTGTTTTCCTTGATTCCTGAGTCGCTGGGACAGTACCTCCCCCGTATAAGTACGTGTAAGCACACTAGCACAGGAACATGGAGCGACTTGGTGAAGGACTGGCCTCCAGCTGGTAGCATTTGACAGCTGCTTCAGTCCTTACTGCACCTACTGCTTCGCATCACTAGTGCGCTATTACTGTGAGAAGAGCCCCTGCACCCTATACTGGAAAGTCTAACGACAGTTCTTCCACTAATGACGATAACTCGGCTTTTCCAGGGCGCTTCAATCGCTTCCTAGACCGTTACATATAAAGATGATGTTTAAGGCCTGTGTGGACAGCCTTTCTGCAAGTAACACCCAAGGCTGCAAACACAATCCGTTGGACGACGTTAGGGCATCACATGCTTTCAACGACAAGGATGAGTGGAGTAATTTGCTTTCTGAGGTGCATACGCCTGCAAGTGCTGTCTCCAGCAATCACGCCCAATAAGACTGCTGGAGGAGTGCATAAAAGCTGCGTAATGAAGTAGGCCTCGATACTGAAGAAGTAGTTGGGTGCATAGAAGTGTAGGTAAAGGCGCGTTCGTTGTTGTTTCTCTCCCAGCGAGACATCAGTCCCCTGCTATGGCGCACAAAGCTTATATCAAACTACTAGGAATATGTAGAGTGCTTCGCTCCAGCCGCATGCTCCACTCTGCAGCAAGGGACATTGCCCCGCCTCGACAGCCACTGCAACACCCTACTCAGCAGAGGGACTCGCGTCCTGTAACTGGATGAGAGTTGCCACCGTCCACATAGCTGAAAGCACTGCAGCTGAATATTGGCGCCAGACACCTTTAGGCTCTTTGATCGAGGTGTAGGCTTGCCGCCCTCGAGAGCTGAGCATTAAGTCGCAAGGAAAAGGACTCACATTTCCTTGAACTCTGCCAAATTGAAGCATCTCCACTCGAGTTCAGCCTTGATATGGTAAATCCTCAGCTTCCACTGGAAAAGCAAGGGAATAGCACATAGCACGAGTAGAGATTGAAGTCTAGTGGTAGTCTGCCGTGCACAGTCTCTTTATAAATCAGTTTAACCTGATCATTACACTACTTTACGTGCTCTTGCAGTGTCTCCAATAGTTTTGCCTCATCCTCTTGCGACAGGCCATTGCAAGCACTGAATCTCCGCACCTGAGGCTCGCAGGGCTCATCTCTGAGTAGAGCCAGTTCCGCTCGGGCTCCTGAAGGTAGAGTGACACTAAGCAGAGCCTTGGGGTTCAGTCGTTGCTTGACGGCCTTCTCAAAGCGAGTCATTCTGGAGAGACCAGGACTGCTGGGAGGGCGAGGTGGTGGCCTGACCTCGTCCTTCCGAGCGAGACTGGCTGACTTAGCCTTCGTGTGGGCACGGATTTTGTTTTCCAGTAGCGGGCCGAAGCGGGCACGGATGTGTTTGCCTTTGAGTTGCTTGCAGGGCAGGTTGTTAAGTGCGCAAAGGAAGTCCACCAGTGTCTCTTTGTCGACATGTCCCAACTGCTGGCCGTTCATAACAATCCAGGCCTCTTGCAGCAGCGAGCTTTCCGACCCTGTCATCAGTTGCAGTTCAGCGAGCAGACGGCCTAAGTCCAAATAGGAGGCATGGGATAGCAGTTGTAGTCCAATCCAGGCTGCTTCTACCTCATGCTCCAGGGTCCGCACCTGGGCAGACTCTCGATTAACGGCGCGGCTGCTGGGCGATGGAGTGAGCGCAGGCTTGCTGAGGTGATGAAAAGAGCGCTGTGCCAGAATAGCTTTGGAGCCAGGACTGAGTTCGACTCGAGACAGGGAATCGGACTCGCTTTCAGCCAGACGTTGGCGCTCGTGCTGGATCTTAGTAAGACGAGTAGTCTGGAATCGTTGCTGGCTCGCGAGGAACTGGGAAAGCGTTCTGCGTGGAGAGGCTTCGTTGATTTCAGGACGAAAGGTGCACTGCTGCATTTCCTCTTGCAGGCGCTGCTGACGCTGCAAATTGGTGCGGTTGTCAGCGAGTTGCTTGAGGAAATTAAGGCGTTCTGCCAGCTCAGTGAAGTGTTTGGGAGACCTGGGAGACCTGGGAGGCGAGGGTTCTTGGTAAGTCCTCTGGGAGTAGGGGAGACGCTCGTCTGTATCGGCGAGGTCTTCATCATCGAAGCTGTCAGACATAATATGGGCGCCTGCAGCAGCTGTGTGAAGGACAGCACTGACAAGACTGCGGAGGAAGCCTTGATCGGGTCGTTTGAGAAGGGTCTGGGCTATTTCGAGTTCCACTGTAGTCAACTGGTGCGTGGTGTGGATTTCCTGCAGCGCAATGGCCAACTATCAGTTCGGAAACTTCAGATTATGTTGGAGACTCTCAACTTATCTAGCGCAGGCTTGCAGGACCAAGGATCCCCGCTAGGTCATTTCTATGGCCACTTCCTACAAGAAGGCGGGTTCTCCGCATCGAAACTGGAGCTACTGGCGGTCCTGCTGGGCTCGGGAGAGCTGCCAGACAAAGCTCATAGTTTGGTCTTTGCAAGTGGACTGCGACCGTTGGAGGAACTCTGTTGGGCCAAGCTAATTTGGCTTCTTGGAGACCTGTGTCAGATAGCACTGGAGTATTTGCCTGAGTATGCTGCAACTTCACTTCAGTCCGGCACTTACCACGCGCACACTCTGGCTCAGTACCGTAGACGTCTGGGGGACAGCATGGCTGACACTGTGAAAGCTCTGGAAGGGCGCATTCTACGTCGGAGAGACTCGCTACCAGTCTGCGAGCTGCGGGCTCGCATTGACAGTGGAGAACTAGCAATGTTGGGAAGCGCTTCCGCCCTGAGGAAGTTCGCGCTGGAGACAGCCCGTGGAGAAAGCACAGAGACTTCACAGGTCTAACTTGCTAGTGACACATGGTTGAGCTCACGCAGCACGAGACTGCCCTCGCCCATTGTGCGCGCCCTGGTAGTCGGTCTTTCCTCTTCCGCGAAGTCTTGCGCAATCAAGCGTGGAGCAGGAGGCGGGGGCACCAGCCGAGTGAAAGACCCGTCATGGTCGCTTCTGTCTTCATAGTGCTTTTCTGGCAGCACGAGGGTGGGCTGGACACGCCTGCTGAAGCAACAAAGGTCGGCAAATCGAAACTCCTGCTTGACTTTGAAGGTTAGCACTGTGCGCCCAACTTGCAGCGACGTAAGGCTGCCAGGGTGTAGCGCTGCACTGCGCCTCACCTGAATCAGAGTTCCGAACTTCGACTTTCGATCACTGACTCGAAATGTTCCGTTCTCCAGGTGAATGGAAGCGTGCAATCGACTGACGCTAATATCCTGCACCCGGATGTCACTTTCGTGTCCCCGACCTAAATTCACCTGAGCGCCAGATGGCATGCTGAGCACATGAATGCCCAGTCCGTCTTCCCTGCCTCGTGACATCTCCTCCAGCACTACAAAGGGCGTGTCTGGCTTGTGCACATCCACCAGCTCCACTGTCTTGCCCCTTAGAACTAATTGTGAAGGCAGATTCGTCTTGCACAGCTCACAGTCCAGTGCCTTCCAGTGGTACGACACTATGCCACCGCTCTGCTTCACATTTAGTCGACTCTGCAGCCATTCACGAAGGCACCGCAGGTGTATGAACTTCATAGTGCCAGCACATTTACACGGGGATATGAGTGGATCCTCTGGTGTCTGTTGCTCGGAGAGACAGATGCGACAGGCCTGCACTTCATCGTCAGTGGTGCTGGGCATAGGTGTGGCTTTCTGCGCGAACACAGGAGAGTCTTCACCTGATGCGCAGAGTTGCTTAACACTGAAACACACACGCCCAATACGCAGCACATCTCCCTCAATCAGCACTTGTCCTTGCCCTGACTTGATGGCTTTGGTCGGAGGCACCACCGTCCAGATGCGCTCTGCAGTGTCTGCTTTGACTAGAAAGTACCCCTCGCAATGTACCAGCCAAACCAAGCCGGCTGCCATCTCTGTTTGTTCATTGTCCTCTTGCCGAAGCAAAACATCGTTGCCGAGCCGAAGCAGTCTGCCAGAGGAAGTTGTCACAAAGCTGTTGCGGTAGATACTCTTGGACTCGAAGTCGAACAGGCCGTTGGAGTCTCGAGCCCAGGTGCGGGCCAAGACTTGCACTTTCAGACGTGCAGGCTTCATAATGGAAATGAAACCAATGCTAGCGAGACTAATAGGCGGCCTCTAAAGCGAGCGTTACAATCATATCAGCCTGACTATACGTTCACTGCTTCATTGGTCCGCTAAGTAAGCACACTGTTTACCTCTAGGTAACTAATTGTCAAATATATGGGACAAGCGCACGTCATTGAAACCCAGGTGAAGAGAATCAACGCTATAACCGAGTACTAATTATGCAGCACGCAAGCTTTTGCAGTGGCTCACAACTTACGGTTGCGCTTCAAAACTGTGTATGAACACCGAGGCCTGAAGGCTTACTGGGACAAGCACGTCATTATCAAGACGAAAGTGCAGTTGTGCAGCGACAGTTCTGTGGACAAGTGGTTCCTCACCGAGGCAGAGTTCCAGGAGGCTGCCTGTCTCCTCACAGGCCAAGCACCCAAGCTAAGGAAGTCTGCGTCAGAGCGACTGTGTGAACTGTGTACTGAGGGCAGCCTCGAGCGTCGCTACCCAGGTTGTCAGGTGAGTTGCACATAGCATGGCTTCTGTTCAGCCTGCATACGTCGCTGGATGGCTGAGCATGACACTTGTCCTTTCTGTCGACAAGAGAACCCAGGGAGTGCAGAGCAGAGGAGAGAGCGGCTCATGCTGAGTGTGAGTGTCGCTGAGGATGCTAACGTGCGCACTGCGCTCTCCATCATCTGCCACCTCTTTAGGTAAATAGCTTCCTAGACCGACAGACCAAGACCCACTGCACTCATTCTTTAGCTAACTGTTCTTCCTCTGTCCTGCTAGTGGCTGAGGCTAACTCGACCTCGTGAGGAGACAAAGGAAACAGTTCAGGCTCCACAATGCGGCGTAATGAGTTCCTGGTGATGCGAAGTTGTGATTTCGACAAGGCGACTCTTTGAATGGAAGGTATAGCAGAGTGAGGCTTGGCTTCTTTGAAGTTCCAGCGACTGACATTCGAACTGGGAACGGAGCCTTCCTCCCCGAGTGGCCCTTCCACTGCCTGCAAAGGCAGAAGGTAAGTGACCAGTATCTTGCATGAAGTGCTGTCCTGCACATATGCTTCCACCACATGTCCACCCATAGCTTCCAGCACCAAGCCGTGCACAGCCAAGCCCACTCCGTAGTCAGATATCACTTGAGCCATCTGAGAAAGCGGCCGCTGCCCTCGAGGCTTCAGGAAGAGCGACTTGACATCTGGGCCGGAGAGCTTCATAGAGGCAAAAGCAAATCGGAAGCTCAGTTTACACCTCTGTTCGTATCTGTCCTCGAGTTTGCAGGTAATACCCACTTCTGATCCGGTGCAGGCGTGCTCGAGGGCGAAGTCGCAGAGAGCCTTAAACAGCAAAGCGTTCTTTTGTCTGTCACCGCGACAAAGGTAGGGCACAGTCTCGCCCAGAGTGAGAGTGACGTCCAGCGCCCTTTCCTCAGCTGGCAGCATAGACACCTGCAGTAACTTCAACAGGTCTGCTCGCAAGTTGAAGTCAGATACACTGTTTCCCAACGCACCAATGAAGTGACGTTGAAGCACGATTGCGCCTCTCAACTTGGCCAAGAGCATGTGAAATACCCACAAGTCCTGTCTCCTCAGTCCTTCTCCCATGCCCTCAATTGAGCCTTCCAAAGCCGAAGCGTGTCGATGCATTGACTGCAGCTCGTCCACTACCATCAGTCTTCTGGTCACATAAGGAGTCACGTCCATGCAAAGCACTTTCGCACAGGCACGTGACTGCCAGCAAGCAGGCTCCATTGTCACTAGCAGCGCCACTCCACACTGCTTGCTTGCGCTCTGCAGTTCCTCAGAGTCTTCTCGGAGCAGTAACTCTTCTTGAGAGAATTCCCCGCGCAGAGCAGACTGCACCATGTCAGTGAGGAGTTCGTTGTAACGCTGGGGAAAGAGACGGAGGATAGGCTGGTCGTGGGGAGCTGTGAGCCCACGATTGTGAGCCAAGCCAAAGCCCGAGGCATTCAGCTCCAGAATTGCGAGGTCACTGTTCACAAGGAATTGAGGAGCCTCTGCCCGCTGGAACAAGTCCGAAGCCTGGACTTCTGCTCGTCTGTGCGATTCAGCCACACCCCATAGCGCTCTGCTTTGCCGCTCCAGCACTACTGCTAGCACCAAGTACGGAGAGAGTGCTGACAGAGTCCAGATCACTTCGCCCTCTCTAAGTAATGCCAGTACCAGGACGTCCACAACACTCGCTCCTAGGAACTGCCTCCAGTGACTGCCAGAAACTAAATCTGCCTGGAACTTACGCAGTGCAAAGCGAGGGAGGAAGAGCGCTAGCCTTTCTTCCGTCCTCACACACAGGTAAAAGCAAAGACATATAGCCGTGTTGCGAGTTGCAGTGCGCAGCAGTCCAGCCCAAGCTGCTCCAAGCGTTCCAGTGAGGGCGAGAAAGAACAGTAAAGTAGAAATAGAGTCCGGCCATAGCAGAACTGCAGTCACAGCCAACAGGAATCCGCCTGTCTCGACTTCTGACAGTCTCCGCAGAGCGCTGGTTTCTGCCCGGTACCGCGCCTCTGTGTCTCCGGCCATTGCAATATGTCGTACTTCGGCCTAGGAGTCCCTCGGCCTCGTCTACAGACCTTCTTTGATAGCTTCCGAGCCTTCCCGCCTGCGTTTTTCGGCAAAGAAGTCATCGAAAAGGGCAACAAAATAATCCTGCCGACAGAAGTGGCGCAGAAGCTAGTGCTCCTGAACATCAGCTACCCCATGATGTTCGAGGTGCGCAACTCACAAGCGGGCTTGGCCACTCACTGCGGAGTGCTGGAGTTCAGTGCAGAGGATGGCACCTGTATCTTGCCACTTTGGGTGACCCTCACATAGATGATGCAGAACTTGGCTGTGGGGGAAGGTGGAGTCGTGCAGATAAAAACAGTCAAGCTGGACAAGGGCTCCTTCATCAAGATTCAGCCGCATGAGACGGCCTTTATCGACTTGCCTAATCCGCGCGCTGTGTATCTTCCATTCAGACTGGAAAACGCCTTGCGAGACTACTCTTGTCTGACTCAAGGAGAAACGATCATAGTGGAGTTCAACAAGCGGCGGTACGAACTGGAGATCCTGGAGACCAGGCCTAAGACTGCTATCATGACCATCGAAACAGACATCGAGGTGGACTTCGCCCCTCCTAAGGACTACGTGGAATCTCCTTCGAAGCTCACTCGCGAGCCTTCCATCACCTCTCCAGAGGAAGCTCCTGCTGCCCAGCCTGTCGCTGGCAAGCTGTTTCCTGGCTCTGGTCAGCGTCTTGACAAGAAGGAACTGAGGCCTGAGAATAAGAAAACCGCTCCGGTGACTGAGGAGTACGACCCCAGGAAGCACAGACTGAGACACGGAATCAGGACAGCTGCTGGGCCCAAGACGCACTGGGAGGACCTGAAGCCAGGCAAACTGCTGGACTAATGCCTAACATGGGTACCAGCGCCTACTTCCTTAGAGTCTTGCTTGTCTATGCGCGTGCTGTATTGGCAGAATGATATGAACAACTTCGAGTTTAAAGACATAAAGACAAGATACGACGCAATGTGCAGAGCTAAGGACACTTCCCTTCTGGGTAAAGGCTATGCAGAGGATGCGGAACTTGCTAAGAAGGTGAGCGGGTTAGAACATAGAGCTAAGCCAGAACGCTTCAAGCTGCAATTACAAGTGCTCCTTCATCGATCTTGTGCTACGCCAGGCAGACTGAAAAGCTCTGAAGTGCTGCCCGTGCATGGCATGAAGATTCAATAAGTGACATGACAGTTGTTCATCCTGGGACACATCGAGAGTGGACTTCTCCTAGGAACTGCTAGAGGCGCTCATCAAACTGACTAGAGAGCCTTCAGCACTCTCCTGGAGACCAGTCCAAGACACAGAGAAGCCGGACAGTAGACAGTTCCAGGAAGAGTCGGGTATGTTGATATCAGCAGTATTGATTCCGTAACGATAGACGTGGAATGAAGGCTATGTACGCATTGGAAGAATTGGAAGGCAGAGCGGACCCTGGGTTAGTCCTACATCAGCACAGCTAGGCGTTGCAGTGGCTGAAGTAGGCCTCGAACCGGCTCCATTTTGAATGGTAGTGATTGCAGGTCCGAGGCAGCGTCAGGGTCTGGAGTAATAATAGATGTCAAAGCGCTCAGCTGCTGTGACGGAATTGGAAAACCATCTTCGAGAGATGGTGGGTCCCTCAGGCGCGCTCCTTGAAACGCGCTGGGTAGGGCGCCTCGTGGAACTGATGCGAGAGACTGAGAACACCGAAGCTCGCGAATACCTGCTGCGGGTACTGCTGGCCACCCCTCAAGCAGACAAGACCACTCCGTCCCGCTTCATCCAACTGGGCGGAGTAGAGCTGCTGGGCCGCTGGATCAATGAACACCGCAAAGAAAACGACCCCGAAGACAAGCAAGTGCTGCACTCCGTACTGTCCTGTCTCAACAAACTCAACATCTCGCTTGAAACCTTGCAACGCACGGATATTGGGAAGATTGTGAACGGACTGAACAAGCATGTGGACTCCAGCATTAGTGCGAAGGCTGTGTCTATAGTGTCAAAGTGGAAGAAACAGGTGGCTCCGCCCTCGGAGAAGGGCAGCGAGTCAGCTCAAAAGATAACCAAACTGGTAAAGGAAACTCGAATTGCTCCAATAAAACGGTGAGTGCCACCCAGTGCAAAGGTGGAGGAACGCTTGCCTATACCTGTTCCTGAGGAGGTCTATCTGCCTCCCAAAAGTCCTTCTCCGGAACCCTATCAACCCCGACTCAGGTACATAACGATAACGCGTAGTCTAATTAATGTAGATGGGTGGAAGACGACTACCTGCTCTCGGCCCGGTTCTTCTACCGCAACGACGAGCCTAACGCCAAGTGCGCTTCTGAGCGAGCCCCGCCTGAAGAGGACTCCCAGGCTGAAAAGACACTCATGAGTGTGGACGACTTCCGGAAACGCGAAGATATGATGACGCGCGAACTCAGTAAAAAGGTACCGCCCATTTAGGAACGACAAGTAGAGGGCCAAATCCTCGAGCACCTACGCAACATGAAGCCCGTCGTCACCTTCGTCAGTCCCCTGCGTAACACTCCATGCAGGCCTCGCACTCAGACGCCGTGCTCGCCTGGACACGCACGAAATGAAAGAGCAGACTCGGCGGGAACAAGACTTGGCGCGCATCACTTACCCTCGCGAAAGTGAAATTCCTCGAGCGCCTCGAGAGCCGACTGGCCGTGCGGAAACCTGTGTGCTGCCTGACACACTGCTGATCTCCTTAGTGTGCAAGAACCCTCGCCAGCCGCCCAGTGAAGACCACCCGCCTCTTTTCATCTCACCTCAACCCCTGCCCTACATCCCTCCGCCGCTTGCTCCCTCTCCCTCTGACCCGTACTACCAGCTCTACCTCAGTCAGATGGGCCCGCTGCTCCTAGGTCAAAAGAAGCGAGTTCAAATCGATCCTCGCACAAACAAGCCTGTCAATTGGAGGACTGTGCCTTGTCGTCTGTACCACTCTCCACAAGGCTGCACTCGAGGGGACAACTGTCACTTCATCCACGACTCCAACCACAGTGGTAGGCCCATTCCCAGCGATTCCAGACGGAACAATGAGACCCGGCAGAGGACATTCAAGTCGATGGAAAACGTCATTCCCGGACCGGAGTCCTACTCTAGCTAGTAACTTAGTTGTTCCCAAAGTCACCGCTTATAACAAAACTGGCCAAGTCTTCGTCAGTTCTGTATCTGAGACACCGCAAATCAAACTTCATGCCCAGCTACTTCCACTCCTCGGCGCCCTCCCTCGACCAGTTGCGCCAGATCCTCTCGCTCCTGGCTCATCTCCGCTCTTCCGAACAGATCAAAACGTTGGTCACCTTCTCTCAACATCTGAAGTTCTTCGAAGAGCTGAGAGAACGCTTGAGCGAAGCAGCACATTTTCAATGCTGCCAGTATATGAGCTATGAGTACAACTCCGCAGGCCAGTTCCTGTTCCACGAAGGAGATCCCGGCAACTGTTTCTACGTGCTGCTGGCAGGGAGCTGCGCAGTGCTCAAGTCCTCTGTCCTGGGCCAGCAAGACTCCGAACAACTGACCATAGTGAGGCAGGGCGAAGGAGTGGGAGAGTTGGCACTGCTTTCGAAGAAGCCCAGGGCTGCCTCTGTGCTGTGCCGGGAGGACTGCCACTTCGCAGTGCTGTCACGAGAGGACTACACTCGAATACTCGCCCGAGCACATGAAGACCTGCTGCAGGACAAAGTCACTTTACTCTCTCTTCACCCAGCCTTCGCCCAGTGGACCAACGGCGCTCTCCGTCGCCTTTCCTACTTCTTCAAGGTGCGAACGCTGAGACGCAAACAGCAGCTGTTCCAAGCAGGTCAGCCTGTTGCTGAGGTGTACGTAGTCAAGACTGGGGACTTCCACCTTACACGAGCAGTGCAGGCTCAGAAAGGCAAACATTACAGTGTAGATGTGAGTTCAGTGAGTGCAGGGGAAGTGCTGGGTGCGGAGGACTTACTGCAAAACAGAGCTCATATGTACACATGTGTGTGCGCATCCTCTGTAGCACATGTGCTGGTTATAACTCAGGCAGACTTCACCAAGGGACTGGGGGAGGAATCCTTGAACTACTTTCTTGCGCTTGGAAAGACAAAGGAGCAGTACCGGTCTGCTCGTCTTGTAGCTGCTTTGCGGATACAAGAAGAACGCCAGGCACAAGTGCCGTCTCCTCGGCCCAAATACACTTGTCCTGCCTTACGATCTCAGCTTCTCAGCGAACGCATCAAGACTTTCCAACTGCGGCCTACTCACAACCACACCCTGTCCTGGCCACTCAGTCCCCAGGAGCCTTGCCACGTGCACAGTCCCTCTTGGTGTGATGTCTACACCCCCAAGCAGCACACTGACCTTCGCAGCTTTCGCAAGCAGCACATGTTGCCCAGCTTAAGTCTTTGTGATTAGTTTTAGTGCTTAGCAACTCAGATTCTGTCTTTTCTCTGCAAAGAAACGGTTCGAAACATCAGACATCTGTAAAGTCGCGGAAGTACTTTCGCAGGTGCATCCTTGGCAAACTCTCAAGTAGAACTTAGACCCCAATGCATAAATCTGACTGCTTTACATAGTTCCACAAGCACCATGCACTGCTAAACTGACGCCGTCTACCTGCCATCATGAAGCAGTGAGTTCGCATTCCAATGCCTAAACCCTCAGTAGACTAACTAACCGTCTGCATCTTCTACAAGAGTGCGGGGCTTCGGAGCGGCCGGGGGCTCTTCAAGTCTATGGTACTCCGTGACTATTTGGTCTTCAGCTGCACTGCTGGGAGAGGGGAATTGCGGAGAACAAAAGGCGGCCAAGGCGTCGATCAGTCTCCATCTCTCCGGAACTTCAGTAGTCATAGGCTTCTTTACAATCACAGCTGTAGATTTAGGACTACGTGCCAATACATTTCCTAGTTAATCAGCCGCTGCTGCAAGTCTTCCTCCTTGTCTCGAGTGGACGCAATGGTGTCGGTCACGGACTGCACTGATATCCCGAAGTCCCCAATAGAGTTTCTCCGCTTTTCAAGCTCAGGCGGGTCGGAATTGCAGCACATCGGGAGGCAGTGACTGAGGGCAAAGCGAGCAGGCGGCTCTAAAGCAATGGAGGAAGACACTGAGAGGCGCTGTTCTTCGGGGTTTTCCTTGGAGGGGGTGGGCTTGGCAAAGCGCTCGTTCGTGGTCTTGCCCAGCAGGAAGTTCTGAGTCTGGATGAAAAGCAGCAAGCTGTGTAGTGCCTACCCGAGTGGCAAAGAAAACAGGAAAAAGAGCACCCCCATCAGTGCTGACAGGGCTCGAACGTGCACATCCGACACTTCCACCAGTGTTTGCCGGTCGTAGGTGGCGGCAGCTGCTGCGACGTTGCAGTAGGTGGAGAGCAGGAGGGACAGCTCAGTGACAACGAGGAAGGCATAGAAGAAGCCCAGGTTCCTGGCTCCAATGCAGTTGAGCAGCCAAGGACAATGGTGGTCGAACTTGTCCACACAGCGGTCACAGCACTGGCAGTGTCTGGAGCGGTACGTGCGGAAGAGCTTGCAGTCAGGACACACTCGACTTAGTTCGTGCTTCATATAGAGGCTCTGAGTGGACAATACTAACAGCGTTTCCCCGGGCCGAGCCCGCAGGTACCCAGGGTCTTTGTGGGAAGTGATGAGGAAGAGCACGATGGAAAGGCCGGCCACTATCACGTAGATCACTTCTCCATACTGTGAAAGTGCTGTCTAGCACTCACTCTGGTCTGTGAACAAGGCGGAGTAGAGACTGGCTACAGGGAAGAACACCACATAAGTCAGGTACGACATGAACGTCTTCCTGTAAGGCCGCAAGGGCGGTCGAATGGAGAAATCCGAGAAGCAGGCAGGAGGCTCGAGCAGCTTCACAAGCGAATCTGCTTTGTTCTCTCTGGCGATGTCCGAGGCTGTGCGGCCTTTCTCATCCCTGTCCTCTCTGTCCGCTCCTTTGAGCAGCAAATTGCGCACTATGCGAGAGTTGCCAGCCACAGTTCCCAAGTGTAGAGGTGTCTGTCCATCGTTGTCTTTGAGGTGCAGAGGGGCGTTCCAGGCCAGGAGCACTGCTGTGGCCATTTCGCAGCCCAGATAGGTGGCCCAGTGCAGTGGAGTGCCTTTCTTCTCGTCCAGCGAGTCTATTGGCAAACCCAAGTCGTAGAAGAAAGCCAGTACCAAGGGCTGGTCTCCCTGCGCTGCAATGTGCATGACGTCCAGTCCTTGCTTGTTCTTGCTTCTGATGTCTGCACCGTGATTGACCAGCACACTTACTAACTTCTACATGCACAATACCAAGTTGCCTCGGAAGGCTGCGAAGTGCAACGCCGTGAAGTCTTCCTCTGTCTTGCGGTTGATCCACTCCAGACTCAAGGACTCATCCTCTGGGTACAGCTGGTGGAGATGGTCTAGAAGCAACTGGACCACTTCACTGTTGCTGTTCAGAGCTGCGATGTGCAGAGCGGAATAGCCGCGAGAGTCCTTGAGACCCAGGATATTGAAGTCGGAGCGCAGTAGAACTGACAGACCTCCTAGGTCACTTTGGGAAATGCATGTCACACAAGCAGTCACAGAGTCAGTGGCCATTTCTACCACTGCGCAGTCCCCTATTAATACACCTTCTCAGGACTTAACTAGGAGGCAAGCTGAACTCGAACACAGGTGCATCAGGGTTGAGAAGAGGCTCAGGAGGCTTGGGAGGACTGGGGGAGGAAGCTGCAGGCTCGGGCCAGTGTGGACTGCTGGGCTCAGCCTCAGTGAGTGAGTCAAGGTAGAAGTCGAGTAGACTTGCGGGACACTCTTCCTCGATTTCGTCCAGGGACTTGCAAGCTTTGGGCAGCTCGAGAATGCTGCTCTTGCGAGAGGCGCTCCTGCGCTCGAACTCTTCCTTAAACTCGTGCAGTTCCTGCTTGACGCTGGAGGCTTGTTCGCGCAGCTTTTGACGTTTGAACTTCTCCAAGTCGTCAGCGATTTCGTCGTTGTGGAACGGAGTGAGTTCGAGTAGCAGTGCTTCGAGGCATGCGTGTTCCTGGTCCAGCTTCTTGTGCTTCAGCAAGTCCTCCCTCATTTTGCGGTAGCTCTTGGGGTCAGCAGGCGAGGCGGCCTTCTCCCCCGCACCCCGCTCCAACTTCGTGTTGATTTCCGCAGTTACTCGTTGCGCCGGTTTGAACCTACCTGTGCCCTTCACTGCTGCAAAGCGCTCCTCTTCCTCCAGCTCTCCGCCTGCATCATCCGCCCTTTCACTCTCCCCCAGCGCTCTGATAACTTGCTCTGTGCGCTTGATTTGGTCCACTGTCAGTTCGTCTGGCCGCACCACAGGAGTGGTGTACTGCGCTTCGTCGAAGGTGGCCTGCACGCCGAACAGCTTCAAGTTGGTTTCGAACTGATCGAACTTGCCAGTGGACTGCTGTTCTTCCAGTGTGTGCACGATGGGAGCGTCTGGGGAGTACTTCTGCAGCTCGCGACGACCAGGCGCTCTGGCCTTCACGATTTCAGCATCGCTCTTGAATTTCTGGCCCTTGTCAGGCGAGTCCTCCAGTGTGAACTCCAGTGTTTGGAAGGCTGCTAGTGTTGTGATGTCCTGTCTTGCACCCTCACAGTCCTGCAGCTGCACTGCTCCCTTCGCAAGGGTCTGTAGCTTGCCTGTGACTCTCTCTCCTTGGGCTGTCGTGGCAGTCACTAGCGCCCCTTGCTGACTGCACTGGTGCACAAGGTACCAAAACCGGTCTTTCATAGTTAAGAAGTCGTCGCGCGGCCGCTTTCGAGGTTCACCTCGGAAGGCCATTATAAGGCTGACAAATGGATAGCTCGTGCCAAGTCTGGAGATAACTGAAAGGTCCGCACTACAAGATCCTTATCTAGGAATTCAAAAGCTACCTGCTGCAGCCTTCCTCAGCGGGAAACCCAGACAAACCTCCCTCTGCAAGCAGCCCAACTGACCACTGTTACTCAACCAACTTACCTTATTAGCCACTTGAGAAGCCAGTGGCCAATAAGGCCGGGGCTTGTCAACTCTCTTCCGACTCTCCTGTGCTCAGAGGTGAGACGTGGCCTGTTCTCCGCCGATGCAAAGTATTGGAAGCGAGCGGCTTCAAGGTGACCTTGCGATGCGAAGGCCGTGGCCTGTACGAAGTAGATGGCTCCTGCAGAATCAAGCGAAGCCCTTTGGGTTTGTGAGCGAGCGAGCAGCAACATTGGCCCATAGTACTATTAGGCCAATGGCTTGTCGGTACCGAGGATGGCAGTTTGAACTAACAGACATAAAAGGGGAAAGTCACTCTAGTTCAATAGAGACTTGGCTTGACTGAGAGACTGCTGAGAGGCTGCTGGAGGGGCAGATTCGAAATGAGTGTTACCTAGCTATTTATAGGAGGAGGAAGAGCAGCGCTACTGCGAGTTGTGCGGCGTTTTCCAGCGAAGCCACGAAGTCAGTGTACGCTTTGCCCATCGTCACTTGTAGAGAAAGCGTATCGGTCTCGGCTGTCGGGACAGGGTAGGCAGGGAAGTCGTTTTCCCCTGCCACATACACCGTATAGTTGAACCTGTTTTCCAAGTTGGAGAACTTCAGCACCAGGTTGGTGTTCACCGGTCCTTCCTGGAAGTGGCCAGTCGGGACTTTGGAGTTGGCAGCGTTCAGTCCTTGTAAGACCTGAGCGACAGAAGGAGCAGCTTCGAAGGGTCTGAGCAGCACAGCTGCCACTCGGCCCGGAGTACTGGTTTCCACCTTCACTGAAGCTGTGAACTCGCTGTATTGGGCTAGCGCCACATTGGTGATTTTAGGTGCGGTGTACACGTATTCAGTGGGAGTCAAGTCCACAGAGCCACACAGATTCGGCACTAGAGTCGCCAGTGTGCCCTTCTTTGCCAGTAGAACCTGTTCTACGGGGGAGTCGAACTCCGCACTGAGTTCCTGTGACCTATTGCTGACGAGTATGAACTGACTAGTAACACTGCCCTCAGTGCCGCAGGAAGGCGCAGTGGTAGTATTTTGCTGAGCCTGCACGTTATTCGGGTCAGTGCTGCGATACTGGAAGAGTTCGCAGGGCAGGGCGAGGGTTTTGCAGAGACCCAAGCGAATCAATTCAGGGTCAGTCTTGACAGTCGTTCCTACATAGAAAGCAGCTGGCTTGTAACTGGCCTGAGTGGTGAATGAGACTGAGGACACGCTGCTGAGACTATTGCTTCTCGTGCTGTAATAAGCAAAGTGCACAATGTAATCTGTAGAGTCGGTCAGTCCTTGCACATTCAGCACAGCTTCGTAGGCATTCGTGGAGTTAGCCTTTGTGCTGGTCCAAATAGTGCCGTAGATGTGTTTTGCCCCATCGTTCGTAGGGATCTGTCTGGCGAGTTCTGCAGAAGTCGGCGGAGCTGTTCCCTTGGTTGAAAGCACGTAGCTGACAGTGGCCAGGTAAGAAAAGCCGAAGTTAAGTGTCGCAGTGGTTCGAGTCGTAGTAACGGAAGGTGTGCCGACTAGAGAGGTCTGAGTAGTACTTTCAGTGCTCACTGTCACAGTAGGAGGAGTGCCTGACAGACCATAAGGAGCTGCGCCCTGTCCTCGCGGCACAGCAGTAAGAGACACACTTCCTGAGCCACTCGTAACGTTCACAGAGAAGGTGCTGGTGAGTTGTCCTTGCTCGAAGGTGAGTACTTCAGGGTCGAAGACCAAGTCAACTGTTGAGTTCGTAGATGTTTGGGCCTCAACTAGTTCCACAGTGAAGGGATAGACCGGAGCAGCTCCTAGAGTCACTCTTAAAGGCACCGAAGTTTCTCCCACAGATAGAGCAGGTATTGTTTCGAACGCAATGGGTACAGACCCTGAAGGTTCAGACACTGTGAGAGTGAAATCGCTCATCGGACCATAGGCCGGAGAGTCGCTGACTTCGAACTTAGTGAAGTGGATGATGTAGGAACCTGCTGGCACAGTCGGCAGCACCCCAATACGAAGAGTTTTCACAGTGTTCCACAGGTAGCGGAAGTCGAGTGCCGGCGGGTCGAGGATGATACCTTGAGTAGTAGTGGAAATCCGCACACTTATAGGACTGAAAGTGGCTTCTGCCAGAGTGAGTGTGATATCAGGAGAGAATGTGCCTCGCACCACTGACACACTGTCCGAACTGCGCTTGATAGAGTTAGGCGCCTGCACGAACTCGAGTCTGCTCACAACAGTCAGAGAGCCGAAGGTAGAGCTGCGCACCACTTTCGCGTCCAAGTCCACATATCTGAAACTGAAGGGTTGCGTCAGTCCTGCAATTCGGGGGTTCGTCACTCCCTTGATAGTCACGTAGAAGACAATAGACTTGAGAGAGTCGAAGAGGTTGTAGGAGTCAGGCTGCGGCATGAGGACTTGAGTACGCAGGTAGCCAGTTTCAGGCAGCCAGGCGCAAGTGGTAGAAGTGCCTATGTAGGTGATCAGGCACTCTGCGTTCGAGTCTGCAGAGAAGAGATTTGCGAATTCAGAGGGCCAGTCGATCCACAGCGCACCGTTTTCAGCCAGAACAGAGAGCCCTGAATCAAGTGTGAAGTGATAAGTCGTGACTACTCCAGCAAACAGGACTTCCGCACTAATCGCCTTCACTCCCATGGGCTGCGAAGGAGCGAGGAAGGTGAGACTGCCTCCAGTGTCTGCCATGGCCAGCACAGTCCTGGTCTCTGTGTTGATGAAGGAAATGGCCAAGTTGCCGGTGGTGCCTTGGGCAGGGTTGGCTATGCCGTACATTCGGAAGCTCAACTGGTTGTTGTAGTCTGAGAAGCTGTTCAGAATAGAGAAGCGCACTTCGTAGGGACCGTAGTAGCCGCAAGTCTGTGCGGCAGGCAGGGAGCTGCAGGCGATGGACATTCCCACAGGAGCAAGGCTAGGAGTGAACTCTGCGGGGAAGCGAATGCTCACTGCCAGAGGAGAGTTCGCGAGGAACTGCACAGGCGCTCTTATCGTTACATCATAGGTGCCTATTTCTCCTCCGTTCAGTGGACTCACATTAATCGAGTCAATGCGAAGTTGAGCAGCCGGAGAGGTGATAGTGACAGGCGCGCCTTGTCCAGAAGCCAGCAACACAGAGTCATATACTACAGTCATTGAGAGCGGACCGAACTCCTCTGTGGAGTTGACGCGAGTCATTGTAGGGTTGATAATGCCTCGAATGCCCAGAGAAATGGACCCTCCCGCATCTTCATTGGTCACAAGAGTAATAGCGTTGTTGAGGGAACGACTGCACTGGCGGTAGGAAATCAGGCCGGAAATAAGTGTGCAGGAGATTTCAGAAGGCATAGTGAAAGAGCTAGGCAGTTGCAGAGTCAAATAAGTGCCCTTGTAAACAGAAGTTCCTGGGGACATCACCAGTGTGTAGTAAGCGGGATATCCTGAAGTTGTCAAATCCGGTGCAAAGGTGAAAGTGGCGGCTGCAACTGGGTCTGCCGCAGCGAACTTGAGACTATAGGTCAGACTTTGCTGGATGATATAGCGGCCTGCAGAGTCTTTGGCATCCACAATGAAGCCTGAGACGTCTCCAGCACTAGGCGGGTTGCGGATGCCCTTGAGAGTGATGAGGAGAGAAGTGGCGTAGTCCTGAGCTGCGGAGAAGGTGACGTAGACGCTGTAGCTGGCTATGCGGCAGGAAGCGGAGGCGAGGTTGAGTGAACACAGCGGTGCGGGGTTGCTGTTGCCCAGCATCGGGAAAGCACTGGGGAAAGTCACACTCAGTACTGAGCCTACTGGCATGCGAGGCATCATAGAGAGACTCACTGTGTATACTCGGTTGATAGCGTTCGCCTTCAAACTTGCTTCTTTCGCTGAAAACGCAGTCACTCCACTCGGTGTAATACCAAAATCAACCCACAAGCCATTGGTTCCGCCCACAGAGAATGTATCCACCCGACTCTGGCTGCGAATACCGTAATACTCAATCTTGCATCCCTCCCCTTTGGAGCAAGATCCATAGAAAGGCGGGTTGCGGATATTGCTCAACTCGAATGTATATTCAGTGCATGAAGTCAGAGCGATGCCGGTTGGAAGTGCAACTGTGATGACTCCCGCGTCAGCTGAAATGGAAGGAGTTAGAGTCGTCACAGTCTTTGTATCTGCATAGGTCAGAATTGTCAGTTTGATAGATGCACTGAGCGTATAGTAGGCTCTGGGGAAGCTGAAGTAGAGAGTGTCTCCAACACCCAGTCCATCAGCAGTCTGGAAGGGCAGTGACAGAGTGCCAAGTGCGTCCACAAGTTTGGAAGACATTTTCGCTGCATTTTCAGCGCTAATACCGAGGCACACTACACTACTCAAGTCGGAAGACAGCACTGAGGAGACGCCAGCAGTTTGATCCTGGGGTATATACTTTGTTGGGAAGTATATGCCTGTCACTGTGCCATCTGTGGTTAGTGAGTAAACTGAAACACTGATTTCCGCCCATTGATTGGTATATATTCCATTATTGGCCAAAAGAGGTGTAAAGATCTTCTGCAGACGAACAGACAGCGGCGTGTTTTCCTTGACCGTCTTATAACCAGTGATCTTAACAGTAGCAGGTATCGGCGTAGAGCTCTCCCTGTCTCCCTCAGTAAACAAACAACTGAGCTGAGAGGCAACAGGCTCAAAGCCAGCGAGTGCCACACAAGGCACCTGGTCTCCTGTCTTGAAGCCAGTGGTAGGGTCGAAGCCTAGGCCCAGGTTTTCCTCGTATGCGTTGAGAGTGGAGAACTCGAGAAGGATGTAGCTTTGGTTCTGGAACACACCAGTGATGAAGTTGTCATAGGCCTGCAAGAGCTGCACAGAGGGAGTGAAGTTGAAGGTCAGGTAAGTTTCAGCGCCTGCGTTCTTCACAGCGGTGTCCACTAGGAAGGAAGCGGGCATAGAGACGGGACTCACATACATCAGTGGGTAGTGCAACTCCAGCTTCGTACCACTGTCAAAGGTAGCCACTTGCAGAGACTTCCACCCTGCTGTCGCCGGAGCTTGAACGCCGTTCACACCAGTAGCTCCAGTAGTGGTCACGTTAATGAAGGTACAGCCTGTGCCGAGGCCGCTCCACAGCTTGGAAACCTCGCCAGGCAGCATCACTGTCAGTGTGCTGTTGGTCGTATTCCACTGGCAGTCACTTGCTCTGATCTGAGTTCGGTCCCAATGTTCGCTCCATATTGTATGGACATTCGTATATAGCGCGCCGTATCCAATATTGCAAAGCAACTGACCACTGGGGATCTTGTACTCAGGCAGTGTGACCTGAATCTTCCCAGTGACAGACGGAATGGGCACAGTGGAGTTCATGCGCAGGATGAGTTCTCCAGTGCCTCCCACATTCACGAAGTTGTTGTAGAGAGACTTGGCGTTCCAAACCATCCAGGTGTCAAACGGGTAGCTCACAGTGTTGATTGACATTTCAAGTCCGGAGTCTACAGACTCGACCAACTGGTCAGTGCCGTCATCAGAAGCATATAAGTATGCATAGAAGGAATCCATCAAGCCTGCAGTAGTGGGACTCATCGCTCCAACCTTGACCTGGATCTTCTCAGCTCCACTGTACACGAAGTTCGACACTGTAAGAGTGTTAGTGCAGGGCAGAGTTGCGCAGTCGCTCACGCAGCTGATTCCATTGCTATTGAGTGCGCGGAGACCACTGAGTACCTCGCAGGTCGGGTCCAACCACTGATACTTGGGCTTGCCGGCCTGATTTCGGTCATTGGGGAACTCGAGGATGAGGCGGACTATTGTGGAACTGAGGCTTTGAGGGCGGACTGTGAGTGTGTACAGGTCGTAAGTGTTGCGGTTCCATTGGGAAGTGATGGACACACTGAGGCTTGTTGTGGAGGGTTGAAGACTCAACATTCGGCAGATGTAATGGGCGACATAGATTCCATCGCCATTGTACACATCTGCATCTACTCGGTATCCATCGAAGTAGGTATATTCCGGCATACGCAAAGTGGCAGTTAGCGTGCTCAGTAGTCCTCCGGCTCCTGACTCCATACTAGCGACCAGGTAGTTGAGACTATTGATGTGTGCAAGGTTGCACGAAGTGCCTAAGCCTCCGCAGGCCACTATAGGTGTGGAGAAAATGAAGGTTGAGTCGAAGCGAAGCACCACATATCCCGAGTTCACACCCAGAGTGGAACTTTGGTCGAAGGTGAACGTCAGAACTTGACTGTTCATTGCTGTCCGAGCGCCCGCAGCAGCTGCTAATCCGCCTTGCTTGGGAGCAGGAGAGACGAAAGGTGCAAAGAAGTGTCCGTTGCGGTACATGGAATAGACTTGGTCGCCTGCACGCATAGCGTCCTGATATAGACTCGACAGTGTGTATATGCGAATGGCAGGCTGAATCAGTTGCTGGAAGACTGACTCAACGTGACTAGTGGGAGTCTGGACCAAACCCACAATAAGTCTGTAGCGGGTTTGAGCGGCCAAAGCCCCGGTGAAGGTGATCACTAGTTTCACAGGAGTCGAAGTGCTTGCAGAGGAGGCCCGTACAACAGTGCACACTAGGCCTGCACTGGCACTGATTCCCATCGAAGGGTTGCAAGGCAGGGTAGAGGGAGAGCCTAAAATAGTTGGGAAGGCAGGGGCGAGTCCTGTGTGTGTAGGGAATTCGACCACGACTGCTCCTCTCTCAGTTACGCTTTTCCCTGGCAATAGTGCGAAGGACAGATCTAGCATCGTTTCCATGCCCACATGCAGTGCCACTAGGTCAGCACTGCACTGTGAGAACCCTACAGTGCACAGAGACTTCGTCAGTTTCGCCTTTGAGAAGCCACTATAGAGACTGTATGGAGCTGCGGAGTGCACAAACAAGTTCCAAAGAGTCTTTCCTGGTCTGGGCAGTGCACTCACAAAGTCATAACTCTGCAAAGTGAAGCCATCAGTTGTGAATGCTCCAGAGTCCCTCACCTTGAAAGTGAGTTTATATGTATTTCCACTGCTCAGTGGTAGTTGCTCTGGTACTTCAGCATACAGAGAAGAAGTCGCGAACACTCCACAATCCTCAACAGGCACTGAGTTGACTCCATTGGAAAACACACATTCATACACTCCCGCTGCAGGAAGTTGCGCTGCATCACTGATATCAATGCGAACTTCGTAGCCGTACTTCCAGGCTATATTGCGGGGCTGCAGGTTGAAAGTCAGTTCCGTGATTCCGTCCACACAGGGCTCAGTACGGGGCTGGTACCAGGTCGACACTGACAGTTTCAAGTTGCGGGCAGCAGAAATAACTCCGTAATTCTTCGTTATTGATGCAAGTTCAATACCTGTGCTCAGGTCTCCACTCACTCCGTATGTGCTTATCCGGAATTGGAAGTTGGACTTTGCCACTGCACTTTCGTTGGTACCTTCGAAGTAGAGAACGATAGCCATTTGATTGGGGATGCGGCCGTCATAGGCATTGAACCCAGTGAGGATGAAGGCTTGGACAGCGTTGTTGTACTGGCAGAGTAAAGGACCGGATAGGCCTGCTTCCACAGAACAGAAGGGAGCGTAAGCAGGCAGGAACCCAGAAGGCGTGGAAATGCGAATTTCGCCTCCATCTGGGATGAGAAGTGAGGGGTTGAATCGCATGTAAAAGCCCTCAGCCATGTGTTGATATGGTCCCAAAGTAGCCAATGCATCGTACCTGTGAACAGTCACTATAGGGAAGGTGTTCACTACAGGACTCAAACTATAAGTGAATATGTCTGTCAGATGTCCATCGGAGTACAAATACGCAGTCCAGGTCTGAGGCACAGTGTACACTGGCAGTCGGAATTGATCTAGTGTTATAGGGTCTCTTAGTACTGCGTTCGCTTCTATCATCACCACTCGATTGTGAGGCAGGACCTCCAGGTCGTGCACATCTATAGTAACTGATTGCAAGGACGGCAGGTTTTGGTGTAGGAACAGCAGTACAAGTCCGTTGTTGAATTGACTGGGCACGCCCTGTATGTGCTGAATACTGAAGGTGAGTGAAGTAAGTCCCTGTACAGTGCTAGTGTGGCTATAGGCAGAAGGGCGTGGCAGCGTTGTCGGAGCTGTGGCAGTCATATAGAGGTTCGTGAACTCCACATATTCCCAAAATGCCCAATTCCTCGGATTGGTTTGGAACTCACGGATGAAGAGTCTGAGTCCCACAATCGTGTTCACAGTAGTCGGGTTGACCAATGGAGCTATAGTGAAGTCAAGATTCGTCCCACTGCTAATTGCCGGGAAGCCGCGGATTCGGATTCTGGTACTTCGGTCGTTATCGCCCCGCACTAAATAACACGTAGGAGTGCCCAGGCCCTGGTAAGCTACACAGTCTGTCACTTGTCTGTCGTCTGTCTGGTAAGCAGAGCTGACGCCTAGTCCCAGGTTCGGTCCGAATTGAGTGTAGGAGAACTCCAGGACTATTTCTGTCTTGCCGCCCTGCTCGATGCCCGCTGACAAAGCCTGAGAAGGACTGATTTTCACTTGGAAGGCGGTTGGCTGTCCTGCAGCGTTTCCAAAAGCCATCACAGAAGCACTTCTGGGCCGAGTCGGCAGGACATGCAGAATGTCATTGGCGTAGGTAACAGCCCCGGGGACTGTTGGATTTTGACTCACTGCAGTGACAGTGTAGCGGCCTCCTGGTAGCAGCAGCACAAACCCTTCCTTGCCTGAACTTCGGTCTGCTCCTGTAGTGGTCATTAGCACTGTCCAGGTGCCCACTTCGATATCCGTCCTCAATGGGGCAAACACAGTCAGTACATTACTACCATATGAACATCTCTCAGTCAAGTAGGCAGTTGACCCATTGCTCCATATACACCGCAGCTGGCTAACAAACGCCAGTAAGTCATTGGGGAAGGTGAGGGTCAGTCTGCCTGTGCCTTTGAGCAGAGTGAACACAGGGGTGAATTTGAACTGCAGGCTAGCGATGTCTCCGGTGCGCAGTAGGTTGGGGGGAGTGAGCAGCCATGGGCTTGATACACCAGCCCCTATGTCTGAATTGGCTACGAAAAAGGTCGGTATGTCCACAACTTCACGCACTTTGTGCTGGAAGTTCGGTGAGTCGCTATACGCGAAAATACTCATTTTCGCTGAAGTGTCAGCCGGAGAGAACCAGAAGTGCACAACTACCTGATTGCGGTCAATTAGTGAAGTAGCTCCATACTGAATCTGCGCCTTTCCACTTTCTGTGACCTGGCACAGTTTCTCTCCCTGCGCCACAGTGTCCCAGTTCTCAACCACACATCTGGTAGTTTCCGGGTTAAGGAAGGGGAAAGTCAACACAAAGCCCAGTTGAGTGCTATAGGTTTCGTAGGTGATTGTCATTGTGTACTTCTGGAATATATACTGCAAGTGAGTACTGTGTTGGGCGACCACTAGAGAAGTCGCAGTCAAGGCATTGGGTACGTATCGGTTGCTTTCAGCAGTGGACAGGAAGCGGTACACACCCACATACTCGCCACTGCGGAATACAGAGACAGAGAACACAGGGTCATATATCTCCCATGCGGGGTTCTGCAGGCCTGTGATAGTCAGCAAATCAGTAGTTTCGAATTTCACATCTACTCGACACAGAATTGTGTTTTGAGCCCTGATGAGAGTCCGGCCATGCGCAGGAACGGCTGATGTCATAGCGATTCCGTGCGAAAACTGAAGCAGCATATAGTCGAATTCTGCCAAATTAGCAGTAATGCCGAGTACCAATCCATTCACACTGACTCCAGTAGCGCCCACCAGCCTCGAACTCATGCTCTTCAGGATATTGGGCTGGTCTGTAGTGGCTGAGGGATTAGCGACTGCTGTAGGTAGGAAGAAATTGAGCATGTCACTGGCTACTAGTCCGCCTGCAGACGCTTCGAAGCCCAGCCAAGTGGCGACATTCCTGGACTTGGGGTTGGTCCAGCCTCCGAAATAAGTCTTGTACTGCACATTCAGGGTCGTCGAGAGATTCGTCATTTCCAGGTTAAGCACTCTGCTGCCAAAGTAAAGTCTTCTGCGCGGAGTGACCACGCAGTGTCTATCCTCACTATCCGGGATTCCTTGCTTGCCACAGCCGAAGTCTGCCCCCAGGCCCGCAAGTCCCAAAGTAGGCGAAAAGACCTGCTGTCCGCCTATATACGTCGGGAAGACCAGAGATACAGCCGAGGCCGCGGCCGCTGTGGTGAAAGTCATGTACGCGAAGTTATTGCTGTAGCCTGCATTGTTGCACATGAGGGATAGTCTGAAGAAGGTAGGCAGGGCCACTAGGTTGCGCACACTTTCCTGGAACTCGTAGCCGTAGGGTAGAGTCACCATTACAGTGTAGGCAGAAACGCTGTTTGCAGGGAACAGTAGGCCGTTCTTTAGCCCACTGCCAGTGCTTGAAATACTGAGTCGCCACACCCTGTCCGAGGTCAGGGAGTGATGTGTGGGCGCACAGACTTGCCATCTGTTGGAAGCATAAGTGCAGCTAGAGGCCAGCAGTGGCACTTCCGCACCTGTAAAGATGCACATGGCTTTCGTGTGCTCACTTGCAGTGAATTGGAAGGAGTTGGAATCACGGATTACTACACTGAGGCAGTCCGCAGTCTGCTGCAGGGTAACACTGGGCTGGAAGTCGATTACCAGCGGTCCTCTCTGTCCTGCTAAAATCGGCCTGGGAGTGACTGCTTTCCACGGCAGTGGACTCCAGAAGTCTGTTCCGAAGTTCAAGGCTGTGTTGGAAGTGTAGGTCAGAGAGGTGGATGTTTCCACATTGGCGATTAGTAGAGTGCTGGAAGGCTCAGCGTAGACCTTGATCTGGAAGTTCCCGAGACTAGTGCCTGAGAGAGCTGTGCGGGCTTCGCCCACTATGGTGAGGATTGTTAAGCGAGGCAGAGCAGAGGTGAGTTCGCAGATCCAGGAGCGGTTTCCGCCTCTGCAAGGGACTTCTTTCTGTGCCAGGCCGTCACTTCTGGTGGCGTAGAGTGTGCTGGATAGGGAGTTCATCGATTCAGGCCAGACAAATTCCACGACTCCGCCCTGGGGAATGTCCACGGACTGGAAGCCCAGAATTACTGAGAATTGGATGTATCTGCCCAGGTCCAAAATAGCCGCAGGACTTACACCGAAAGTGCTAATTACCCCTACAGTTGTGTACCTTATTGACCCTGTGGAGTATATTGTTCGCATGTAGCTAAAGTCGCTGTAAGTGTCCAGTTCAGTTATTGTCACATCTACGTTGTTCACAGGGACGTACTGAGCAGAGGCTGTAGTCAGGGCGAAATTAGTGACTCCAGAGAAAGCGTTCACAGGCACAATAGCATACAAAGACCTATCCGGCATATATATCAACTGCGAGGCTAGTGCATTTGCTACTCCGTCCGTTACAACGACACTGGGAGATGTTTTAACCGAGCGAAGTGCAGAGGGCAGATATAGGAACACCAGTAGGACCGGGGAGGCATAGGTGTTAGAGAAATAGTACGTAGTGGAGTACTGCTGAGTCAGAGTACTACTGGGATGCAGTAGGTCCGCTGTCACTTCTTTATTGGCGATAGAGCGGGGTAGGACTGCATGTCTGTATTTCATATATTGCGTCACTGTGGTGTATACATCAGCGAAGTCTCCAGTGCTCACTTCTCTCGTGGATACTGCTACATAGGCCGGGCGTCCAGCCTGTGGATTGCGCACTTCTGGTAGCAGTATCTTCACAGTTGCTGTTTTCGAAATATCCTGTCCAAGTGAGCGAATGATCACTCTAGCGGGATTGCGGACTGCTCGGGGCAGAGAGAGATCATCTCCTAGGTAGAAGCGGCACTCTGCAGAGGTGGCCAGAATGCCTGAGATAAATACACCGCAAGGAATTTGCTGACTGCTGTAAGCAACTTGCACAGGAGAAGTTGAGTAGACCGGAGTAGCGAATTTGTCGTCTAGCGTAGGGAAATCGATCAAAATTTCCGCATTGTTGGCCTGAAGAGTATCCGCTGAGGCAGTGAATGTAATAACATAGGGCACTGTCTGGTCTGCTCGGGTGGACCCTGGTTTCACAGAAAAGGCAGAGAAGTGTTTGCTTCCAGGGACGTCCACACCCATTACAGTAAAGCGGTTGCACCCCTGCGTGACATAGAAAGAACCTAAATTCGAGGTGTCTCCGATGACCAGGCCGTCTTTCTGATAGTTTGTAGCTGTGAGCAACACATGGATATCAGACATGCCAGGGAAGGAGGTATATCTGGGCATGAAGATGCTGGTTGAGCCAAACCATGAGACGGAGGAGGAGAGATAGTTGACGGAATTCACAGTGAAGAGTGCAGCGATTTGAACAGGACTTTCGAAGTTTCCTTGTGGATAGCCTACCCAGAAAAGCGCCAAGTGGTCAGAGGCCTTTGTCATGTCGTTGAGACTGCGGAAGTGCAGCGACAGCTCCACCATGCCGACAGTGCTGTCAGACCTGTCGCGGTAGTAAGGCACAGAGTAGGGGAATATCCACTCATCAAGCACACTACTCACACCTTCCACAGTCACAGTTTTCAGTTGCTGACTGCTGATGTTGTCTCCGCTGTCAGGCTCTAAGACCACACTATCCCACATAGTCACAGTGAGGCCGCTATTCCCAGCTCCCAGGTCTTTGTTCACTCGAGTCATAAAGCCTTGCACCTGCACTGATGCAGACTTCAGAATTGATTGGCTGAAAGTGACTGTCAGGACGTTGGTATTGGTATTGAAAGCAGCACTGCTCACTGGAATATTGGAAAGGATCTGATCAGTTGAAATTTTCGATCCCACTAGATTGGGCGCAGCGCCGAAGTCAACCCTGAACTCAGTCCCACTCGCGACAGCCTGTGGGTTCGTGAATTTGAAGCCCAGCGCCAAGTTCTGTAATGGCCGTACAGTCGGGTTTTCCACATTCCAGTTGAATATCTTTAGATCGGTAATTGGGTAGAATTGAGTGGTGACTGTATAGGTATGCCGCGTGGCCTGCCCAGTCAGACTGGGGAAGATCGTCAGGATGTCTGTGTAATCTGTGACTTGAGCAGGGTTCGTGAATTGGCCCAGTCGCAGTGGATTCTCATTGGTCTTTACTAGTCTCAGCTTGTCCTGTGTATTTATCGGAGAGATCAATGCACTTATGTCGGAATTTGCCGCAGTTATTTGGCTCATGTCGAAGTCAGCGGCCCAGAAAAGGACATACACACCCGCACCAGGCTGAATAGCAGAGAAAGTCAAACTAACCTCTGTGTCCAAGTAGTAATTCGAGGAAGCAGTAACTGCCGTGAAAGTGCTGCCTTCATCTTGGGGACTGCTGAAAGGGTTGGGGTTCGTGACTTCCACCCGATTGACCAGGACTAAATCGTTGCCTTGGGTCTGGTAGCGTTTAAACTGGTAGGTGAGGCCGGTTCCGGCAGTTTCAGGCGAGTTCACGTAGAAGTAAAGAGAGGCCTGAGAGGCGCCTGCATGCATTCTGCAGCCAATATAGTTGTACATCGGCATAAAGTTAGTGAGGAAAGCAGAACTGTCGTAGTTGAGCCAGCAGTAGTCCACCGCCGTGCTTTCACTGAAGGCAAACACCCTGTGTCCAGTGTTTTCATTCACTCCAAGGTTGTGGCGATAACTGTCTTTGTACCCAGTCCGCACTTCAAATCCAAAGAACAGCACATCCCCTTCACTCGTGTTTTCGTTGAAGTTCAAAGTAGCTCTGACGAGTGTCTTGGAGTTGACGCTATTGGAGAGAGTGGTCATGTCGAAGGAAGGAATCTGGGCTGGAGACACTAGGAAGTGGGTAGTGTAGGTATATGTTTCGGGGGTTTTTGTGGCTACTGTGACTCGGATGTTGTAGTCTCCTGCTGAGCCCAACGTACAAGTCGCTGCAGGCCAAGTAATCGTGAGAGTCATAACCTCAGACTGACTAGCCTTGAAGTCAGTAGTTGGCGTGATAACAAGTCCGTGAGTGCCTGAAAGCACCGCAGTGAGTACATTGGTAGTATCCAAGCTTGTGCTTGCTGTGAGGGAGTAGACTGTAGGTGCTGCAGTGCAAGTCCAAGGGGCGAAAAGACTGATGCTGCTCACTATTTCAGCTTGGCCGTTGTTAAGATCGATTCCTACGTTCATGCTTCCTGATAAACTGGCGCCCGCGGTTAGGCCGGAAGGAGTCAGCGTAAAGCCATTCATAGAACGTGGATTAGAGCTGGTGATAGTAGTTGTAGCAGTTATTGAGAAGGTGCTATAGGAAACTGTGAGTGTAGGATTGCTGCTCCCAGCCTCGACGAAGAGTTCATAGACAAGGACTGAGTTCGTGGGTAAATCAGCCAGGAAAGTCAGCTTCATATTGGGAGAAACAGAGCGGTCAATTGCGGCTAGAGCGGCTAGTGGCGACTTGGGCGCCCAGTAGTGCTCGTCAACCCCATTAACGTTGGTCACATGTATGTTGATAACAGGCCGAGTCAGAGAGTACGTTGCGCCTATTTTGCAGGTGAGAGTGAGCAGCAGTTTCGACCCATTCCGGTACGAAGTGTCGCCAGAGGACAAGCCATAAGTGCAGGCGAAGCAGTTGCTGTCCTTTACGCAATTAGACGGGGGAGGATCCGGAGGACCCGGAGTATAAACAGTGGGATTGTCGAGGGTAATATCTTGTTGGTACGAGAGTACACGTCGATTGGAATACGCAACCATGAGTACTTGGATGCTAGGGACTGAGGAAGTGCCTTTGGCAGTTACTCCCGGTATCTTGATAGTGACAGTGCCCGGACTGGGTGCTAAAATGAGCAAAGTGCTCAGTGAGTGCTTTTCGAAGGACCCAGTAGTTGTGGACAAGTCTACATTCGTGCCTCTGATGATGACTTCCGACCACACTGTTGTGGGCAGAGTTATTTCGATTTCCCCAATTGTGTTTTCCACAGGTCTGCTCGTCCACTTTGCAGTAATGCCAGTGGTTGTAGGGGCTGGGAAGTTCTCCATGGTGTTAAGTTTGTAAGCTGCCTTTTGTCCTTTCACGTCTCCATTCACATCCTCGTGTCGAACACTCATGTGCATGATAACGCTATCCATAGTGTCTATCGACGAATTGGGATTGTTCACTCCTTGTAATCTGATAGTGAGTACAGTTCCTGCAAGTGCGCTAATGTTACTGATCCGTATCTGCGCTGGCCTCACAGTTTCGAAGTCGCCCAGTCTCAGTCTGCAGTCCGCTGACAGTCCATTGCCTGAGACGGAGCAAGGCAGGGCTGCCCCAGTCGACAATTGTGTTCCCAGGTTAGTGCGGAACAGCGGGTATTGCAAATCTTCAGTACGAGTCGGGAACTCCAGCACCAAATAGTCAGTCAGTACCAAGTTGCTTGCCACTTTCACAGTGAAAACGAAGTAGTTAGATTGACCTGGGGAGTAGTGCAGGGGCACCACAGTGAACTGCTCCAGCTGGGCAGCAGGCACCTGGTAGTAGTAAGTTTCTGCCAACTGTGCAGTGCCAGCCAAATAAGGCAGTAGCACAATTTGCTCCCTAGCGCCAGTTGCAGAGGCTGTAAATCCATCCAGCGCATCATCCGCTCCCTGAGTAAACAGCTTAATCTGGTACCGAGTCAGCACTTTGAGAGTGTCATACGGCTGAATCCTCAATGTGTTCGCATTAGTCAAGTAGCAGTCCGTCATGATCTGCGTAGAATTGGTCTCAATGGTGCACATCGGTCTCGCATTTGTATTAAGTGCCCAGGCAGGAGTCCGAGTAGCTGTCAAGTAGGTGTTAGAGGTCACTAGGTAGTCTTGTCCAGGGGTGAAGTAGAACTCGTAGTCCTCTCGCTGGCCTGCATAGGTGCTGATTCTAGCCTGTTGCAGAGGGGAGAAGTAGACGTCTGTGGGGGTTGAGGAGCGCTCCCAGGAGACCATAGACCTATTGGGCTCAAATGATGTCAGTAGAGGATTATCAGTGCCGATATCTTTTTCGATTTTCTGCGTGCACTGTGCGTCTGCGTAAGTCTCGAGGGAGAAAGTGCCCAAGTCGAAGTTGAGATAGGGACGGATAACGACTCCCAGGGTGGCGAAGGCAGGCAAAGCTGCAAAGTTCAGTAGAGTAATAGTGTCCCCTGCTAGTATGCAATCTGCGGATTTCAGATCTGCACCGTAGGACATGTAGCAAATCGAAGGGTCAAATACACTGTTGACTCCCTTAGCACCTACGTAGGCCAGTTTTATGCAGCCGTTTTGGGGGATTGCGTAGCTGAGTGAGTACTGTAGCACCACTTCCTCGTGGTACTTCGTCAGCAAAGAGTCCTCAATTGTTGGAGAGTCAAATAATTTCCACTGTGGCTTGGCTACGATTAGGCCTCCAGACACGAAGGAATTCTCAGCGTCCACAAAGCCTGGCAGCGTGTATTTCCCTATAAGCACTCCCCCTTTCACATGGTACAGCCTGACTACCAGACCTGTAGGCACATAAGGCAAGCCAACTTTATAGAAGACCGAAATAGTGGTCAAAGGCCCAGAGAAGGAAATCCACTTGGAAGAGGAATGGCGGTCGAAGGAAGTGTATTGGCCTTCCACGTTACTGCCGATTTGGCTGGGAGTCTGCATAGGCGAGGGCAGACGCAGGATAAAGACAGAGGTAGCATCAGCTGCTGCGCCTGGTACTGGAATCGACGCGACTCCTGCGCTATACGCTGTTCCCTGGTACTGGGGAGCAGCGCCTTTGCTCAGGTCCACAGGGCCGTTGTCCACTACTCTGATAGCGTCTTCGATAGTATCGAAAGCGACTGGAACGGCTCCGTTGAAGCCTGTTAGCGACAAGTCCACTTGACTGTCGTCTCCTCCGCCTAGCGGACTATAGAGCGAGTCAAACACTATGGAGTAGCTGGTCCCTGGAGTCAACTCCGCATTCAGCATCACAGTGATTGAAGCAGGTGCGCGAGTCCTCAGGTTCCCGATCTGAATGGTGCACATTGAAATGGAAACCGAGGTACTGTCGCAGTACACGGACTCATAAGTGCGCAGGGCAGTTCCGAGTTCGTACCTGAAAAGCAGGTTGCCCGCTTCGTCACTCACAGGGAAGTCAAAGCGCAGAGAAGTAGGCACAGCTACTTGCGGAGTGAAGGTAAATGTGAAGGAGTTGACCTGGTTGGCTCCATTGTGCAGCGTTTTCACCCAGTAGTCATCGAAGCCTGCCGCAGGCAGTACTGTAAACGAGCCTTCAGCAGTGTATGGCAGTTTGCTGGCCCCGTTATAGAACTCAAAGGAATACGCGTAATTTCCAGCTGCCGGGTATACGAATCCAACTGAAGCCGGCACGTCTGCATTGTGCGCACTAATGAGGACTTGCGTCCGGCCAGCCGACAAACTCGTAGGCGCAGTGATCGAAAACACATTTGAGGTGTACTTGCAACTTGCAGGGGAAACGCTGTTTCCGAACAGCCAGGAACACCGCTGTATGCCATTCCTCACCAAAGTCACAGCAGGGATCAGGAGATTCACCTGGGTGATGCCAGCGACTGGCAGCACTATGTCGATTTTCAAGTCTCCGATGCTGCCGGACCGCATGTAGCCGCTGCTTTGGGTCTGCTGCGGGACAGCGTGGTAAGCAGGCGCTTGGTAGTTGGATACGAGCAGGGGAACTGGCTCTGCGGAGGCGGAAAGCCAGGGCAGCACGGTTCCGCCTACTCTGGCTTTGGACCGGAAGTAGATTTGGTCGTCGCCTGAACCAATCTGCACATTAGCGACGAAAGTGAGTGGTGTCAAGGTCTGTTCTTGGCTGAAAGTTATGCGCGCGGAGTGCGCATCATTGCTAATCACACAGGTATATGCACCTACCACTACGTTACCTGAGTCCACGTCATTGTAGCAAGTTGATTCCGTGAACACAGATGAAGTCATGTCAATAAGCAGCTGTCCGCCTGCAGGCACTGGAATGACTGGGTATACAGTGAAGCTTAGATCCACTCGATCAAGTTTGTAAATAATCGTGATTCCATCAGTTCGGACGACGGACGGACAGTAGGAAATCGGCAAAGTCAGGTCAGTTCTGTCAGTTCTCCCAGTCGCATAGAAGGTCTCGAAGGGCAGTTTGACTTCCAAATTGCTGCCAGACACTGCTGCCTCAGTAGGGAACGGCACTCCATTTTGTGTTTGTCCTGTCGTATATATAGTAATCGACCAGTAGTGCAGGTCGTCTATGACGCGATGAAGTGGGGGACTCACAGTCCAGACTCCGTTCAATTCAGAGCATTGGGCAGAGACATAGGTAAGGCCGGAGTCAGTGTTTCTGAACTTGCACACAGACTTCTGCGTCCCTACAGGGGCGAATTGGAAGGCCGGAGTGCCTGTAGACCTGATAGTCACTGCAGAACTCAGACTAGCGAAAGGCTTGAAGGTCACTGTCAGCGGACCCTTGGCTCCGAGGCCCACAGGCCGAAGTGCCACATACTCACGAGGAGCCAAAGAAGCCACTAAGTCTTTAGGCGCTCCCAGTGTTTTCACAGTGACATCATAGAGAATGGTGTTGAGAAGAGTGTCTACCACAGGGAAGCGAGTAGTTCCGTCGTAGTACACTCTCAGTCTGCCGTCTGCGGCAGTGCTGGGTCCAGGACCATTGAGTGTGGCGAAGCCGTTAATGGAGAATTCTGTTCCTGCGTAGCTTTCGCCAAGGACACATCTCCACACCGAAGCGAAATTGGTGCACTTTGTCGCTGAAGTAACCTTCGTTCCTCCCAACATGTAGACTCCACTCGTAGAGAAACCGACCAAATCACTGGGCAGGACGAACTCAATAGCAGCTCCGGAGGGTAGACTGAGCGCCGTAGTCACAGTCAGCGAGTACAGTCCGGACGCTCCAAGCGTCAGTTTCCCCAAATCGCTACTGAGAGTTAGTGAGGTGTAGCTGGCGAGGGAATAAGTGCTCAGGTCAGGACTATAGTGGAGTGTTTCCCGTGTATTGTCTGTGTACACGAGCACAGCTGTAAATGTGGTCAGAGAAGTATCTTGCGGCATAAAGTCCATATCGTAGGTTTTGAAGGTAATTGTGCTTCTTCCCACTGGCATAGGGTAGGTCGCCAATAAGGTGGGCCAATAAGTGTCACTGGTCCAAGTCATGTAAAAGTTAGGGTTAAGCGTTATGGAATTGTAGTTTTGCATAGCGGTTTTGAAGGCAGGTGGGAAGAGGATGAACACGTTCTGCACCCGTTTCGTCACATCAAATGTGAATACAAGGGAAGCCAAGGCCGCTTGCACCTTTTGGCCGTTTTCAACCGTCAGTTTTATCCTCGCGCCTGAGGATTTGTCCATATTCACTCCCACCAGCGGCCACAGTTTCCTGTAAAACAGAGTGTTGTACGTATCCACTTCACTGCTGTCTACCAAAGTCTGCACGTAAACTGCCATTTGCCCAGTGCCTGCGATCTTCGGGGCCACGACATCAAGCACATGAATAGCGCCTGCGTTTTGTATGGTTCCTGAGTAGCCAGATATGCGGATGTGTGCAGGAGTGGGGTAGCCCGACTCTGAAACTCCTGCATCGAAGTAGCGGCATGTGCTAGTATTGCCTCCTTTAAACCAGGAGTAGCATTTCACTAAGGAGCCGTTGCTAGCGTCCTTTATCACTGGCTGTGAGAACACCGGGACATTCGTCTGAGTGGGGAACTCTAGCACGATTTCCGCATTTGAGATGGGGTTGGAGATGTAGTAGTCGATGTACAGGTCACTCACTGCTTCAGAGTCCACAGCAAGCAGAGTAGCACTCATATATTCCAAGTTGTCAGGCTGATTTAGGCTCAGAAGGGGGGAAACGTAGGTCTGTCTGTGCTCGGTCTGGGTCACTTGCACCCGGTTTAGGCTGGTAGTTGGGAAGGGCAAGCCGTATCTATGCGCAGAACTCGCTAAGGTCATTCCAGTGAAGACTAAACTCACTTCCCAGGCTGGGCCGAAAGCTGTGTACCTGGGCATGCTCACCACAACCTCGCCACTGGCCAGTTTCGCCACTTGCGAGGCCAAGTAGCGTTGATTGCGGTATATAAAGTAATGCCCATTCAGTTCATCACTGTAGAAAGAGGCGCCTGGAGTACTGAGAACAATCTGGTCCTGCGCTGCCCGCATTCCGTCAGTGGTCTTAAACTGCAGCGTGACACTGCCATAGTTCACACTTGAGTTCCAAATCGGAGTGTAGGTGAAGTAGGGCTTCGCCAGTTCCAAAGCTTCACTTCCCAGTTGCTTCGAAATCGCCAGGCCTGGGCCTGCAATCGTCACGTAGGCTAGGCCAGTCGCCACTGATTCGTATTCGGTCACTGTAGAACTGTGGTAAGTTGTTATGCCCACTGACATGCGGCCGCCTTCGCCAGCGACATCCACATGACTCATGAAGCGGTGGATCCACACTTCAGTTCCCACGCTCACAGGGCCGTTCAACTTGAGCTGCAGGGTTTTTTGGGTGACGGAAACTGTGCCCACTGAGCAACTCACTGAGCAGGTCAAATACTGGAGCTGGGCGGAAGTCAGTAGGTAGGCATTCTCGAATTGAAGGACCACAGAAGCGCCGGATAGGAGTTCGAAAGGATTGGTGAAGGAGAGAGATACGATAACTGGCTCCAGCTGGTAGACTGTAGGTGTGGACGCTTCCCAGTTCCACACTGTGGGATTGATCAGTTCGTAGGACTGGGTCTTGAGTGTGAAAATAGAAGTGAAGCTGCATTTATTGCTCTGTGAAAGTAGATAAGCCGCGGCAGTGAACCTGCTGGTATCAGTTATCACCCTGTTGAAGTTCGTGTATCCTTCCAACTTGTACAGGTTATCAGCAGTGTTGGACTTTACCAGGGCTGTAAGGCCGTTATCCCCAGGCTTGTTGCTGAGCCAAATGAAGCTCACTCCTGTACTTCCGGTCTTGGCTGAGAAAGTCTCTGCAGTGGATCTGAGCACAATAAAGTCCCCAGAATTAAGGTGAATAGTGGAGTCGAAGCGGAAACTGTAACTCACACTCGATCGAGAAAAGCGAGAATCACTCAGCTGAACCAGACCTGGAATCATTCCATTGAAACAGGTGTCTTGGTTAATCAGCAGGCCATCTGTGTTCCCCACTGTCGCTGCGCTGATTAGTGTAACAGGCGCAGAGCCGCTGAACAGCTTTAAAGAGAAACTGGGCACGTTGGCAGACTTCGCCACAGGGTTCAGAATATCAACGAAATAGATAGTAACGGTGTTTCCGCTTGATACTGGGCCTGTCACAGCGCAGTACACAAAGCTGAAGACTGGGTCTGCTACTCTATCAGCCTGAGGCGCTATCCAGCACTCACCCAGAGCACTGCGCCAGTCTGTCATGTAGTCGAGAGACCGGAAGTAATTCGGGAAGCCCAAGTCCTTGCTGAAGTCGTTACTGTCCCTCCGAAGGAAGCCAAACTCCAGTAGATCCCCACTTTTCAGAGCAGCTGTAGATGCGAATTCCGCCTTGAACAGACTGTACATATTAGCGTTGGGCAGCAAAGTGCCCATTTTGAAGGTGGTAAAGGAGTCGTTTGGCTGCACCGTAACTTGGAACGCTTTAGCGAATGTCAACGTTGGATTTAAAATATTGGTATTTTGAGTGATTACTTTGACAAAAACATCGTGCCGGCCTACTGTCGGGGCACAATTCGACCAGGAGACTTTAAACGTAAGTGCAGTAGTGACATCCACAGCATCACTGAAAGTCACTATTCCTCGCCAAGTAGTCGCAGTATAGGCAGCTGTAATAGGGGGTATGTCCGTAGTTGGGAAGCCTGAAGCACTACTCGGGACTAGAGAAGAACAGCCTAAATCAGGCAGAACTTCGAGGTTTGTGATCTTGCCTGTGTAGGAGATTGTGAGTTCCAGGTCCAGTGGTGCAGGAGCAGTAGAAGGACTGATAGTTCCCATAGTGATAGACCCTAGTGGTGAATAAGCGACTGCACCAGCAGCCGCCGAGCAAGTTAATGAAGAGTCGTCCGGGGAAGAAATCTGCACAGAAGATGCAGCTTTAGCCTTCAGGAAGAACTCGAAAGTGACAGGAGTGCCAACAGCGAAGTCAGAAGGCTCTAGTCTCATACTGCTTCCACCCGTCAGTCTGTATTTATACGAGTTCAGAGCCACGTTCTTTGGCTGCACGTAGCTCGCATCCCAATATTCGAAGTTGCTGAAATCGAGATTAAGCCGTTTGCTCAAGCTTGCGACTTTGGGAGTGATAGTCAATGTGAAGAGCTGGCCTAGGGTCACTAGAGGACTGGCGGTGTCTCTAGAGGACAGCGCTAGGCTACAGGTAATATCTGAGCCTCCGCATTCGGCACGTAGAGGAGAGCTGCATTTACACTGATTGGAGTCACAGTCGCAAGACGTAGAGTCACAATTGCAGGCATTAGGATTGCACTCACAGTTATCTGGGTTGCTACAGCAATTTCCTGTGCATGGACAGCTGTTATCACATTCACAGCCTGGGCTGGGACAGTTGCATCCAGCACAAGTAGATGCTAGTAGAGTTACAGAGCCTCTGGTTATCAGTTCCATGCGTCCACCCACCAGTCCTGTCATCCTCAGTTCCAGCACATTATCGGAATTGAAGTTGGCTGCACGTACACCTGTTAGTACGTAGTCAACAGTCTTTACCCCTGAAAACAGTAGTGTGGAGTCAGACAAGTGTGGAAATACAGCAGTGGTCACTCCGCCGAGACCCAGCCCAGAACCCAGTATGTGGAAGGTGTGGAAACTGCCAGGCGCAGTAATCTTTATGTCCACAGATGTTTGCTCTACTGGAGCGCCGGCGACCCATGCAATTGTCGGTAGAAGTGAAGAAGGAGTGTATCTGTCCACTGTGAACAAGTTGTAAATGGTCAGTTCTTCCCGAATCACGCCTCTTTGGTCCTCCACATAGGCTCGTAGGTACACGATAGTGCTGTCTTCGTCCCCGTAAGCCGGGTTCGGATTGACAATATGATACAGAGTGAAAGTATTTGTCTGTCCAGAGGAAATTCCACTGACTCTCACCTGCGTAGGCGTCCCATTGCTATTCCCATGCACCAACACTGCAATAGCCCCATTAGGAAGTCCTTGTTGCACTAGAGGATTGCCATTGCCGTAGTGTCCTCCCAGGTCATGAGCGAATAGAGGCAAAGTCCTGTCTTCAGTCAGTGTGGGGAACTCCAGCACCAGTGTGCTTGTCCCGTCGAATTGGTAGCTGGTGGTTTGGAAGCTGATTGTGAAGAAGTTGGGTTGGCCCTTGGTGTAGTGCTCAGGTGTGAGTGAGAGTGTCTTCAACTTGTTGTCCAGCACTGAGTAGTACAGGATGTTGGTGTAGACCAGGACTCCTTTGTTGAAGGAATTGAGCGTCAGACTGGCTTTGCCGGCGCTGCTTTGAACCGGAAGGCCGCGATACCCTTCATCGAAATTGTCTTGTGTAGTCACATAGATGTAGTAAAGATCACCCGCAACTAAATCGCTTTGCGGCCTAATGATGAGATTCTTGTTTTCCACAGTGCAAGGCGCAGACAGGTTTTCTTCCTCACAACAGGGCAATTCCAAAGGCTGATATCTGTGCCTTAACAAGCAGAGTGGCACGTCTGCAGCGCTTGCCAGATCCCAGGAGAAGGAATTGGTGAATTGCAGGTATGTGCCGGAGTCCATTTCGTAGTTTAGGATGGGAGTAAACAGCAGGTCCAAATCCATATAATAGTCTTTTACGGTTATTAAGGGTGCTCGGTCAGGTTGGTTCAAGTTCACTTTGAGAACAGTGCGCGCATTTCCCTTGACTAGCGGATTCACAGTATTTGCATCCGTTTCAATGAGCTTCGAGCAAGCGCTATCGCCAAATGTGTAAACTCGTGTGAGAGTTATATCTGCAGTTTTATCGAAGCTAGTGATAAGTCGGAGGGTCACACCCGCTTTCACATCACTGCTAAGGTTTGTCAGAGTCACTTTTGTGTTGCTAAAGGAACAGATGACACTCGCAAGACTGGAGTCTTGGTTCTGCGCAGAGAGGCGACACACTGAAGGGTCGAAAGAGCCGTTCGTCTGGAAGGAGAACTGCACGCAGCCTGCTTTAGGCACAGGGTACATGAGTGTGTACTTGAAGAGAGTATTGCCTTGGTAGTGACTGTAGGACCTGTCCAGGTCCCCTTCGTATTGGCCCACCACGGTAATTGCGTTTCCAGGCAAAGCCTCTCCGCCTACGATTCCCGCATATGTGTGAGTTCCAATCAGCATGTGGTTTCTATAGTGGTCCACTCTGAGTACTCCTCCCAAGGGCACAGCAGCCAGGGTCGCCCCGGTAAACACATAAGTAAAGCCTTGCACTGCTCCTGTAATCATCGCTGAATTTGTATTGCGATGCATGTTGTGACCCTTCCAAACATCGTCGTTGAGTGTCCTAATTCTGTCATCAGTGTTAACAGTGAAGGGGAAATAGGGTACAAAGACGTCGTCCTTTAGAGCATTCGTCCAGTCAATTGTAACTACCAGGGAACTGAGGGCAGTATAGGCAGGTCCATTGAACACTGGCGCTGGCCCTGCAGTCATATCAATAGGCTCGACTGGCTGCACTGAAAACACATCAAAGTAGCTTTGATACGCCAAAGTGTTTCCGTTTAAGTCATGCATTGCAACAGATATGTCTACGAAGCGGTCGTCTGACCCGGCACTCAGCGGGTTTCGAAGGTAGTCCAAGTAAAGGGTGTATTCCGTGCCAGCGGAAAGTTTGAATAGGAACTTGACAGTGATTGAGGTCGGCACTTCGATGTTGTCACTACCCCAATTCAGCGAGCAAGCAGCCTTCATATCGGGGGCATAGCAATTGATTGAGTCGCCAGGCCGCAAGCCAGTGCCCAGGTCATAGGCGAATAGTGAGTTTCCCCACCTATCTACTGTGGGGAAGATAACTTCCAAACTACTCGTAGTTTCCAAGTCTGTCCCTGGAGTGAGTTTCACTGTATACGTGCTTAGTTGCCCTGCTCCGTAGGTAAGTGAGTCTACAGAGAGTTTCTGGAAGCCTGCAGCAGGCAGAGATCGAATAGTCGTTTTGCCACTTTCCACTGTGTCTCCAATAGAGCCGTTGGCTTGGGAGTGAACAGTCACTGTAAGTGAATGTTTGCCAGATGCAGGGTAAGTAATTCCTTGAAGTTTGGTCAAATCCAGAGGACTAGTATCACTGCTTGATACAGTGATCGTATAAAGGCCGGGTGTTAGGGCTACTCCGGGGGTTATTATGTAATCATCAATTGAAGACTCCCCAACTCCTGCAATGAATTGGCAACTGCTAGCCTGTGTATTGCTCAGCAGAGTTCCGTAGAAACAGAACAAATTGCTATTCGCAGCCACAAACTTCCCTCTAGGTACTGAAACTTGAACGAACCCAGCAGTCGTCATTGGGAACCTCAGTCTCACCTGCACTTGCAAACTGCCACTTTGGTTCTCGCGAACATAGTCGGCGAACTGAGTCTGAGCAGGGATGACGATCCTTTGCTTGCTCAGTGCTAGCGGAATAGAGCGAGTCGGGTTGGTCTGCCAGCCGTTGGGGAAGGAGAAGGTGACTTGGTCGACTGTCTGTGTGGAGTCGAAAAGGACTGCGGAAGTGAAGCTGAAGAGACCTGCATTCTGCGCTTGTGTGAAAGTGACAGTGATTTGACGACTATCAGCACTCAGAGAAGTCGTTAGAGCGCCTTGCACAGTGCTTCCTCCGGCTATTTCATTCGCGAAGTCTCCCTGGAAGGTCGAGTGCACGAAGGTTATTACGACCTGTGAGTTGGCGGCTATGGGCTGATCACTGGTCACAGCGAACCTCACAGTCTGCTTATCTCCCTGGTACAAGGTCTGACCCGCAGACACCCGGGAAAAGGCAGGGTTGACACCTGGGTAATTGGTCAGTGACTCGAAGTAAACGACTACTTGTCTGTCGCGGATAACATAGCCCTTGTATCGCTGCTGGATCTGCTCCTCAGGGTTCTGCAGAGGGTAGTAACTCAGCTTCAAATTAGCTGTATTTCCATGTGCACTGCCCAAATAGCACACAAACCAGTCCGTTTCCGCATAGTAATAGAAAGAGTCGTCAGCTGCTCCGGACTCCAACATCACTTCTTTCATAGGCTTCAGCACTGGCAACAGTTGCAAGTAGACGATGTCTCCCTGCTGCAAGTTGGTGGTTCCAGGACTTGGGATAGTGACAGTCAGTGCTGTGTTATGGAATCCAATAGGGATTGGGTCGCTGAAGACGATAGGAGCGGGGGCCTTTAGGACGGTTCTTTGCTCGATGTTGGATGCGGAGACAGTGGGGAAAGTCTCGAGGTAGCGAATGCGCCGCTGCATGAGGACAGTGCCAGGGAAGCCAGTGCTCACGTTCACAGAGGACACTACTGTGTACAGCGGTGAATTGTCCCTCATAAACGTACTGCTCGGATTCCTGATCTGATACAGGTAGAAGCTCACTTCCGTATTCACAGGAATTCCTCCAAAGCCGGAAACCACCACTCTCGGGTTCAGGGACAAAGCGTTAATTCCCTGCTCCACATAGCAGAACAAGGGACTAATGTTAAGATCGCCACGGCAGGGTACAGGCGTATGATTCGCCTCAAACCCTAGCAGCGCATCATAGTACTCCCAAGGGAACTCCACCACTATTCTGCCTCCCGCAGTCCACGCAGGGATTGCCTTGCCGCCCGTCTTCAAGTCCACCTTGAATTGGTTCATCACTGAGGGAGTCATGTGGTCGGACGTGATCATGAGATAGGGGAAACGAGTAGTTGCAACCTGCATGAACACTCTGGATTTCGCGACTACTGATGACCCAGTTGCATCGCTTTGCTCGATGTCAATGGTGTGCTCCCCAGCACTGGAGAAGACGAGGCCGTTTTCGAAGTCTGCATTGGCAGTGGTTAAAGTGATGTAGTAGGGGGAAGACTCCAAGACAGATGTTTCCCTCGGCGCCCAAATGATAAATCTGCCTTCTTTGAAACAGCATAAGTCCGTTATAAGACTCTCTCCATTATTGGGCTTCCATATACACCTCAATTCTCCGCCGGCCGGCAAGGAAACCGGAGGGTAGACAATCACAGTGACATAGCCAGAGTTCATATTCAGGTCATTCAGCGGAGATATCTGAATCGCCAGTGGCGCAATGCCCTTTTCCACTCCATCCACCACCAGCCAGTCCTGCGGTTCATACTGCACGCCCGCAGCGAAGGCAGTCACCGGGTCATGCGCAAACGTCGAGAAAGTGACCTCGCTCTGTGACTGCCCAATAGGCCGACTATAGTTATCAACGTCGTAGAAGCTGAGGAAGGAAAAGCTGTACGTGCCTTTGGGAGGGTGAGTGGCTGTTAGACACACTTCCAGTGTGGATTGGCCCATTATGGTCGATTGGAAGGCGAAAATGCGGATGCGCCGGTCGGTGTCTGAGACTGTGAGGGCTATGTTGAGGGGGAGATTGGCGGGGGAGGAGTTGGCGCCTACGTAGAAGGTGTTTCCGTTGAGCAGTCCGATATAGGCAGCGTTGTAGGTGATAATTATCACTCCGGTGGCTGGCACGTCAGTTTGCGGGACAATTTGGAAGCAGAATTCCTCACGATAGCCGGCTTGTCTGAGCATCGCTCCCTCATTAGTAGTGCCCGATATATTATCAATATCCCTCAAATTGGCTCCGTTATAGGTCAAATGCCAGTGGTGCGTTTTCCTGTCCTTAATGACGTAAACGTCGTAGTCCACGTAATATTGGTATTTCGGGTTCGTGAATGGACCAATAGTAAGCGAGTGCACGCCAATGACTGGCTGGGAGACGAAGTTCACCATTACCCAGTTATTGGGCAGGAAAAGACCACAGTTCTGGTTAATAGTCATATATGTGCAAGTGTTGAAGTAGCTGGGAATGCCCAGTTCCGAGGACAGTTTCACCATTATGGAGTCGCCAATGCTCAGTCCGTTGTCAGAGTTGTCCACAAGAATGCGCAAATAGTTGTCCACTGCAGCGTACTTGTAGGACGTGTAATAGGTGGGGACGTAGGGAGTCAGGGTCGCAAAGTAGCTTACAATCGGTGCACAAGCCAAATCGTCATACATCGTATATAGGTCAAATACTTGGGTACGTCCGTCTACTGCATTAGGGGTGTGCAGTCCAGTCATTGCGATGTGGTGCGGAGTCACTGGGTCGTATTTGTACATAGTCAGTGGGGCTGCCCAGCCATACTGAGTGCTGTAGAAGTTCTGAGCGCCTGCGTAGTCCTTCACGTTGCTCAGGTCGAAGCGGCTGTCAAAGCGCAGCACGAAGTAGTCGTCCTTCTCAGGAACTCTCCACTCACTGTCCAGAGTGACAGTCAGCAGGACATTCGCCCAGTCTAGATAGGGGAAGTCGAGAGTCATCTCCCCTTCCAGTGGAGTTAACGCAATGCAGGATGCACCCTTGATCAGCAGGTCACCCGCGTTCAATACAGTGCTATACTCAATTCTCTCGTCTGCTCGAAAAGTAGCCAAAGTGAACTGCAAGGGAGTCGCAGTGGACTGCTTGGGAGTGCGCACGAAGGGGAAGCGCAGGGTCACTTCCTTGTGAATAGCAGCTGCGACCTGGCAGTAGACGTAGACGTACTCCCCGAAGCCGGAAATACTGCGGAAGGACCTGGCGGGCGCGAACCAGCAGTTCCCTACCTCGTAGTCCGCGAAAGAAGCCATTTCCACCGCCATATTGGTCAACTCAGACCCCAAATCAGCTGAAAAGCCCTTGTTTCCCTCCATATAAGGGAAGCCAAACTGCAGGATGTCTCCACTCTGCAGTTCAATTCTTGGCTTGAACACTGTCTTCACCACAGCCCACGAGTCCAAATTCACCACTTTCGTCTCCATGTCGAACGTCTTATGGTCCGAGCCAGGCAAAACTTCGAATTTCCGACTAGCAGTGTATCCGTTTCTCGTATGTTTCTCCATCCAGGTGCAAAACCTCGCATAAACTCTCACATTTACAGTGGTTCTCGAGGTCGGTTTGCACTGGTTTTGGGTCCAAGTGAGTGCCACTGTGACTGAAGTCGAGGCATCCAAAGTGCCTTCAGCCAAAGAAAGCATATAGCCGTAGTCTGAGGACTGCTGGATAGTCACTTGCTTGTCTGCGACCGTTCGGAAGTGGTCCGTATCCACAGTTTTCCCAGAACTCGTGACAGAAGCGAAGGTAGGAAGAGCATTACACCCGAAGCCAGAAGGCAGTTTCGCAGCGAAAACCTCAATCGAGCGTTTTTCCTCCTTTCCCGGCACGGCGAACTGGAACGTCAGTGTATTGACGAAAGTCCCATAAGTGAGTGCAGAGTCTGCAGACATATCAAAGGAAGCGAGGAAGTCCTCTGCCATTTGCTTCGCAGGCACCGGGTCAGAAGTCCAAGTGATCTGACTCCCAGTATCAGTGACTGAGAACTGGTAAGGACCCGACAGAACGTAGACTTCGAAGCTGAGTTGGACCTTGGCGGGCAGGGCAGTATGGGGGATGAGGGTTAACACCTTGTCGTCACTCCAGTACCAGCGGAAGTTGCCCATGTTGCCCTTGGGAATCAAGTAGTTGTAGTCCACGTCCTTGAAGGCGGAGGCGTCCACTATCAGTTTCTGTCCGTTTAGTGGGTAGTTGGCCGTCAAGTTGATAGTAAAGCGGTTGAAAACTCCAGTCCAAGCAGTAGGATCAGTGCTACTCAGGGATACAGAGCCCTGCAGCCGCTTTTCAAATGCTGCATAGCTCAAAGTGGAGTCCAGCATGCTTTCGCAACTGTAACGCTCATTAGAAACCAGCCAGACTGTAACTCCTTCGATATCAGAGGGGTTCGTTTGGCCCTTGAGAGTGAAGGAAGTGGTTCCTTCTTGCAGCCTTACGAGGGCGATAGGCCCGCTGGAGCCGCTGGAGGTGAGGATTTGAGCCACACCCGAGCCTGCCATCTGTGTATTCAGGGTGAAAGTCGGGTTCCAGGCCATTAGTGTATATAGTTCGTTGCTGGTCGCTGGAGTGAGTAGGTTGAAAGTTAGGTCGACACTAGTGGCTCCAAGCATATAATCACTGAGAGAAATAGTAGGGAGGGCGGCCATGCCACAGCCGAAGCCAGGCTCCTGCAGTATGCTGGGGTTAACCGTTTTATAGGCCAGATGTACAGACCCCGAATAAATGTCTAGAGAGTACTGATAAGGAGTACTGCCAGGCAGTCGGACTAGCGGCAGATAGATCGCCAGTGAGGAGGTTATTGTACTGGGCAGTGGACAAATGAGAGATACGAACTGAACAAGCGGCATAGAGCTTTGGTAAGTCTGCGCTTGAGAGAACCAGCAGCTAGGCACACCTGTCGACCCGTCCAGTGTGAAGGCCGGCATGGATATCACTCCTGCTGGCTGTTCCCAGCCCAGCACTTCGTCGAACCCTGCGAAATCTGCAGACAGAGGGAAGCCCAGGACCAGAGTACTGCCTGCCGGCAGTGTCAAGCCTCCAGATACACTCACAGAGACGCTGAAAGCTGACCATGCGCTGACGTAAGGCAAAGTTGGCGTCATACCGAATCCCACATTTGCTGAATTCGCAAGGTCCACTATGTTCTGCGTCCAGCCAGTGTAACGGGCTGATGTTGGAAAGAGCGAATCAGTAGTGAACGTCAAGTCCAGGAAATTGGTCAGGAGAGTGTCACTTGTAGGGACGCATTTGTTGCTTTCCCATGTGAGTGTCAGTGCAAAAGTCGCACCTGCCCTCGCTATTCCTGTGCCCAAGTTATATATCAAGTAGGACACTATGCCTGTAGAGGTCAGAGTAGTCAGAGAATATGGCTCTCCATTGGTAGTGATAGAGGCTGAGGACGGGGCGGCTGTGCAGCCCATACTGCCGCTCAGTCGAGCTCCAATTGAGGTAAAGCTGTTCCCGACTTCTGCCTCAGGAATCGACACACTGATAGAAATCGAATCTACAGGACTTCCTTTAGTGAAGAAGGCGGGAGAAATGGGCACTAGTGTCGGAGTTATTGGGATTCCGCCTGCATATATGGTAGTTTTAGCAATAGAGCCTCCGCAGAGCTGCACTCCGTTCATATTTCTGAATGCATAATCAGCAGTGCTCGTTTGCACGTAAATCTTCACAGTGTAGCTCGAGTAGTTCGGCTGGTCACTGGGCGGAGTCATCACCAATTCCTTCTCAGACTTGAAATACCACTTAAACCGACTCATATCGAAGCCATCCTTCGGCATCACAATATGGTCATCAATTAGTGGGAAGTTGGTAAGGTCCAGAACTACAGTCCCGTGGTGCTTTGCCTTGAATGTGAAATTCACTCCTACAACTAGTCCAGTCCACAAGATCATGGTCCCATCAGACATTTTCGCACTGCACTCGTAATTGGGCTGCACAGTGAGGGAGTAACGACTTGTGTAGTGGGCCTTGCAGACATTAGTGGGCAGACTTGGATAGACTTCGAATCCGTTGTGACTGCCGTCTCCTGCCAAGTTCGAGAACCCGGCTAGAGAGAAGTCTCCAGTGACTGTGAGGAGTGCAAGGGACCCTGCCCATCCATTAGAGGTCACTTTTAGGTCTGAGACTTGGCTCCCTGCCAATAGCCAGTTAAGGCTGCTCCATTCAAGGAACCTAATGACGTACCGAGTTCCGCTGGGGTTTCCGTTGTTTCCGAAGGAGTAGGCCACGCTAGTGGCTTCTGCATAGTTATTTGACAGTGTGAGTGTCTGGAAATTGGACGAGCCACAGGCACTGTCAGTATACGCCAAAGAATTGAGCACTGTGGATAGCTGGACTCGAGACATATCAGTGTCAATGACTGCAAGCGAGAAGGTCAGTTTCGACCCGGTCGATAAAGGAGTCTGAACAAAGGGAAAAGTGACAGTTGTGGAGGCGGAAATATCCCCAGTAACTGAGCAGTACACATACAAATATTCCTTTGGAGAATTGAAGGTTCCGTATGTGCTTCCGGCTGAGACTTGGCAGTTAGCGAGATGTGGAGAGGAGGAAAGGAAGGGCACTGCGACGACTCCAAAGACAACATTAGAACCCAGGTGACTAGCGAAGCCGCTTCCGTCGGTGTACGTTGGGAACCCGAATTGCAGGAATTGACCTGCTGTCAGTGTGCCAGTCGGTGTAAACGCCGCAGTCAGAATGGTGAATGAGTTGACATTTTGGATGGATGTGTCCATGGAAAAGGCCTTGAATGCAGTGGCTGGCTGTATTTCCGGGAAAGCCACTCCAATATACTCAGATCCGCCATACATTTTCACGTACACCTGCACCTTCACAAACCAAGTTTCTGTGATTTTGCACGGGTGCGCAGACCAAGCCAAAGTTGCAGTCGTGGGATTCGCAAGTGTCAACTGCGCACTATCGAAGTCAAAGCGATACCCATACACCTCGTCCTCGCCTCCGAGTGCAGTAGTCACAGTGCTCGAACCTGCACTGAAGGAAGCGGAGTCAGGCCAAGCACTGCAGGAAATTCCACTTTGCTGGATTTGCACAGCGAAAGTCTGAATGTCGCCTGTGGGTAGGGAAGTCAGAGTGAGCACGAGTTGGTTAATATTCGCACCAGTCGAAAACCCGGGACTGGCAGTCACATCGACATTAATACGGCTCTCGACTGCTGATATTTGGCTGAGTCGAGCAGGTGTGCAACTGTTTTCAGCTACATCTTCACGCGTATAATGAGTCACTATGAAGCCATTCGGACGGTTTATAGGCACGCCATAGCCTCTGGCTCTTACTTCCATTCTCAGTACTGTGCCGATTAGCATCTTCTTCGAAGGACTGACTCGCAACTGCTGTCCTGAGAAGGACATCCAGTATGCGTTCAGGTCAAAGCCAGCTTGAGGGACGAAGAAGTTGGTGTCCACCTCACTAAATCCGCTCATATCCACGATAAAGTAACTGTCTGCACTGAGGTTGTCTTCTGCAGTTATAACCACTGTGTACAGGTCCCACTGAGAGCTCCAGTACCCCAGTGCACCGCTAGAGATGTAAGCGCCACAAGAGAAGGACGAAACTTCTCTACTGCTGTGCACGACTTCGGCCAGTTCCGCATTCGAAGTAACCATAGTTGTGTCAATATAGCTGACTTCCACATTATCAATCGGCACATAATATGGACTTTGCGGGTTTTCAGGGTGGAAAACGAAGGAACTGATGCTAATCCTCAGGTCATAGGCAAGATTCGTAGGGTTAGCCAAGCCTGCGACTGTGAAATCGAAGTAGTCGCCCGCTTTCACAGCATTGAAATTGCTCACTGCAATGCGCACAAGGTCGAAATGGCCATGCAGGAGCATGCAATTGTGGGTATAAATAGCCGGAGTCAGTTCATTCGATAAACACTCCAAAGGTGCTTTATCAGGCAGTCCAGTGCCCAAGTCAAATGTCCAGCCCTTCCCGTCTCCTTTATCAAGCGGAAATTCGAGGATAATCGATCCATTATCAGCTGAGGACGGAATCGGGTGTGTGGCAGTGAAACGGAAGCGCAGGGCTGTGCGTAGGCCTGCACTTTTGCTGTAGGAAGAGATGGAAACGTTGGAAAAGCGGGGAGGACGCACGTACACGAACACCGCCCCCTGCTGGACCGCTACATCCGGACTGCCGTTGAAAGTGCCGATTAGGAACTCGTAAAAGCCGGGGGTGCTAGGGGCTGTGAAGCCTGGTAAAGCCCCTGGATTTTGCTCAATAGCGCCTATTTTCACTGTGTAAGTCTGTCCTCCGACCATGCCCGACCCTTGCGGCATGAACACAAATATGTCGTTGCCGCTGGACTTGCACCAGGCGGCCAGCTTGTCATCGACCCAGCAGTCTAAGTAGCTGCCGGCGGCTTGCGTGAAAGTGCCTGGAGTCAGTACGTCGGGACTGAACTTGTTGGCTATGCCGCTTGTGGGCAGGGTCACCTTGATGTAGCCGTAGTCAGAGTTGGAAGTGGATTTGCGGATGTTATAAGCGTTATTGAGGAGGTCGGTAGCCGGGGTGATTTGGAAGGTCAGAATGCCTTGGTCGCCTGCCCGCATACTAATCCGCGGAGATATGAAATCAGCCACAGTGGCGACTGCCGGAGGCGTCATAGTGCCCAGCGTAAAGGACACACTCCCTTGGTCGATTACATTCGGGGTCAAGTTCTGGTCATAGTTGCTTTGGATGTTGATGGTGGTTGGTCCTTTCGCAATGCCTTTGATGAAGACATAGACAGCGTAGTCGCCTGCTGGGAGAGCAGTCGGCCAGTCGGAAATGATATAGCGGACATTGGAGCCGGATATCTCACTTCTGCATTTCGTCGTGTAGGGGAAGTTGGTGAGACGGAAGCAGTTGCTTTGAGCGTCGCTGTACGAAGCTGCAGGGAACAGCAGAGATATCGACCCGCCCACATTCACCTCGCTAAAGGTCGTAAAGGTCACCATAAACAGCTCGTCTTCGTACAATATCGATAGACCGGTGTTTGTCATCATCATGCTCATTCCAGTCTTAGTGATTTGATTGGGCACGGAGTTGATTGTCGCAACGGAGCCTTGGTGGATCAATTGCGATGCGTGGATAACGCTCACAGTCACTGTGCTGGAACGAGTGTAATAGTGGTTCAGCGGTAGTCTCAAACACACAGTATAGGCATTGGTAGTGGGTGCGGTTTGGACTTGGTGGTATATCAGTCTAAGGGAGTGGGCACTAAGCCACCAAATCCCTGCAGGGTTGCTAGCGTTTCCGCAGCCCGTCGCTGTGAACTTATTCGCATATTCAGCCCAGGGGAACTCCATTCCAAACGCGAAAATCACGATATCGCCCACTGACAAAATGGCTGAAGTTGAGAAATGGAAAGTCAGGTCGGTGGTGATGCTTTGGACCATCAAGGAATTGGCGTTTACTGAGAAAGAGCCCAAAGCAGTGGAAGGGGTCGCTATGAAGGCCGGCAGCGTATTTACCGTTAGATACTCAATAGCCTCTGTATCAGACAGGCGAGTGCGGATTGTGACTCTAGGTGTAACAGTCCCAGCGGGACCGTTAGTTATATTGGGGATGTAAATGGTCGCTGTGTCTCCAGCTAGGAGGCCGATACTGCTGTTTTTGACTCGAATGAAGGAATTCGTATTCGCGTCTCCGGCTTGAATTTCACAGAGTTCAAAAGTCCCTCCTCCGTTCTCATAGAAAAACGGAATTGTCGTCTTTTTCCCCACAGCCAAACTATACCCAAAGTCTGCCGGGAACCCAGTCCCAGCGTCAAACTCCAGTTCCACCATATAACCTGCTGGTAGCCCCACACTCGGAGTGACTTTAATCAGTAGCGTATTCCGCTGCCCTGCAGTCCTATGAAACACGGCAATAGACACAGACCCCACACTTGTGACTCCTTCCGAGTCTGTGAACAGTTTCGGCGGGACAATGAAGAACAAGTCTGCCTCTTCACGGAGAGTATGAGTGACTTCGCCTACTTCCTTTACCCAAGTTTGGACGTTAATCTTGCGAGAGCCGAGAGCGCTCGTAGGGGAGGTCGGGAATTGGAAGCCGAATTTAGTGGCTTGGGCGTTTCCTGCCACTGTGATGGTCAGCGGCAATGGACACTCTTCGAGACCCACGTCGTAGGGAGTGTCCACTGTGATCACGTTATTCACCAGTTCGCAGACCATTGCGGACCGTCTTTCCCTCCCGAAGAGACAGGACAGTCTGGCTTCACCGTTATTGCCTGTAAAGCCTAGAGGAGAACTCAACAGGACGGTATCAGGCAGTGTGATGACAATTCTACCCCGAGAAGACGGCTGCAACTGTCCACCCAAAAGATCGACGGAGGGCGTCCTAGGCAGCAAAGTCTCACACTGTATGAAGAACTCCAAGGGGCCAGTTTGGCCCAACTTCAGCGGAGTGGAGAGTTGGAACATGTCCAGCTGGGTAGGGATTTGGGAGTTCTTCGTAGGACTGGTGTAGTCGATGCTTTCAGCGATTGGCACTGCGTACACGAAGTTGCCTCCTGCGTTTCCTGTGAAGTCGATCCAGTTGAGGTTCGCAAGCTGAGTGACGATCGAGAACACGGAGCAACTGGAAGAGGCGGGGTTCGAAGCGCGCACGACCACTGTGAGACTAGCACCTCCTGCCAGCTGTTTGAAGCCTGAGAGAATGACAGTGTTCAGTGCGGAGGAAAAGTCGCAGTTGCCGAACCCAGTGCCACTCAGTCCTGCGACTCCTGCAAGGATCTGACAGCCTGTGAGTCCTTGGAACTCAGTAGGGAAGGATATGCGTATGAACCCGCCTGCAGGCACTATGTTGGTGGTAGTGGCTTTGATGGTGTACCAAGCCTCGAGTCCTTGGGTGTACGGCTTGCCTTCGACACTGGTGCCAGTGATTACTCCGGGTAGGATAGTAGCGCCTCCGAGTAAGCCAGACCGTTGCAGGACAGTGAAGGTGTTTTGTCTGAGCGCCTCCACGAAGAAGTACCCTGTAGGTCCGGTGTAGGACGGATTGGTCACTGACTGGATTGTAAGTATCAGAGTAGTCCCAGTAGCCACAGTCTCTGACACTCCGGATACACCAATGACCTGATTCCCCGCCTCGAAGAGGAAGCAGGAAGTCGTCCCTGCCTGGGAGACGTCGAATCCGCACCCTGGCGCATTCACCAGACCGTAGTCCTTGGGAAAGGTGACTCTGAACCAGGTCTGCGCTGGTAGGGCGATCGAAGTAATCAGCCGGAAGGAGTAGGATTGGACGATGTTAATGACTCCTGAGAGAGTCACTAGGCTGGAGTCCGCAAATCCTGGGAATTCCTGCGAGATGCCGTAGGTGCCGAACACGTCGTTTCGATCTACGATGTAGGCGGCAATGCGCTGCAGGACCTTGAACTGTCCAGTTCCGCCCGAGGACACAGGATTGCTGACTCCCTCGACCGCTATCGTGAAGTTGCCCGAAGCCACCGCCCCCAGCGTCCATGTGACTGTCCTGCCCACCGCCTCACAGGGCACTGCGGTCTTCGCAGCTCCAGACAGCGTGAACCCTTGACAGGCCGATATCCCTAGGTTGACAGCCGTGTACTCCGGGGGGAACTGGACTGAGATAGACGCATCATCCGATGTGGCAGTTGACAGATTCATCAGGAAGTAGTACCGAGTGATGCACTGCGGGTTAGTACAGAGCGATTTGATGCCACCCTGGAGGTCTGGAGTGATGGCTCCGAGACAGACTCTCAGGACGAACAAAGACGCCAAAGTCGCTAAGTACCCCATAGCTATTATTAGCCTCTCGTTTCGCTTGCGCCCAAGATGACGGCGGGCTGCCTCTGTCCCAGACCCTTGCCCGCCCTGCCACTTCTCTGGTCGACTTTGGTTTAAATCCGCTCTTCATTTCTCCTCTTGCGTACGAACTGCGCAGGCTCGACACAGCCTGTATAGACCCTGCAGACCCCGTCTCCGTTGACCTTTCCAGAACCCGGGCACATCCACTCTTCCCTATCAGTGGCGCGAACCCTTTTTCAGGCCATTTCCACTCCCACCTGCCTCATTCCGTCCCTCTGTCTCACTCCACCTTCATTATAGTTCTAAAGAAAGACTTCTTCGCGTGCAAGGATGGTATGCTTGCAAACTGGACAGAGAGGGACTTGCAGGGAACAGCTGTGGCAGCAAATTAGGTGTCGACAGGGGCGGAAAAGCACCTTGGGCCTGCCAGTTTCACACAGAAAGCAAGCGAAATTGCGGGCGGGGGCGCTTTTCAGAGCCGCAATTGCTTGTTTCAGCTGGGCAATTTCGTCCTGCCCCTTCAACCCTGTCGAATTCGAAGTCCTGTGCTCCTTGCAGCGCCTTTCTTCTCTCAGTATTTCCAACGAGTCCCTCAGAGAGTGGTCCGCCTCATAGTCTGCCCAGTTTCCCCCGGCCTCAGAGTCGGAGTACTCCATCTCCGCCTCTGATATAGACACTCGGAAAGGCGCAATTTCGCCCTCTTCACTGACTGCTAGCAGTATTTCTTCTCCTTGGTCGATTTGGCCCGGTCCCAAGGCCTCAGCCACCGGCGCGACGTAACTCTGGGAAGTCGTGTTGAAGGGGAGAAGCACTAGGCTGGACTGCCGACGTGGGTGTGTGGGCTTTGCGATGCATGACCCCATCTATTGTATTGTGATTAGACTACTGATACTGCCTGCGAGGAGCAGCGATGAGGATTACGCCCCGGCAGAGAGGGCAGTTCACCAGTCGTTCCCAGCAGAACTCGCATATATTGGTGCTGGTCCATGCAAATCAGACACTTTTCCACCCATTCAATACTGCCGTCGTTGAAAATCGCTATTGGACTGCCAGAGCGATGCACGCGTTTCGGTCTTTTCTGAGCACGCAAAGGCCTGGAAGCATGCTCAACTCAATTTTCAGACTGAGCAGCTTGCCTTACAACTGGGCATTCGAGTGTTAGGGCACTGGACTGGAAGAAGCCTTCTTCATACAGGCGGTTTGCGGGGTTTCGCCTGGAAAAGGACTGTATTCGGTTCAGGGCTGGACCGACTTGAAGGCGGTTTCTTCGTAGGCTTCGGTTGAGTGTTCTCATTAGGGATCTGCTGGGTGCAGAGGTGTTGGTAGGTGAGAAGGAAGAGGCGCGTATTTCCATATATTTTGTATAGATTAAGGAAATCGAAGGAAGAATATGCGGCTTCTGACAATGGCCACTGAGACGATTGATACGGCTTTAAATAATAGATTTAGGCGTATTTCTGTATGATAAACAGTATCTGACTTGAATTGCCGTCTATTTCCTCCACAAACTCGACTAATTCAAAAACTTCCCTCCTATCAACCTCCAAGCAGTCCTCTATTCCGACCCACTACAGCATTTCTATATAAAGAAGGCTAGAATAGTCGACAAGAGCTGCACCTGGTTTCCGGCCTGCCCAGTGCCTGCACCTCCCTGACTTCCTGCTCAAGTTTCCTCTGCACTTCTCTGATTTCCACCAAAGTCGAAGTTTTCACAGTGTCTTCCACCAGTCGATCCAACGACCGATTCAATCGGCGAAAAAGCGCTTTCTGGACTTTGCGCTTTTCCCTGGTCTGAGCCACTGTCTTTTTTGCGACTTTCACATCTTCCCGGAACTGCCTGTGCATTCTTTTGACTCTGTTCCTATTGGCCTGCGACTCCGCCCTGATCCAGTCTAGACTGCTTTCGCAGGCGAAGTCCTTGTCGTGGAATTCGCGGATAGCAGTGGTGGAGGCGAAGGAAGAGGCCCAGGGCCGGGGACTGGGCAGGGAGCTGTCGCTGGAAGGCAGGAGGGAGTGGAAACGCCGCAGGGAGTCGGAGTCTTGGGAGGAGGCCATTTCGATAATATGAAGCTGGCAGGGAAGTGCTTCTAATAGGGGTTTTGGCTGCTGTTAGGGGTTTGTAGGTATGGGAGTTGTTCATATGCCTTGGCTCTTTGTTGAAATGGAAAATATGCGAACTGCATCTAATCGAAGCATTTCACCCCGCAAAGTCTCTACGAAGGCAGGAAACTGGACAGAAATGGACAATAGGGAGGTAAGTTCGACAGACAGCTGAATTCCTTATGTCTTTCTATTCCCTATCTACAGGGAAAAGAAGGATTTCGCCTAATTCCACTATGAAAGAATATTAATAGCAGATGGAGAAGACTAGACGATGCCGATCTCCTATCCAAAATACCCTCAGAAGAATCCAAACTCAAGCCCCGATTATCAGGATAAGGAGCAAAAGCAGGACCTGTGATAGATTCACGCCAATTACTCCCAGACCGAGCACAGGCAAGTTTAGAGTGAGGAAAGTATGCTGGAAAGACAGGGAAGAGGAAAAGACAATGAGGAGTACGACTGAGGAAACAACCTATGATAGGGAAAGACAGTCCTTGGAGGAGGAAAACAGCGACGAATTGGCCTATGAGGCTGGGAAAGAGGGGGAAGGGGAGGAGGGGAATATAGAGGAATTGACGACGATTTGCTATGATATCTTTTTGAAGGCGTTGCGAGAAGGCAAACACTGTGAGTCCTTTCCGAGGCTGCCGCTCACTGCTCCGCCCTCGATAAATCAGCTTTTAGAGCAAATCGCCGCAGCTACTCTACGCCTCAGGACTCAAATCCCCAGCAAGTCCCCTCCCCAGCCACTCTAAACCACTAGTTCTAGGCCTTTCCCTCACTCTGGTCCGCGTATAATGGAGACCACAAAGAAGCGCAAGGTGTCTGAGGACCACGCAGTGCCTGTGCGCTCTCCCATTGCCGACCCTATTGCCTCGGACTCCCTCGCTCGCAAGCTCATCAAACTCGCCACGCAGTGTACTTCCTAAGCAGTCTCCGAAGGCAAGATGTGTCGGGGGAGTCAAGGAAGTGGTCAAGTCGCTGAGAAAGAACAAGCGTGGGCTAGTCCTAATCGCCGCAGACATCATGCCAGTGGAGCTGGTGGCGCACATCCCCGTGATGTGTGAAGACCGCAGCATCCCTTACATCTACCTGGAGTCCAAGGACTTCCTGGGCCAGGCGGCGCTGTCGAAGCGGGCCACTACTGTGCTGATGCTGGCGCGGCCGCCCTCTGGCCACGAGCTGCGTGACAAGTACAAGGAGCTGTTCGACGCAGTGCAAGAGGCGAACCCGTACATGAAGTAGGTAGTTAGGAGCACCAGTCTGAAAGAGGAGTCACTATTGCACCTAGACAGATTGATCTAAGCTCTTAGGGGCCTACTAGAGCCGCAGTTCACTCTTTACCTGGCGAAGCAGATCCAGCGCCTCTCGCATTTCCTCGGGAGCCAGGGAGCCTCTGGTCAGTTGGTCCTGAATCAGTGCGAAGGCTCGGTCGAATTTGTTTCTGCGGGCTTCGCCTGGGATCGGCAGAGGACTGGATGAGGCAAGAGGACTGGAGGCGGGCATCGGAAGAGGACTAGGAGAAGCAGCTCTGGGCGAGGGAGTTGCAAGGGAAGGGATAGCCAGAGGACTAGCAGAGACTGACTGCGGACCTGGAGGAGTGGGAGCTCTAGGCCGGAGCAGTGGGTCGGGAGTGGGCTTTTTCTGCGCACTGGGAGCTGTGAATAGGACTGGCGCAGATTGTTTTTCACTACTCGGGAACAGAGCTATAGGGGTGGGCGCGGAAACCTGCTGCGGCAGCACAGAAGGCTTCGCAGTTACGCACCCTCCCAGTATATAGCTCTGATACCGGTTTGCCATAGACGTCAACACTCGTATATCCTCCACCGGCGGGTACTTCAGCAATCTCTGCAAAATCCCAGTTGCATCACTCTGCAGCACTACTTAGTCCTTACGAAAAGTCCTCACGAACACTATCATCGCCACACACAGAAACTCCAGCATGACGAGTTCATTGTTCATATCCAGCTTCCCTGTCAACTTCTCATTCCGGTTTTCCAAGCCACTGGACACGCATGCGAAAATCGCGTCCCAGAGAAGCAGCGTATCCGCCAATTTGAACTCTCGGCTGAAGATGCACCGCAGCCAGCGCTGCAGGTGCATCTGCGGCTCGATGCTTTGCCGCTCCAAGTAGTCGTACAGCTCCTTGTCGATGGCTTGCAGGTAGCGGTGGTGGATGCGGTGACAGCGGCGGAGCACATTGGAGGCGTCGTCTTCTTCACTCTTGTCCTTGCCCACTAGCTCGTTGCGTTCCTTTTGGTAGTCCCAAGCGAAGAGGTCTGCAGCCTTTCTGGCAGGAGCCTTGCGGGCGTTGAGCACAGGGTTGAACAGTTCCTTAATGCCCAGCGACATCAAGCGAGTGAACAGCCAATAGACGTCCGCCTCTATGCTCTCCCCGTCATTCAGCTCTGCTAGACAGCGAGCCGCCTCCTCATCGATTTCCATGCTTTCGGGCGCCCGCTCGCAAAAAGCCACGAAAACGAGAATGGCAAGTAACTCATTCATGCCCTGCTTGTACCCCAAAGCCGGGTGCGTTTTCGCCCAGGCAAACAGCACTTCCACGAGTAAGTTCTTGACTGCTGGCATTCTGAAGAGGGCTTTTTCCTGAAAGGTCCTGTCGACATCCAGACGAATGGTGGTCTTTAGCTGGTTGTCGAGATGGAAGTGGTTCCAAGGGTTCTACCTGTATGCGTCCTACTTCCTGTGCAGCTGAAAGAGGGTTGTTGATCAAGGGGTCTAGGTCTTCTGCAGCCACTTGCAGGAAAGAGGCCTTTAGTACGTAGTATTCCTCGCGTTTGGAGCGCAGGATTTCCACCCAGTCTGCCAAAGCACCGTCCTCGGGGAGAATTCCAAGGAAAACCCGCCAGGCCAGGTAGCGGTTGCAGAGCTCTCCCATCTGTCCGTCCAGCGCTATTTGCCGCAAACTGGCGTAGTTGGTCTTGCGGTAGAACACTCGCTCGAAGTTGCGAGGACTCAGCAAGTAGTCCGCGGGGACTAGGTCCTCTTCCATATTGCCACCACAGCCTAAGTCCTAGCAGAACCTTCGCCTCTTCACTGCTTTCTCTCGGAGAGGGAGGAGACGTCGATCCGGCGCAGGGTCCTCTGTAGCACCTGCCATTACACTAGCGAGCAGGGTGTCGAAAAGCTGAGAGATATTGACTCCAGTCTTTGCAGAAGTAGACACATAGACGACTCCGTGACTGCGCGCCCAGCCCTGCGCTTGCTCCGTCGTGACTTCCTGTGCGCCAATATCACACTTGTTGCCTACCAAGACCCGGTACACCTGCGCCCCCTTCGACCCTGCGAACTCGTCAAAGTCCTTCCAGTAGAAATCAATGCTTTCGAAGCTTCTGGCCGAGGTCAGGTCGAATATGAACAAAACCGCATGTACGTCTCTATAGTACATTCTATTGATTTGGAAGAAACGCTCCTGCCCAGCAGTGTCCCAGATGTGCAGCTTCACAGGCGCCTTGCCAAAGACACACATTTTCACCTTGAAGTCCACCCCGATAGTGCAGTTGTAGTCCATGGGACAGGTGTAGTCCTCGTTCGTGGCTTTCATTAGGAGGCAGGTCTTGCCGGCGCCTGCTGGGCCCAGCGTTATCACCTTCAAACAGCGAATATCGCCGTGCCGAGGCTTCATTATTAGGAAAGAGGCTTTAGGCTGCACTAACTCGCGGCCGCCGACACACCCGCTGCAGCCACTCGTCACTAACCACAGGCACTACTTTCCGTTCCAGAATCCATGCACCTTCCAGACGTCTGCGGAACTGCGCCACTTCCACGCCGAATTCATCAGGCTGTTCACTCTGCGAGTCCTCCGCCTCACTGATAAAGTCCATAATTTGGTCAAGGGACATATTGCCCAGCTTCGGGTCGTCTGAAGACTTGGGAGGGACAAGCCAGGAATTACGCTTGCGGGCAGCCATGCGTCCAGCAATCAGGCTGCCTTTAGGCGCCAACCGCTGAGCAAAGCTACCATTCGCCTTCTCCAGAATCGCCAACTTGAACTCCTGCGCCAAGTCCAACTTACTAGGAAACAGGTCCGCTGTAAGTGCTTGCAGTTCCGCCCCAATGGAGTACATGAGCGTGGGAGTTTCACTCATCCACACTTGGAACTCCTCTCGCACTGCTATATCCGGGATCTCCGCGGCTAGTATGTCCGCCAGGCCGTCTCCGAAGTCTTTCATCACGTTTTGGACGTCGCTTTCGGGCATTGCGGCGGTGAGACTGGAGAGGGCGCTGGCGAGTTTGTGCCTGATGTCACCCTTCAGCAGAGCGAGGTGGAGAGGCTCGCCGCGGTGGCGCAGTTTCCTCTTGGCCTTGAAGTTGGTAGCGAGGCTGCTGTAAAGGCTGCGTACCTCTGTGAGAGCGGCCTGAGCAGTTGGGGACAAAGGCGCAGGCTTTGAGAGTGGAGGGGCGGGGGACCGAGGGTTGTTGGCGGGGGTCGCACTTCGCTTTCCCTTTCTACCCATTATAACCTAACTGCTCGTAAACTCCCCTCTAACCCTTACTTCCTACCAATCCCCTCTATTTCTGTCCCTCCGCCTTGGCTTTATGAGCAATTCCCATGATTTCCGTCTCCGTCGCCACTCCCTCCAGCACTTCCCTAGTCAAAAACCTCGCCAACTCCCTCCCTTTCTCCATCTCTTCCGGACTGGACACATCGAAAGTCAGCCAGACTTCGAATTTGTACATCCCCTTGCCCTTGTCCACCACTCGAACTCCCACGACTTCGTCGGAGTGGGGGAAAGTCTCGCCGATTAGGGCGAACACTAGGTTGGACCAGTAGTCTTTGAGCTTCAGGAAGGAAAAGGACTTCCGGACTGCTAAATCCGACCCTAGCGTATTGACACTATCTTCCCAACTCGGCTCCACTCCGCTCACAAACACCGCCACAGCCTCAATAGGCCGATTGACCCCTTCCATGTGCTTGTAAACGTGCTCAGAAGGGTGGTAAAACAGACTTGCAGGGTTGCCATGTGGCAAATGGTGCCAGTGCTGCCAAAAGGAGTGCAGAGAGTCGAATTCGCCTACTCTCCGTAGGGTGTTTTTGTACTCGCCTTTCTTGCCCTGATCCCACATTTCCCACAGACTCCACTTGCGCTGCAGGGGGTAGGGCGCTGGACTCACCATTATGTATGGGCAGAAGGGCTCGGAAAGCGGAAATTGAGGCTGAGTAGGGGGTTTTAGTAGTGAATGCAGGGATTTTCACTGAAATGAATGGACAGTTTGGAGAGAAATGAGGTCGAACTCCGCTATATTTTGGTCCTAGAGTACAAATTAACGAGCTGATTTGAGCGAATTCCAAGCCTTTCTCCAGAAAATTGCTTATTATCAGCCCGGGATTTCCTGCCTCAATTTATGAAATTTGGGTCGATTTCCCCTTTATTAGGCAGTTCACCTTCAACTGTCCTGCTTCTCCATCCCCTCTATACTGCAATGGACGTCTTCAGCACCCACAGCTCCGGGACGAAAACCCTAAACACCTCCCAAGAGAACCCCCTGCCTGTGTCCACTGCCAAGAGCCACTCCCAGATCCACACCAGCCGCCACCTCGGCCGCTTCCACATCAAAAAGACCTACGAACCGCATATCGACGAGGACCGGTTTAGGGAAAAACGCGTATTTCCCACACAGAAACGCGCAGCCAAAAGAGCGAAAAGCGCTCTTCTGATCCAGAAAGTCTTCCGAGGATATAGAGTACGGAGCTGGCTGCGTCGCAATGAGAGAAGTTTAGGAGTGATGAAGCGAATACTGAGAGGGGGGCGACTGGCTGTGAGACTGAGAGAGGAGCAGTGCAGGTAAGCAGTAAGCAGGAAGGCCCGGAGCGCTGTGTTGGCCTTGTGGAGAAGTGCGCAGTTTCGCCCGAGACAGGGAAGTGCGCAGGTGGAGCTGACGGAGGACCGGCTGCAGAGGTTGAAGGGACAGAGAGAGGCGAAAGTGAGGACAAGTGGGGCAGAAGACCCGTCCTTTTGCCTGCTTTCTGCCCGCTTGGACCAGGACACGCCCAGAATGGGTCCGAGTCCTGACCTGTTCGCGGCTTTGGTGCAGCAACTGGAGAAGTCGGAGGAGAAATCCTTGTCTCAAATCCGGACTCTACGGGAGAGTTTCACTCTCAGCAGTCTAAAGAACGGCTTCAGCTCCCACCGCAGTTTCAAAGACGCTCCCCTAATCCCTACTTTCGCAGACTTCGAAGAAATGAACCTTTCCCGCTTCGACTTCATGCGAAATGAGGTGCAGCTCCCTGAGGTGATAACGCGGGGTATGAACTTGGAGCAGGTGGAGCGGGGGACGCTACAGGAAAGAACTGAGGAACTGCACAGTCAGGTGTGTGGTAGGCGCTAGGCAGAGAGGTCGCTAGAGCTGCTGGCGCTGTTGGAAGAGAGGGAGGTGCTGCAGCAGAGGAGGGAGGGGTTCAAGAGGGAGATCACGGGGTGGTTGGAAGGGTGAGGAATAGGCAGACTCAAGCGGAAGTCCGGGCCGAAGAAAGGAGTTCTCACCCGGTTGTTTGGATGGTAGCGTTAAGCCTGGCTTATTATTGCCTGTAGCAGTTTTCACTTTGGAGGGGCCGAGTTACCCATCTAAATAGACTGTAGATCTATGTTGAAACAACTGCCTGCGTAACCGAGAGTTGCACACAGCCGCCCATTTAAGTAGTCCGAGCAGCTTTAATCAAGCGTACAAAGAAGCTTTTTAGATTTATAGAAATGTCCTTTGCGTATCCGCGACTCAACCCCCGAGTCTCCACCCCACCAGCTGATATGAAGCCTGGTCAAGTTCCTATTGGCAAGCCTGGTGCTGTTCTTTGGCAGCAGAAGCCAGGCCTCAGGCCTGTTTTCCTTTTTGCACGGAGGCCTGAACCACCTATTGAAATACAATCGCCTCCTGCACCTCAAGCCCCAAGATTTTCCTATTTGGCCACTGAGTCTCCTTCACCGGCTATTCCCAAGTTCGGCGCACCTCGGCTGAAACCTGGTCCCTCTCCTCCTCAAATCAACCCTAGGTCCTCTGGTATTCCTCCTGTCGGCCCCCCTGGTGGTCCTCCTCTCGGTCCCCCTGGTATGGGTGGTCCTCCTCTCGGTCCCCCTGGTATGGGTGGTCCTCCTCTCGGTCCCCCTGGTATGGGTGGTCCTCCTCTTTTCGGCCCCCCTGGTATGGGTGGTCCTCCTCTTTTCGGCCCCCCTGGTATGGGTGGTATTCCTCATTTCGGCCCCCCTGGTGGTCCTCCTCCTTTCGGCCCCCCTGGTATGAGTATCCCTAAATTCGGTCCTTCTTCCTTCAAAGAGTGTGAGTTCTGCACAGTAAAGAAGCTTGAAATCCTCTTCTACACAGCAATCCAGTGCTCAGCTCACCGCCACCCTGTCTGCTTCACCTGCATTGCGACTACCAAGGGCAAGTACTGTCCTGCCTGTCCGCGAGAGTACTCCCAGCAAGAGCGAGCTTTCATACAGCCAAGGCTAAAATTAGCAGCTTATTAGAGAAACAGCTAGGGAAAGGCTTGTTTCTATAGAACTGCTTCGGAGTCATGAGAGGGTGAGTGGCTTTTTCCCTCTGTAAAGTGCGTTAATCGCCTTCTGAATGCATTTTTAGGGACAGGACTAATCCGGTTCAAGTCCCAACTCGGAGCACTTGTGTGCGAAACTCCTTCAACTTCGAGAAAGCGATAAGGGGATAAGGGAGGGAGAGTGGCTTTGCGCTCTTTCCGCCTGCGAACGTGTTTCTTTAGGAAGGGCAGAGGCAGGGGCGGGACCAGTGGGACGTCTAGGAGTGCCTGCAGCTTGGGAGTGAGGCATTTCTTCTCTAGCAGGCTTTGGCCTCTAGTCCTCCTGCCCTCTCTCGGGCCTATACACCCCAGGTCCGGAGTCAGAGACACAGGGCGAATCCTGGTCCTTAGGACAGGTTCAGAGGGGGGAAAGCTGCTGGGCGCTTTAGAGGCTTGTTGCTGGGGGGAGCTTTCTTCAGCCTGGCTAGGAGCCTCGTTGGTGTCTGTTCCTAGCCTTATTTCAGACGGAATTAGGATCAAAATCGCCCTCTTCCCTGGACTTCCGGGACTCACCATGGGCTCAAGGAGCGGTCTATGGCCTTTCCTCATATATATCTCACATTATTTCCTGTCCTTATGTATTCATTTCCACGATTTCCCACCTAAGCAGCCTAGGCAATCTAAAATGTCCGGCGAAGGCAGCTATTTCCCCTCTCCACCAGCTGCTTATTCACTGGAAGCTTTCGACCGTCTGCCCAACCACGGCACTTACTGCCTCAAATACGTCCCTGAAAAGCCTGTCCACAGGCTCCCTGTGTCTTCCCTTTGGAAACTCGGGCAGAGAACTCGCCTGCAGAAGCGCAAGACGCTGGATTTCCTGCGGGAGACGCAAATGTACATAGAGAACATACGGAAGCCGCAAGTAGTCAAGTTCAGAGAGAAAGTCCTGACTCCGAGAATAGTCCCAAAACCGAAAAAAACAGGGGAAATCGTCCAGTCAGTGGTAATTCCGCCCTGCGGACCGACCTACTCCCTCAAGTATATAGGCGATTTGGACGGGAAAATAACCATAACCACTACTCGCTGTCCTTTCCAGTGCAGGTCTAAAGCGCCGCCGCGCTCTGCGTGGTCAGAGCGTAGGGGGCAGACTCAGGATTGGACGGATGGGCTGAAGAGTATGGAGGCGACGAGGCTGCCTAGTCGAGGGGACGACTTGCGGGGTACTTGGGCGAAGTCCACTGGGAAGTGGGAGGAATTGGGCAGAGAAAAGGCTGCATTTGGTCGGAAGTCTGCCTATCTTAGTGGGTAAATTAGGCGAAATTTCGAGATTTGGAGGCTTCGTAAAAAGGGGGATTAGAGCTTCGTTCCTTACCCCAATGCATAGCGAAATGCACCCAAACACTGCAAATCCCTCTTAAATTCATCCATTCCCTCTCTGATACAAACTTCCATCCCCAAAGTCCATGGAAGCGTCATCCCCCAGCTTCCCACAGCCTCTATCTGTCTAATGCAGCGCTCTAAATGTTATCCAAACGCACGGAAAGGGAGTTCTCCTGGTCGTAGTTGGGCCAGTGCAGCAGGTCCATCCCCTCCACTCTGTACTCTGTGAGGGTTTCAGGGTCGATGAAGAGCTCTAGGACTGCGAGGTTGCGGGCGAGGTTGGCCTGCGTCTGCTTGCTTTTGTGCACGCCATTGGTAGAGCGCCTACTGCCCTTAATTCGCTGCAGCTCCAGTCTTGACCTGAGCAGACTCTCCACACTCTCCCTGTACTGGTGTGCTCGCTGGTACTCCTCGTCGTCTGTGCACTCCGGCTCAGTGGCAGAGTCCTGCGGCAGCTGGGAGAGTTCTACCTGTCTAGGGCTGTACCTCTGAACTGCGGGGTAGGGATTTCCGCCTTTCCCTCGCATTTCCGTGAATGCACAGAGGCAGTTCGCGGCTTTTTCTCTGCAGTGGGGGGCTTAGGGACCACAATTGTGGCCTGTGGACTCACAGATCTCACTATTTTCTCAGTGCGTTTGATGAAACGGGAAATTGCCTTCTTGACTTCTTTGGAAATGCGGATGGCGGGCTTTGAGGTGCGCTTCTGGGGAGCTGCTTTCATTCTTTACCACGCCAACCATCGAAAAATGGCCTAGTACTGCTCGTCGTGCCGGCAGCCTACCTCTACTCGAATATGGCGGGGGTTAGTGCCTGCTTCTTGTCTTTAGGGAGACGGCAGTTCTTCCAAGTAGGGAGAGACTTATAACAACTCCGTATAATGTTTACTAAGGCTTTCCTGTGGATTTGAAGCAATACTGGCTAAATCTGCACATTAGGCTGAGACAAAATTCGACCAGATAACCCCTTCTCCCTTCGTGTGACACTGGGAAACTGACTCCACTCCTGTATTGCTTGCTGTCTCCAGTGCGCGGTTTCCTCTGGGTGCTCCCAACTGTTCACAGGCGAAGGCTCTGCAGTTGGGCATTGAGAAGGCCTTCGCCTCAACAGGTCGATTGCCATTGCTGCAGACTGCGAGAAGGGAGCAGCATCTTCAGACCGTGCTAACTGGATAGGGCTGTGAAGGTGCAGTTTGCTAGCTAATCCAGGGAGTAAGGTGTCCTGCCTATATCGGGTCCCTGCCAGTCGTCACTTCTGCGTGAAACAGTGCATCTGCAGTTGCTTCATAGGTGGAACTGCCCACAATACGTGGAGTCAGCCAGCTCATATCCGCTCCCTATCAACTCTGCCCATTTCTCTAAGTAGTGTATCGGATCTGTGTGCTGGGGAGGTCCCAGGGAAATACTAACTACCTTCATAGCAGTGCAGCTGATTAGTTGAGCTATAAACTAACACTATTTTTGGTTGTTATTCTTGTCTCTAGCCACAAGCTGGTCTCTCAGGAGGTCTCGGATGTCGGCCACTGCTGTCCGTAGGTCGCGAAGCGTCTGACTAGTCTCGCCCTGGATAGCCACTATAGTCTGTTGCATCAGAACTACCTCGTCCAGCCTCCCTGCGACAGACTCGTGCTTCCCAGAAGCCAGAAGTAGCTCATCTCTCAGCTCCCTCTTTGCTAGGGTCACAGTTTTCTTCACTCCACGCACAGCAGCCAGCAGCTGGCCCTTCGTCGGAGAGACCTGGGGCAGATAGGGACTCGGATGCCTTGGAGCCCTGGCGACGGAAGCTGCTCTTGGTCTTCCACGGCTCTTCATTGCAAACAGCTCGTTTGGGAATAAGGATGGCGCCAAGAGCAGCAGCGCTAATGCGAATTAGCGACTGAGAGAGACTGACTAGGAGGAGCTGAAACCCGGGGCAAGGGCAGGAACGGTAGAAAGAAGGACTGTTGGTATACAGAGAGACCAGGGAAACAAGCTTTCTGCTGCCTTTCCCTAGCAGCAAACACTCCAATCCCTTCCGCTTTCCAGTTCCCTCTCACACCATTCTTCTAGAACTCCATTTCTCAGTCTTTGCACGAGCAATAAACCTATGGCCTCGACTACTGAGTTTGACGTAGCCAAGTTCGAAGCCAAAAGCAGTGGCTTGATCCACGGTGACCGAGCCTCTGCACTGCTAGAGGCGCTGGCGGCTTTGGAGCGGGATTTCGGAGAGTTCAAGCAGAGAAATGCGCAAAACCCCGGATCTTTGCTTAAAGCGACATATGACGAATGTGTATCGCGGCCCAAGGCTCAGCCTGGACTGAAGGACTGCGGCTTACTCAACTAAGTCAAGTCTTTTTAGCTTCTCTCTTATTCTGACGCAGTTGCAACTGGTCTGAAACGGTAAAAAAGGGCCTATTCACACAGAGACTTTCTCTCAACTCCCCAGTTCCTGTCTCCTACAGCCCATTACAACAGCTTTCCCCTCCAGATCTGCCCCTTTAGTGTCCTCCAATCCCATTTCAGCGCATTAGTGGTATTAAACTACACTGGCCTCAATGGTCTGCGCAGCCCTCAGCATCTAGCCTAGCTCTTACCTCCGCCCACTCCCCACAGGCTCTACAAGCATAGTTCCTCAGCAATTCCGCGAATTCCACTTTCCGTTTCGCATGAAAGCTGGGTATTTCGCACTCTAGCAGTCTGTTGCCCACTACAGGGAGGAGCCGGTAGAGAGCTGCTCTCTCTGCATCGATCTAAGTGGCCGGTACCCAGCGGATGTCTGCTTCTAGCTCGAGGATGGAGGCTGATTTGGACTGGAAGGAGAGGAGGGAAGTGAGGGTGAAGCCGCCTGTTTGCAGCTTTTCTAGGTCTTTGGAGGAGCTGAAGCGCAGCGCTTCCAGTCGTTCCAGCTCGCCTTTGAGGAAGTAGAAAGCCTGAATCGTCTCAAGCATCGTCTCCAAGTCCCACTCTTCCTGCTGAGCCCTAGTCAGCACCTCCAGGTAGGGATTTTCCCTCTCCCCCCTCGCAATTCGCTTAAAAACGGGTCTATAATTCCCCACCTTCCCACTGGAGCACTCAGAAATCACCTCCGACTCATAAGTCTCAAAGCAGCAATTCAGCCTTTCACTGCTGTCCAGGAAATTCACAAACAGGCAGTTCAGTTCCTTGCCCAGTTTCCTCATATTACAGGTCTGAATTAGCGCCACTTTCAGCAGATTCCGCTGTTTTTCGAGTTCTGCGGAGTAGTCGATTTCGGCTTCAGGGATGAAACGAGGGAAGGAGCGGAGGTAGTCCTCGGCTATGGACTGGAAGGAGGGGGGTTTCACTTCTCCGAGGGTTTTGTCGTAGTTAGGGCCTGTGAATAGGAACAGACGGACTGTGCGGCAGTGATAAAGACTGGGAATTCGCATGATGTGGGTGAGGAAAGCCTCGAAGGTCGCTCTTTTCCGCTGTGCAGCTTCCTCACTGGTCTCGGAAAGGGGACTGGACTGGCCCTTGAAAGAGGGGAGCAGGACGCCGGGCCACTGGGCCAGTAGCAGCTTGCGAGCCAGTTCGAAGTCCTTCACTCGCCTTACCACCTCGAACAGTCCTTCTGAGTCTTCCCCTTTGACTAGGTACTGGTCCTTGCTGCCCTCGGACGCCACTTCCACACTGACGCTGCCTTCCAGACTGTCTCTAGGAGGTATGCGGGCTTCCCCTTCCATTTATCAGTGATTTTGGTTGAATTGTCCCTCGCGGTTAATTGACTTGTGCCGGGCTTTTCTCGATCTGTCTATAGTAAATATGAAGCGGACTGGGGCTGACCTTCATGACACGCCTGACAAAAAGCAGAAAGCGCTGCACCACTGGTGGGAAGAAGAACTGGATGAGCAGAGTATCACCAAGTGGATGGCTCTCGAGCACCACGGAGTGCTGTTTCCCCCGGGCTACAAGCCACACGGCTTACCCGTGCTTTACGAAGGCCGCCCAGTGGTCCTAACCCCTGAACTCGAGGAAATCGCCACCTGGTGGGCAGGCGTCGTGGGCACAGACTGGGAGCAGAAGCCGCACTTCCGCCAAAACTTCGAGCGGAACTTCCTGGAGAAGCTAGGCAAGGAGCACACCATCAAGTCTCTAGACAAATGCAACTTCTCCCAAATCGCCACCTGGATCAACACAACCCGCGAAGAGCGGAAAAACAGGTCCACGGAGGAGAAGAAGGCGGAAAGGGAGGCGAAAGCACTGGTTGACGAGCAGCTAGGCTTCGCTTTAGTGGACGGAGTCAGGGAGAAAATCTCCAGTTACCTAGTGGAGCCGCCCGGACTGTTCCGAGGCCGCGGTGAGCACCCCAAAGCCGGCCACCTGAAGACTCGACTGACCCCTGAGGACATCACCATCAACACTGGGAAGGACAGCATGGTGCCCAGGTGTCCGATCCCCGGCCACGCCTGGAAGAACGTGGTGCAGAATGAAAAAGTGACCTGGCTCGCGTACTACAAGGACCCGTACTTGTCCTTTTCCAACGTCAAATATGTCTACTTGGCAGCTTCGTCGAAGTTCAAAGGACTCAGTGACAAGTTCAAGTATGAAAAGGCGAGGAAGCTGAAAAGCCTGGTGGCCGGCATTCGAGAAAACTACTACTCCAAGGTGAAATCGGAGAATGAGACTATGCGGCAGCTAGGCACTGCGCTGTATCTGATTGACCGCTTGGCCCTTCGTGTAGGCAATGAAAAGAGTGAAGATGAGGCGGATACTGTGGGGTGCTGTTCTTTGAGAGTCGAGCATATTCACTTCGAGGAGGATGAGAGAATAACGCTGGATTTCCTGGGCAAGGACTCAATGCGGTACTTCAACACTGTGCAAGTGGAAGCCTGCATTTACCACAACTTGCGGCAATTCACAGCCGGCAAAAGCCCGGAAGACGACTTATTCGACAAAATCTCAACCAGCAGTTTGAACGACTACCTGCACGGCTTCATGGAAGGCCTGTCAGCGAAGGTCTTTAGGACCTATAACGCCTCTGTGACGCTGCAGCAGGAACTGAAAAAGAAGCCTGCGGCTGCAGATGTCGAGGACAAGGTCAAGTTCTACACTGATGCGAACCGAGAAGTCGCGATTTTGTGCAATCATCAGAAAAGTACGCCTAAGAACTTTGGTGTGCAGATGGAGAAGATGCAGGATAAGCTGAAAGGACAGTTGGAGAAGCTGGAACTGTACAAGGGAGTGCTGAAGGCGTTGAAAGGCGGAGGGAAAATGCCGGACTTGGGGGAGGAAAAGGCGCCTGCGAATGTGGAGTCCTGTGAAAAGGCGGTTTCGAGACTAAAATCGCAGATAAAAAGTCATGAGTTGAGGCTGAAAATGAAGGATGACAACAAGACCGTAGCTCTGGGCACCTCCAAGATGAACTACATGGACCCTCGCATCACAGTCTCCTGGTGCAAGCTGAGCGAAGTGCCTATCGAAAAGGTGTTCCCCAAGACCGTCCGCAACAAGTTCATCTGGGCTATGTACGTGGAGCCGGACTGGGAGTTCTAGCTAAGACTAGGATAGGGAGAGGGACGGTTACCCTGAGCTAGACAATCCTTAGAATCAATACTCGTGTACAGCTCCTGCGTCCGCACTTCGAAGGCGTTGTAGACTTCGTACTGGCTTTGCAGCTCTTGGGAGAGACGCAGCAGGGCGGAGGTGCGCTCCGTGAGCAGGCGCTCGCACTTCTCTTGGAAGTGCTGGAGGCAGGTCCGCAGTTCTCGCAGCTTTTCAGGCTCTAGGTGGGACTTACTGGGCAGACGACGGGGGTGGGTGGAGTACTGGCTCAGCTTTTCTACCTTTTCAGCTAGGGGCTCAAGCGAGTCTCGATTGCTCTCGATTTTCCTCAGCAACTGAGTCAACTCAAAGTTTTGAATCACACTCGCTCCCGACTTTTCATCCAACACTGCAGTAATCGCCTCCGCTATCTTGACCTTCAAGCGGCCTGTGTACTGCGGCGCAAACACACAGTTCTTCCCATCTTCCCACACCAGCACCATTTGCCTCACTTCCTCAAGCAGCAGTTCATTCTTCCCCACCACCAAGCAAGCTATCACATTGTCCATCACCTCACTGAACGCCTGCAAGTACTCAGTCTGTTCACTCGCTCTGGACGTCTTAATCACTACGTCGTTCATAACATACAGCAAAGCCTGTCGTTTCTTATCGTCCTGAGTAGAGTTAAGGGTTTCGAACCAAAGCGTGACCAGGGCAGGTGCGGCGGTGTGGTGCTGCATGAGGAGGGCGGAGAGCTCGAATACCTTGTCGCGTGCGGTGGTGAGGTGGGGGAGCAGAGCCTGGAAGAGCTGCTGGGGGGCTCTTGGGTCCATGTATATGGAGCCTAATGGAAGGTCTTAACTACTTGGAGACGGTGTCGTTGACTGGGCCCTTCTTGGGCTTGAGTGGGTTGCGAGGATGCAGCACCAACTTGCTCTTGTACGCCTCAAGTCTCTGCACATTGCGCTGGAGGCCCTCAGCACTGCGGTTGCGTCTGCGCTGGTCCACTGTGATGCCAATGCTGCGAGCGAACAGCGGAGGCAGTCCAGCCTTCTTCAGCTCTAACAACGTGAATCCGCGGCCTTCCCGAGACTTGCGGTTGTATCTCACAGTCTGGGACTGCACTAGGGGCCGCAGGTTCTCTATGGGGCGGGGAGCGATGGCGTTTGCCTTCTTCTGCCGGGCTTGGCGCCGTCTGAGCTTGCGGGCGGGCTGGTCGAACCAGGTGCGCACGTTGCGCCACCACTGCTTGTGGAAGTGCCCGTTCGGAACCACGTTGTTATGCTTCACCATTATTGATTGCTAACCATCTAAGTAGGAGCCGGAGGTCAGCGGCCCAGTCCTCAGTCCAGCCCCATTAGACAATATGAACAGTCAGGACAGTCCAAACACTTACCTCAAATTCCCTTTTGGAAGGCGGTTTCCCTGTCCTTTCCGCTCATAAGACTCTCAAGCACAGTTTCCAACTCTCTATTGTACTGAATACTTCCCTGTCCAAATCCCCTGGAAACAGCCTATTCCCCGCTTCAAATGCAGTCCTGTATTCAAATATGTCCCGAGTCCCTGCCCGACCCCCATCCTCCCAAGTCTCCAAGCAGTCCGACTTGTCCCATATCGAAAGCGAAATCGACACTCTCTATTCCTCCTATATCATCGAGAAAACTCTGCCGATTGAGGAGTTAGAGCGTGCCCTGCAGTCTCGCTTCACCACTGATCGGTTCGTGTCTCTGCGTGGAGACCTGCCCAAAGGACTAAATGCGGGCGGAAGCCAACTGCTGGAGAGCAGTGCTAGGCTTTGGCTGCTCTGTATTGCTATAAAGCTGATCAAAACGCCCACTATGAAGAGCATTTTGCCACTGCTGAAGGCAGCCCTGAGCACAGTGGTGAATAAGAAGGAAGTAATTGAAGGCCTAGACCCGATTTTATCCATTCAAGACATAGAAATAACAGGCGAAGACCATCAAACTCTCGAGAAGTTACTGAATTTGGAAGCCTCATCCCCAGAGACAGTGGCGATATCCGACTGTGGGAAATTCGCACTAATCAGACTGACTCCTGCCCTGCAAAAGAAACTGCAATGGTCCTTTGCCGTCACTCCAGTGGACGGAAACGACTGGGTGACGCGAGACTCGCAGATGCCTAGGAAGCCGTTGGCTACCATTTTTGTGGAGTCGGGGTACTCCTACCACCCAGGTTCCAGCTATAAGTCCTAAGAGCTATAGGAGTTATTAGGTAATAGCGTGCTTGTCCATACATATCTCGAATTGGACTGTTCAGTAGGCCGCCCTGTGCTGGAATCAAACCCATACTGCTTCTTCTTTTCCTCACATATGTGCAATTGCTGTTGAGTCATAGAAGCGAGCAGAGTGGTCAGCCCTGGTAAAGGGCTGAGAGAGGGCACGGGAGGGGACTCCGCAGGGGGATCCAAAGGGGCAGTGGAGGAGGTAAGTGCGGGAGTGGCAGTGGCCATAATGGTAATTTTATCCTTCATCGCGGTATATTGCTGAAAAGACCGCGAAGCAAATTGGCGGTTTTAACCCAGCATCTCTATAAGACAGAAATAGACCAAATGAAAGCACTTCTGTGTGGAAATTTTGTAATTTGGGTTAAACACCGACAAATCAGAACACTTGCGGACCAACACTGCAGCCGATACTGAGCGCCTGAGAGGGAAATGCACTAGATTAGGGCCTATAAGCTCTCAGAAAAGACGCTAGAGTCAGAGTTGGGCGGCTTCGACTACTGGGAGTGCAGGTAAGGCCAACTTTCGAAGGCTTCTTTAGGTCCAAGTAGGCCTATTTCTAGCTGTTTGGGCTGGTTTAAGTCACAAATTGGTGATAATTGGCGGCTTTTTCCCTTTTCTTTAGTTCGAGTAAGAGTTCGATACCTTTCCTTACTCTTATCTACCTCCTATCTGCCTATAAGGAAGTTCCCGTATAACTCACCCATCTCTTTGCCAATTGCACCGGCTTCAGCAGCGCTGAGTTGAAGAGGAACACAGGGAGTTTGGGTATTTGCCTGCTGTAGGCGAGTTGAAAGGACCTCAATCCTATAGCGGGGATATATACTGTGAAACGTTCCTTAGGGACTTCGCTATTGCTGATAAGAGCCTTTGTACCCTCTCAGACTAGACTGTGTGAGGTATTTCACATACATCTCCTTGGATTGAAGAATGGGTCTAAATTGCGCACTATTCCCTATACAAGTCAGAGATGGACTGGCAGCCTATTCCCTACTTCGCAGGTGCATCCAATATATCGACCAGGGAAAGAAGCACTTTCCCTCCACCTCTATGCCTTACATAAAAAGCATAGCAAAAGCCTCCAGAAGTCTTACTTGAAACTTCTCTGGGACCAAACTACCAAATGACGAGTTTGGCAGCTAAGAGTCAACTGCCCGGCCTATTGATTCTGTAAATCTTGTCCTGGCTAAACAAACTTTCTATAAATAATGGCAGGCATCCCTTCGTTGCTCTCTGCGCTGTTCATCGTGGGAATGGACAATTCGATATACAAGAGCACGACTACAGGGTGGGTGGAAGTGGCAGGCGGACGGAAAGCTATAGACATTGCTGTGGACAGCAAAAACCAACCTTGGATTGTTGGAATGAACAATGCTGTTTCTGTCTTCAAAAACGGGACTTGGGTGGAAGCGCCCGGCTCCCTGGACGCCAGAGAAATCGCTCTAGCTCCTAATGGTGAGCCGTATATCGTCGGAATGAACTACGCAATACTGAGAAATGACGGCAGCAAGTGGACTGAGATCCCCACAGGGGCAAGAGCATACACTGTCTCTATTGATGGCACAGGAAGACCTTGGATCATTGGAACAGACACCACGATTATGTATTTCGAGGCAGGCCAGTGGAGATATTACCCAGGAAACGGACGAGGAATCAATATTGCAGCGAGTCCAGATGGAGTCCCTTTCATTTTCGCCACAAATAGCCGTGTGCACACTGGAGGGATGACTTGTTGGGAGTTGTTGCCTACGGGCGATGCATATGGCCTAGACCTTGCTGTAGACGGCCAGGGACGTCTTTGGATCATCGGTTTGGATAACGGAATTTGGTACTATGAAGCTGAGAGTTGGAAGAGGTTCCCTGGAGGCAAGAAAGCACTGCGGATAACGGTTAGATAGTAGTTCTAATCCGTTAGACGCATGCAAATATATTCAGTAATGCTTAGCGGAAGAAGAATAGAGATCGCTTGAGGGTATTTGCCTGCTTGAAAGGACTCAATTTGATAGCAGGGAGGAATACCGTGATTAGGTTCTGTACTAGAACCTTAGTGACTTATATATCGCTTATAAGAGTCTTTCTATTGTCTCGGGTCAGACACTTCACATACACGAAAGACATCTTCCCAAGCAATGACAGCCTTGGACTTCCAACGACCTTTCACTTCAATGAGTCTAAATTGCGCTATTTCATCCTGCAAAGGAGAGAAGGGACTTTGGTAGGAGCGACAGCCTATTTCCTCTGTTGACTAAACTCTAATCGACCCATATTTTCTACGAATTCTAGGTATGGCTAAGCAAAGTTTCTATATAAAAATATGAACATCACTGCCTTGATCTCTGCACTGTTCGTAGTGGGAGTGGACAATTTGATTTACAAGTGCACGGATGCCGGTTGGGAGGAAATGCCAGGCGGACGGAAGGCCATAGACATTGCTGTGGACAGTAAAAACCAGCCCTGGATAGTTGGCATGAACAATGCAGTTTCTGTCTTCAAAAACGGGACTTGGGTGGAAGTACCCGGCTCGCTTGCTGCCAGAGATATCTCTGTGTCTCCCAATGGTGACCCATACGTCATCGGCATGAATTACGCAATACTGAGAAATGACGGCAGCAAGTGGACTGAGCTACTGGTAGGAGCAAGAGGAATCACTATCTCTATTGATGGCACAGGGAGACCTTGGATACTTGCAACGAATGGCGTGACTCACTATTTTGAGGGTGGCATATGGATACCATACCCACCAGGCGGAGCTGGAATCAGAATTGCAGCGAGTCCTGATGGAGTGCCTTACCTTCTGGGTACTGACAGGATTGTGTACAATTCAACAATTAACACGTGGGTGAAGGGTCGGGGCACTGGAGTTGGGGTTGATATTGCAGTTGATTCTCAGGAACGTCCTTGGCTAGTGGGTTGGGATAATGGAATTTGGTACTACGAAGCAGATGATTGGAGGCGGTTCCCTGGAGGCAAGAAGGCGCTACGGATAGCAGTTCGCTAGTAGGTCTAAGCCTTTAAACGCAGGAATCTATCGATTTGAATCACTCATATGTATGTGGATCCATTTATCCTCGACTTAAGCCTCCCAGTAAGTCTTTATCTCATAGCAGACTTGAATATAGCAGCACTGTGTAGTATTCAGCAAATACCCATCTTGTCTGTCTTCAATCGCTTTGCCATTTCATTCTCAGGCTTTTGTACTTTATCCAGTTGATTGGGCCTTTTCCCAGTGCTCCGCAGGTCTTAGAAACGCCTAGTTCTACAGTTCCAAGCCAATGTTAGGTCGACTACCAGCAAGTACACAACTGAAAATGTGTATTTCAGATTTCCACATCAAATTGCTCATGCAGATAGAGAGACTAGCGACAAGAGGATTTAGCTGCCTAGTGAAGTGCCTCGAGAGTGGGTCTTTTTGC
>Ga0247837_1000660_pt1 | contig 73898 bp, 70 predicted proteins | sample LaCtaG_2_FD_187115 | JGI IMG/M metagenome (GOLD analysis project Ga0247837, IMG submission 187115) | Freshwater microbial communities from meromictic Lake La Cruz, Castile-La Mancha, Spain - LaCruzMarch2015_14.5m | ecosystem: Environmental > Aquatic > Freshwater > Lake | place: Spain: Castile-La... | reverse complement strand
TCAACAAACTCAAACACTTCAGGCGCATCGCCACACGCTACGACAAGCTCGCCCGAAACTTCCTCGCAGCCGTCATGCTCGCTTCAGTTCGTATCCAAATGCGCGCTTATGAGTCCACTACCTAGGCCTGCTTCACAACCGGGATTTCCGCCCGTATAAGGCGCGCCACACTCCGTCTGTCCGTGAATGAGGGGGATGACCGCATGGCCGGCCATTCGCATGCCAAGAACATCATGCACCGCAAGGGCAAGTCCGATGCGGCGCGCTCCAAGGTGTTTTCCAAACTTGCCCGTGAAATCACCGTGGCTGCCAAGCTCGGCATGCCGGACCCGGCGTTCAACGCCCGCCTGCGACTCGCGGTGCAGAACGCCCGGGCCCAGTCGATGCCGCGCGACAATATCGAGCGCGCCATCAAGAAGGCCTCGGGCGCCGATACCGAGAGCTATGACGAGATCCGCTATGAAGGTTATGGCCCGGGTGGCGTCGCCGTCATCGTCGAGGCGCTGACCGACAACCGGAACCGCACCGCTGCCAACGTGCGCTCGTATTTCGCCAAGAACGGTGGTGCCCTGGGTGAGACCAACTCGGTCGGCTTCATGTTCGACCGCGTCGGTGAAATATACTATCCGGCCGCGGCCGGCAGTGAAGACAAGGTGATGGAAGCCGCCATCGAGGCGGGCGCCGACGACGTCGAGAGCGACGAGGAAGGTCACTGGATCTACACCGCGTTCGAGAGCCTCAACGAGGTTTCGGCGGCGCTGGAAAAGGTGCTGGGCGAGGCCGAGAGCGCCAAGTTCGTGTTCAAGCCGCAGAACGAAGTGCCGGTCGATGCCGAGAAGGGCGCGACGCTGCTCAAGCTGATCAGCATCATCGAGGACGACGACGACGTGCAGAACGTCTACGCCAACTTCGACATCTCCGATGAAGACATGGCGAAGATCGACGCCGCCTGACCGGTAGGACTGGATCGCTAGGCGGCCGCCGCCGGAACCGACTCATACTGCACGATGGGCGAGATCGAGACCCGGTTTCGCCCATTCTGCTTGGCGGCATAGAGCTGCTGGTCGGCGATGCGGAGCAGGTCCGACAGTGGCAACCGTCGATCGAACACCGCCCCGCCGATCGAGACGGACAGCCGGTGCGACTGGTCGCCGGGCGTGAAGCGCACGACGCTTACGGCGTGCCGGATGCGTTCGCCGATGGCATCGGCGGTGAGCTGCGTCGCATTGGGCAGGAAGACACAGAACTCCTCGCCGCCGATCCGGCCCAGCAGGTCGGTCTTGCGGAGCACGTCCTTCGTCGCCGCGGTGATCAGTTTCAGTGCGACGTCGCCCTGCTCGTGCCCGTAGCTGTCGTTGATCGACTTGAAGTTGTCGGCATCGAGGATGAGCAGGGCGCCACGCACCGGCAGGCCGTCGGTGGGGGTGCTTGCCAGTCGCTGTTCTACGAGGGCGGTCAGGGCGCCCCGGTTCAGCACACCGGTCAGCGGGTCGGTGGAGGCGAAGATGGCCAGCCGCTCATGCGCGATGGCCAGGGCGCGCAGCTTGCTCATGAAGTACCAGATCAGGGGTCCGGCAAGCGCAGTGGGCAGCAGGGTATCGACGAGAATGGCGCGCAGCAGCACCTCGGGGGACATCGAGCCGAAGTTGAAGCTGTCGATGAACAAAGCGGCGCAGACGCAGAACAGGGTGCCTGCGCCAGTCGCCAGATAGATGCGGCCCTTTCCGAGCGGCGAGAGGTCCACGCGCGTGCCTCCTGAGGATGCTCAACGCAGGGCAGGCTAGCGACGGCGGTTTGCGATACTCTTTAAAAGACGGACCGGAATTTAATCACTCAGGCCGAGGCGGCCTGGGGCAGATCCGGAGAGTCATCCATCAGCACGCGATTGCGACCGCGCCGCTTGGCCTCGTACAGCCGCTGGTCGGCAACGCGGAACAGCTCGGCAAAGCCGATGGAGCCCTCGAAGGTGGCGCCGCCGATGGAGACGGACAGGCGCTGCGCGATGCCCTCGGAACGGACGAACAGGGCGTTAATCGCCTTGCGGATGCGCTCGCCGACATGCATCGCGACGATGTCGTTGGCGCCGTGCATGAACACGCCGAACTCTTCCCCGCCCAGCCGGCCGACCAGATCGCCGTCGCGCACGTTGGCGCGGATCGCCTCGGCAATCAGTTGCAGGACCTCGTCGCCGCGATGGTGGCCGAAGCGATCGTTGATGGTCTTGAAGTGGTCGGCGTCGATCACGAGCAGCGCGTTGCCGTCCGCATTTGCGCTGCCCAGCGCGACATCGACCTTGGTGGTGAAGGCGCGGCGGTTGAGGCAATCGGTAAGCCAGTCGGTTGCCGCAAGCGCCTCGAGCTTGCGGTTGGCTTCGGCGAGCTGGGCCGACCGCAACTGCATGTAGAACATGGCCGGGCCGCCGAGAATGACGGGCAGCAGCATTGAGGCAACGGCCCCGGGCAGGTCCATGCCGCGGCTGAGTGCCAGCATGATGACTTCCGAAACGACGAGAGAGAGCAACGAAGAGGCGCCGATGACGAGGGCGGTTCGCCGCCACACCCGTACCCAAGCACTGCGCGACAAAGTCTGGTCCATAGTCTCTGGCGTCCCTCGAGATGGGGCCATGAGTAGGAGGGTAATCCTTGCATACCGATTAACCACCAGTTCCAGATGCACGACAGTTTGCAATTGTGATTGTGTTTCCGTTTCGTTCACAATGCGCTTGGTAGCGTGACGGTCCTGGCGTAAAGCTCCGGCATGGCTCCAATGGTACGAATCATCGGCATCGACCCCGGTCTCAGGCGCTGCGGCTGGGGCGTCATCGAGAGCGAGGGCAACCGGCTGACCTATGTTGCCTGCGGCACGCTCACGCCCCCCACCGACCTGCCGCTGGCGGAGCGACTGGTGCTGATTCACTCTGGCCTCAACGACCTCATCGACCGGTTTCGTCCCGAAGAGGCGGCGGTGGAGGAAACCTTCGTGTCGGCCGGCGCGCGTTCGGCGCTGCAACTGGGGCAGGCGCGCGGCGTGGCGCTGATGACGCCGGCCTTGAGGGGCCTCGCCGTCGGGGAGTATGCCGCGAACCTCGTCAAGAAGGCGGTGGTCGGCTCCGGCCACGCCGAGAAGGCGCAGATCCAGATGATGGTGAAAGTCCTGCTGCCAGCCGCCGACTTCAAGGGCGCCGACGCGGCGGATGCTCTCGCCATCGCCATCTGCCACGCGCATCATCGTACCATTCGCCAGATCCGGGCCATCGCATGATCGGAGAGCACGCATGATCGGCAAGCTGAAGGGCCTCGTCGACGGGTTTGGCGACGACTTCGTCCATCTCGACGTCAACGGCGTCGTCTACGAGGTGTTCTGTTCGTCGAAGACGCTGTCCGCTCTGCCGCAGGTCGGGCATGCGGCGGTGGTGCATACCGAGATGATCGTGCGCGAGGACATGATCCGGCTCTACGGGTTCTTCTCGGAGACCGAGAAGGCGTGGTTCGGCGTGCTGACGACGGTGCAAGGGGTGGGGACGCGCGTGGCGCTGTCCATCCTCTCGACGCTCACGCCGTCGGAACTGTCGAGCGCCATCGCGCTGCAGGACAAGGCGATGATCGGCCGCGCCAACGGGGTGGGGCCGAAGCTCGCGGTCCGACTTGTCACCGAACTGAAGGGCAAGGCGCCGGTGGGTGGCTCCGTCGACGCAGGCACGCTCGGGCTGCAGGCGGCGCTGGGCGAGGGCCTGGCAGGCGGCAATGTGGCCGACTCGGTGTCGGCGCTGGTGAACCTCGGCTATTCCAGCGCTCAGGCCTCGGCCGCAGTCGCGCGGGTTATTGCGAAGGAGGGCGAGGGGCTGGCGACGGACAGGCTGATCCGGCTGGGGCTCAGGGAACTGAGCCAGTAGGCTTGCAACCGGCACCGTTCCTTACTATTTTTATAGGGTAAGGAAATTTCTGGGGAGGTGGAAGAATGCTGACTACTCTTACCTCGAAGGGGCAGATGACCTTGCCCAAGTCGGTCAGGGATGATCTGAACCTTAAGCCAGGCGATCAGATCGACGTCGTCAAGGAGGGGGGGCGCTATGTGCTGCGCCCGCGCAACCGGCCTGCCGGGGAACTTTACGGCATCCTCCATAGGCCAGGCGACAAGGCCATGACGACCGAAGAAATGGACGAGGCATTGGGCCGGGCGTTGGCCGAAGATGATGAGCGTATCCGTGCTGGGCGCTGATACCAACGTCCTTGTACGGTTTGTCACTCGGGATGATCCGGTCCAGTCACCGAAGACCCTACAACTGTTCACCGACGCGGCGAACCAGCCGATCTTCATCTGCGTGATCGCGCTGGTAGAAATGGTCTGGGTTCTTCACAAGGGCAAGCGCTGGCCGATGGGTAAGGTGTTCGACGCCTGCCTCGAACTGCTGAACAGCAGCGACTTCGAATTCGAGGAGCGGGAGATGGTCATTCGAGCGCTCGATGAATCGCAGCGGGCGGGATGCGACTTGGCTGATGCGCTCATAGCGCTTTTCAACCACCGGGCAGGTTGCGAGAGCACAGCGACATTCGATGGCGATGCGCAAAGACTTACCCTCATGACGCCCGTCGAGCAACGGCTGTGACCGACCTCACCTCTGCCAGCGCTGATCGGGATGGTCCGCTCGACGTGGCGCTCAGGCCCTCGGGGTTTGCCGATTTTGTCGGGCAGGCCGATGCGCGGGCCAATCTCGAGGTGTTCATCTCGGCGGCCAAGCAGCGGAAAGCGGCGCTGGACCATGTGCTGTTCGTCGGACCGCCGGGGCTGGGCAAGACGACGCTGGCGCAGATCGTGGCGCGGGAACTCGGGGTCGGGTTCCGGGCCACGTCGGGGCCGGTGATCGCCAAGGCGGGTGATCTCGCGGCGCTGCTCACCAACCTCGAAGACCGCGATGTGCTGTTCATCGACGAGATTCACCGGCTCAACCCGGCGGTGGAGGAAATTCTCTATCCGGCGATGGAGGACTACCAGCTCGACCTGATCATCGGCGAAGGCCCGGCGGCGCGGTCGGTGCGGATCGACCTCGCCAAGTTCACGCTGGTGGGGGCGACGACGCGCGCCGGATTGCTGACGACGCCGCTCCGCGACCGGTTCGGGATTCCGATCCGGTTGAACTTCTATACGCCCGAGGAACTGGTGAAGATCGTCGAGCGCGGCGCCCGGCTGATGGGGACGCCGATGGCGCGCGACGGGGCCATGGAAGTTGCACGGCGCTCGCGGGGGACACCGCGCATCGCCGGGCGGCTGTTGCGGCGGGTGGCGGATTTCGCGCTCTACGAGGGCGCCACGACGATCGATCGCAAGCTGGCGGACAAGGCGCTGCTGCGGCTCGACGTGGATGCGCGCGGGCTCGACATGCTCGACCGGCGCTACCTCAAGACGATCGCCGAGTTCTACAATGGCGGGCCGGTCGGGATCGAGACCATGGCCGCGGCGCTTTCGGAGCCGCGCGACGCGATCGAGGAAATCGTCGAGCCCTACCTGCTGCAGCAGGGCTTCATCCAGCGCACGTCGCGTGGCCGCATGCTGACAGGGATTGCGTTCCAGCACCTCGGCATGGCCGTGCCGCAGGGCTTTGTGGGCCAACAGGGCAGCCTGTTCGAAGAGCCGGAGGACGACACCTGATGGCCGAGCGCCGCCCAGTGCTGCGGCACGACCGCATGGTGTGTTTCGATGATGGAACGGACCGTTTCCAGGTGCGCGCGGCGGCGATTGCCATCCGCAACGGCCGGGTGCTGGTGCAGAACATTGCCGGCGAGACCACGACGTTCCTGCCTGGCGGCCGGACAGAGCAGGGTGAGGCGAGCACCGAGACGCTGGTGCGGGAGATCGACGAAGAATTCGGCCATACGGTCGAGGTCGGCGACCTCGTCTTCTTGATGGAGTCGTTCTATCCGAGCCGGTCGCAGTCGTTTCACGAGATGTCGCTCTACTACCGCATCACCATCGGCGACGACTTTCCCTACCACGACAGCGAGATCTGCCACCGCTGCTTCGAGGGGACGACCGAGATGGAGTATCGCTGGGTGCCGCTGACCGAGGCGGCGCTCGATGCTGTGCGGTTCCATCCCAGGGCGCTGCGGGGCCGGCTCGGCCAGCTGCCAACGACGACAGTGCACATTGTAGACCGGGACGTTGAATGAGCGTCCATCGCCTGGATGTCAGGGTCTACTACGAGGACACCGATTTTTCGGGGAACGTGTACCACGCGGCCTATCTCCACTTCTTCGAGCGGGGGCGGACGGAGTTCCTGCGCGCCCTCGGAGTGCATCACTCCGAACTGATCCATGACGGAATCGCGTTCGCAGTGCGGCGGATGGCGATCGACTTCGTTGCGGCGGCGCATATCGACGATGCGCTGGTGGTGACGACGGAGGTGGCCTCGGCGACGGCGGCGCGGCTCAACCTGGTACAGGTCGTCAGCCGCGACGGCGTGGAGCTGGTGCGGGCCGAGGTGCAGGTGGTTTCGATCAAGGTCGCGGGTGGTGCCGCGCGCATGCCCAAGGCGTTGCGGGCGATGATCGTCAAAGGTTGATCGGCCTCGGCAGCGATCTTAACTCTTCGTTGACCACAACTAAGGCAGTTCAATCCCACGCTGCCAAAGGTCCGGAAATCCGGGCTTTTCTCTTAAATTTGACAAATTTGGTCCGCATCGCCTGAACCATCAAGTTCGGTCGTCGGGGCCGGACTGAGAAGGACCCTCACATGGACCCAACGGTAGCTGGCACGGTCGCCGCGGCACCGCACGCCGACCTTTCGATCTGGGCGCTGTTCTGGCAGGCCGACATCGTCGTCAAGAGCGTGATGGTGGGGCTGCTGGCTGCCTCGGTGTGGTGCTGGGCGATCATCGTCGACAAGTCGATGCTGTTCGGCCGGGTCAAGAGCGAGATGAACCGCTTCGAGCGGGTGTTCTGGTCCGGACAGTCGCTGGAGGAACTCTACCAGCAGATGAGCGAGCGACCCTCGCCGGGTCTCGGCAACATTTTTGTAGCGGCGATGAAGGAATGGAAGCGCAGCCACGAGCAGAACGCTTCGAGCTTCATCGGCGTGCAGGGGCGGCTCGAGAAGGTGCTCGACGTCGCCATCGCGCGGGAAAGCGAGGCGCTGGAGAAGCAGCTGAGCTTCCTTGCCACGATAGGTTCGGCGGCGCCCTTCATTGGCCTTTTTGGCACGGTATGGGGCATCATGAACGCATTTACCGCCATCTCGGCCGCCGCCAGTACAAACCTGTCCGTCGTTGCCGGTCCCATCGCCGAGGCGCTGTTTGCCACGGCCATCGGCCTCGTCGCCGCCATTCCGGCGGTGATCGCCTACAACAAGCTGTCGGGTGACGCCAACAAGATGATCGGCCGGCTGGAAGGGTTCGCGGACGAGTTCTCGACGATTCTGTCGCGGCAACTGGAAGCCCGGGGTCAACGCTGATGGGTATGTCGGTTGCAGGTGGCGGAGGCGGGGGGCGGCGTCGGGGACGGCGTCGTGGCGGCAACAATTCCGGGCTGATCAGCGAAATCAACGTTACCCCGATGGTCGACGTGATGCTCGTGCTGCTGATCATCTTCATGGTGGCGGCGCCGCTGATGACGGTCGGCGTGCCGATCGACCTGCCGCAGACCGCGGCCCAGCCGATGAACACCGACCAGAATCCGGTGATCATCTCGGTGACCAATGAGGGTGCGATCTTCCTCGGCGAGGAGCCGGTGCTGCTGACCGACCTGCCGCAGAAGCTTGCCGACCAGGGGATCGACGCAGCCGTGACACGTGTCAATGTCCGTGGCGACCTTGCAGCCAATTATGGTTCGGTGATGCAGGTGATGGGGGCTCTGTCGGGCGCCGGCTATGCCAAGATCGGCCTGATCACCGAGCAAGCGCAACAGGCGCCGGCACCGTAGCCCCGATGCGCGCCGGTCTCACCGTATCGACAGCCCTGCATGCCGGCCTGATCGCGGTTGTCGCGCTCGGGCTCGGCCTCGGCCACCCGATCGAGGCGACGCCGGTGGAGTCGATCGCGGTCGACCTGGTGCCGATTTCGGATTTCTCGAACATTCGGGTTGGATCGCTCGACAGCACGATCGTCGAGACCGAGACGCCGTCGGCCGTCGATGCTGAAACGCCGGCCCAGATCGCCCAGCCGACCGGCAATACCGAAGAAGACCAGCCGGCGCCCGAAGATACGCCGGTACCCACCCCTGCGCCCACGGTGCAGACGGCTCCGGCCCCCGAAGCAACCGAGCCCGAGCCGGCTCCGGAACCCGTCGAGGAGACGGCACCGGTGCCGGAGGAGCGCCCCGTGGAAGAGCCTCCCCCCGCACCGGAACCAGAACCGGAACCCGAGCCGGTGGCAGAGCCCGATCCCCCGGCAGTGGAGACGCCGCCGCTGGCTGTGGATACCCCGGCGCCCGACCCCGCCGAAGCGGCACCCAAGCCGATCGTCAGGACCGCGGCCCTGGCTGAAAAGCGCGCTGATTTCAAGAAGCAGCAGGAGGCGGCCAAGCAGAAGGCGGCCGCGGACGCCAAGAAGAAGGCTGACGACGAGAAGAAGAAGGCCGAGGACGCCAAGAAGGCGGCCGACAAGAAGAAGGCCGACGAACAGAAGCGCATCGAGCAGGCGAAGGCGGACCAGGCAAGGGAAGCCGACCAGCTGGCGAGTATCATCAACAACGAGGAATCGCGCGGCGCCACCACCGGCGAGGGTGGCGAGCAGACCCTCGGCCGCCAGGATGGCCGCTCGGCGACGCTCAGCCAGTCCGAGATGGATGGGCTGTCGGCTGCCATGCTGGCATGTTTCAGCCCGCCCCCGGGGGCGACTGAAGAGCAGGCGAGCGCGGTGGTCGAGGTGCAGTTGAGCCAGAGCGGCATGGTGGTCGGTAGCCCGCGGATTCTTTCCGTCGTGGGTCCATCCACTGGCGAGCAAACTGGCCGAGCTGCCGCTCGCGCTGTACAGCGCTGCGGACAGAACGGCTACACAATGCTCTCGCAAGAAAAGTGGGCCGGCCCCACGGGTTGGAACACAGTCAAAGTAACGTTCAATGCCAGAGATGTATTCTGAGCTTTGGCGACGACGGTCGCCCGGCTCCGACATGGAGAGACCTCACATGACCCTGTTTACCCGGCGCAACGCGCTGAAGCTGGGGCTCGCTGGCGGTGCGCTGGCGCTTGCCACTCCGTCGCAGGCCCTCGTCGAAATCGTCGTCACCGGCGGCAACTTCACCCCGCTGCCGATCGCGATTCCTGATTTCGCCTCGTCCGATCCGGCCTTCGGGGCCGAGATCGCCGAGATCGTCCGCAACAACCTGCGGCGCTCCGGACTGTTCGTGCCGCTCGATCCCGCGTCGCTGCCGATCCGGGTGGGCGATGTGCGGAACGAGCCCGACTTCGCGTCGTGGCGCGCCGCTTCGGTCGACGCGCTGGTGATGGGTTCGGTCGAGCGCGGCGGACAGGTCAACTCCCAGGTGCGCGTATGGGACACCCAGGCGGCGCAGCAGGTGGTCGGCAAGTCGTACCAGACCGACGCGCAGAACTACCGCCGCATCGCCCATATCGTTTCGGACGCGATCTACGCCTCGCTGTCGGGTGGCACCGGCTATTTCGATACCCGCGTGCTCTACGTGGCGGAGTCGGGGCCCAAGGCGAACCGCGTCAAGAAGCTGGCGATCATGGACCAGGACGGCGCCAACGTGCAGTACCTGAGCTCGGGCAAGTCACTCACGTTCGGCCCGAAGATGGGCCCGACTGGCGACACCATCGCCTTCACCTCGTACGAGGACGGCAACCCGCAGGTCTACGTGGCCGGGCTGGGTGGCAACTCCAAGAAGCTGATCCAGAACGCGCCGATGTCGTTTGCGCCGAACTTCTCGCCCGATGGCGGTACGGTGGCCTTCTCGGTATCTAACGGCGGCACCACCAACCTCTATTCGGCGACGCTGGCGGGCAACCCGACCCAGCTGACCAATGGCGCCGCGATCGACACTTCGCCGAGCTTCTCGCCCGATGGCAGCCGCATCGTGTTCGAGAGCGATCGAGGTGGCAGCCCGCAGATCTACATCATGGGTGCGGGTGGCGGCGGGGCACAGCGTATCTCCTACGGCGAAGGCACCTATTCGACGCCGGTTTTCTCGCCGGACGGTCAACTGATCGCCTTCACGCGGCAGTCGGGCGGGCAGTTCCAGATCGGCACGATGCGGACGGATGGCTCGGGCGAGCGCATCCTCAGCTCGTCGAATGCGGTACAGGAGGGGCCGACCTGGGCGCCGAACAGTCGCGTGATCATGTTCTTCCGCGATCCGGGCGGCGATGCGGGTCCGGGCCTGTGGTCGGTCGACATCTGGGGCCGCAACGAGCTGAACCTCAAGACCGAGAGCTTTGCATCGGACCCGAGCTGGTCGCCGCTCAGGGGGTAGGTTGGTTGATGGAGCGTTCACGCCTCCGCAATACCCGTGACCATTGCAAACGCGCAACATCACGGAAAAGCCCGGATTTCGGCCATATTGGCGCCTGATTGGGGAACAATTAACCGTGCCAGACAACCCGCCCTTAAGATTAAGAGCGGTAAAAAACCGTCAGCAAATCTTAGCCTTCAGGAGACTGTCCGGATGCGTTCCCTAACGCCCATTTTCGCCGTGCTGCGCGCCGCCGCACTGGTGGTTCTCGTCGTGGCGGTGGCCGCCTGTGCGCGCAACGGCGCCGGCGGGGTCGGGGTCGGAAATACGCCCGGCGGCGGCGCCCCGGGCAGCCAGCAGGAATTCCTCGTATCGGTCGGTGACCGCGTGTTCTTCGAGACGGACTCGTCCAGCCTCACCCCGACTGCCATGTCGACGCTCGACAAGCAGGCCGCCTGGCTCAACAAATACAACCAGTACCGCATCATGCTCGAAGGCCATGCCGACGAGCGCGGCACCCGCGAGTACAATATCGCGCTAGGTGCCCGCCGTGCCGCGGTGGTGGTCAACTACCTCGTCAGCCGTGGCGTGAACCAGGGCCGGATCACTTCGAAGTCGTTCGGCAAGGAACGCCCGGTGGCCATCTGCAACGATATCTCGTGCTGGTCACAAAACCGCCGCGCTGTGACGGTCGTACAATAAGCTCGAGCGGGCTTCGGGGCGGGGCGCGGCTTATTCAGCGGCGCATCCGTGCGTAATCCCCGAGGCTGGTTCGACTGGAGGCAAGAGCGCCGGGTACCCTTGTATTTGGGTCCCGGCGCTTTCTTTTTGTCGGAATCCTCTGCTAACTCAAAACGAGCGGCGCATGACGCCCCGCGCGCATTCGGACCCGATGGAGCCTCGATGGTGCCCCACAATCCTCTTCGCGGCAGGCTACGGCCCGCGATCCTGTTCGCCACGCTGATGGCAGGCCTTGCCGTGCCGGCGATGGCCGCCAACTCCTTCTTCGGCCCGCAGGCGCCGGTTGTCTCCGATGGCCGCATCCATGTGGCGCAGAACAGCCAGAACGCGGCCGAACTGCTCGTCCGCATCCAGGACCTCGAGGAGCAGCTGCGCCAGCTCACCGGGCGGATCGAAGGGCTGGAGTTCCAGCTGCAGCAGATCCTCAAGGTGCAGGAAGACAACGAATTCCGCTTCCAGCAGCTGGAAGGGACCACCCCCGTGGGAAAACCCCAGGCGGCATTGCCAACTGACGGCGTGACGCCGTCCGATGCACTGCCGCAGGACCAAACCCCGGACGTGGCGGCCGATCCGATCGAGCGCCTGCCGGCGACGCCCGGCGACGACCTTGCCGCGCCCGACCTGCCGGAGACCGACCTGCCCATGCATGGCCAGGGTGAGTCGTTTGATCCATTGCTCAACGGCGGATCCGACCAGCTTGGTACCCTCGACGGCAGCGACGAGGCTCTCCTAGACCGTCCTCTCGACCTGACGCTGGGTGGCGACGAGGTGCTGTCGAGCGGCGACGCAAAGGCGCAGTTCGAGGCCGGCCGCGACGCCATGAGCCGCGGCGACTACGGTTTCGCCAGCGAGCAGCTGGCGCAGTTCCTCGAGTATTACCGCGACGATCCGGCGGCGCCGGACGCGGTGAACTATCTCGGTGAAGCGCTGATCCAGCAGCAGGATTACCAGCAGGCCTCGCAGGTGCTGGCGCAGGGCTATATCGACTACAGCCAGTCCAGCCGGGCGCCCGATATCATGCTGCGGCTCGGTGTGGCGCTCACCGGACTGGGGCAGGTGGAACTGGCCTGCGAGAACTTTGCCAGGCTGCGCGAGCGGTATCCGAACGTTGCGCCGAGGTTCAAGGAACGGCTCGAGGTGGAAGCGCAGAAGGCGCAATGCCCGGCCGGTTGATCGATCCCGCAATCCTCTTCGCCCCGCTTGGTGGGGCGAAGAGCCTCGGCCTTGCCGTATCGGGCGGAGCCGACAGCCTGGCGCTGATGCTGCTCGCCGCGCGCTGGCGCGACGCCGACCCCGATGCTCCGAAGTTTTATGTCTACTCCGTGGATCACGGGCTGCGCCCTGAGGCGGCGGTGGAGGTGGCGTTTGTGCTCGCCGAGGCGGCGCGGCTCGGGCTGCCGGCCAGCGGCCTGCGATGGGACGGGGCGAAGCCTGCGACGGGCCTCTCCGAGGCGGCGCGGTCGGCGCGCTACCGGCTGATCGGCGAGGCGATGCAGCGTGACGGCGCCAGCATCCTCGTCACCGCGCACCACCTCGACGACCAGGCGGAAACGGTGCTGATGCGGCTCGCCCACGGCTCGGGCCTTGCCGGGCTGCGCGGCATGGCACCGCTCGCCGAGGTGGAAGGCGTGACGGTGGCGCGGCCGCTGCTGGGGATGGCGCGGGCCGATCTGGCCGCGCTGGTGGCAGAGGCGGGGCTGACACCCGTGGCCGACCCCAGCAACGACGACCTTCACTACGAACGGGTGCGCTGGCGCCAGGCGATGCCACAACTGGCGGCGCTCGGTCTTGATGCCGGGCGGCTGGCCCTGTTCGCAGCGCGGGCAGGGGAGGCGCATGAGGCGATCGCGCATATCGCTGAGACGACCATCGGGCGCCATGCCGTACTGCTCGGCGATGGAGTCGCCATGCCGACGGAGGCTTTGTCCGATCTGCCGCGGGCCGTGCTGGTTGAGGTGGTGGGCCGCCTGCTGGAACGGGTCGGCGGGGCGGGGAAGCGGCGGCAACTGGCGCAGATCGAGCTGCTGGCGCTGCGGCTGCAGGGGGCTGCCGCCCTCAAGCGGACAAGTTTGCATGGCTCTGTGATCGACAGCGACGGCACGACCGTGAGCTTCCGCAAGGAACCTGCCCGGCGGCCCCGCCTATCCCCCTCAGCGGAAATTAACCGCGAGGGGCGAAACTAAGCACGATACGGCCATATCGCCGCACCACTAGCGTAGAGTGCCGCCCTTGTAAGGCCCGGGAGCGAGGCCTACATTCGCCCTAATTCCCGGCGCCTCCGCCGGACCTCAGGACACAGGTTGATGAACGTCAATTTCCGGAACTTCGCCATCTGGCTGGTGATTCTCTTCATGCTGATGGGCCTGTTCCAGGTCTTCCAGTCGTCTACCCGATCGGTATCGGTGACGGACAAGAGCTACAGCGAGTTTGTGCAGGACGTGGACGCAGGCACGGTGCGCTCGGTGACGATCACCGACAATATCGTGACCAGCACCAACGCCGACGGCACCAAGGCCGAGACGGTCCTGCCGCAGGGCGCCGACATCATTTCACGCCTCGAACAGCGGAACGTCGTGATCACGGCCCGCCAGCCGGAGGGCAGCCCGTTCTGGGGCGTGCTCCTGTCCAGCTGGCTGCCATTCCTCGTGATCATCGGCGTGTGGTTCTTCTTCATCCGCCAGATGCAGGGCGGCGGTCGTGGCGGCGCAATGGGCTTTGGCAAGTCGCGCGCCAAGATGCTGACCGAGGCACAGGGCAAGATCACCTTCGAGGACGTCGCAGGCGTCGACGAAGCCAAGCAGGACCTCGAGGAAATCGTCGAATTCCTGCGTGACCCGGGCAAGTTCCAGCGGCTGGGCGGCAAGATTCCGCGCGGCGTGCTGCTGGTCGGCCCGCCGGGTACCGGCAAGACGCTCATCGCGCGCGCCGTCGCCGGTGAAGCCAATGTGCCGTTCTTCACCATCTCGGGCTCGGACTTCGTGGAAATGTTCGTTGGCGTGGGCGCTTCGCGTGTCCGCGACATGTTCGAGCAGGCCAAGAAGAATGCCCCGTGCATCATCTTCATCGACGAAATCGACGCTGTCGGCCGTCATCGTGGCGCTGGCCTCGGCGGTGGCAATGACGAGCGCGAGCAGACGCTGAACCAGCTGCTGGTCGAGATGGACGGCTTCGAGGCGAACGAGGGCATCATCCTCATCGCGGCGACCAACCGTCCTGACGTGCTCGATCCGGCGCTGCTCCGTCCCGGTCGTTTCGATCGCCAGGTGGTGGTGCCGAACCCGGACTTCATGGGCCGCGAGAAGATCCTCAAGGTGCATGTCCGCAAGGTGCCGCTGGCTCCCGACGTGGACCTGAAGGTGCTGGCACGCGGTACTCCGGGCTTCTCCGGCGCCGACCTGATGAACCTCGTCAACGAGGGTGCGCTGCTGGCGGCTCGCCGCAACAAGCGCTTCGTCACCATGGCCGAGTTCGAAGACGCCAAGGACAAGCTGATGATGGGTGCCGAGCGTCGTACGCTCGCGCTGACCGACGAGGAAAAGAAGCTCACCGCCTATCATGAAGCCGGGCACGCGCTGCTCGCCGTCAAGATGGACGCCTCCGATCCGATCCACAAGGCGACTATCGTGCCGCGTGGCCGGGCGCTGGGCATGGTGATGCGCCTGCCCGAGAAGGACCAGGTGTCGCTCACCCGCCGCAAGGCTTACGCCGATCTGGCGGTTGCCATGGGTGGCCGTGTCGCCGAGGAAGAAATCTTCGGCTACGACAAGGTGACCTCGGGCGCTTCCGCCGACATCAAGATGGCGACGGGCCTCGCCCGCGCCATGGCGACGGAATGGGGTATGTCCGACAAGCTCGGTCCGCTGCTCTATGGCGACAACCAGGACGAGGTTTTCCTCGGCCGCTCGATGATGCAGCGTTCGGTCCATATGTCGGACGAGACGCAGCAGGTGGTCGACGCCGAGATCAAGCGCTTCGTCGAGGACGGCTACACCACGGCGCAGAAGGTGATCCGCGAGAATATCGATGACCTGCACGCCATCGCCCAGGCGCTGCTCGACTTCGAGACGCTGACCGGCGACGAGATCCGCGGCCTGATGGATGGCATCCAGCCGACCCGTCCGGACGGCGAGACCGTCAGCAAGGCGGCGAGCGGGGTGCCGAGTGCCGGCAAGGCGGGGCGCAAGCGCCCGGATGCCGAGCCCGACGCGGCGCCCGAGCCACAGCCGGGCAGCTGATGCAAGCTTCAGGGCCGCCTTCGGGCGGCCCTTTGTTTTTTGAGCCTTGCGATTCTCGCGTCTCTGACGCACATCCGTTCGTCATGGCTCAGAACACGCTCCGCCGGCATCAGGACCTCGACCTGTTCGCCCGCATCTTCAAGGTTTTTGCCGATACGCCCTGGCTGCATTACGGCCTGTGGCTGCCTGGCGAGACGCCCAGCATGCCGAAGCTCCGGGAAGCGCAGGAGCGCTATGTTGACAAGCTCGTGGCGCTGCTGCCGCCGGCTCCGGCGAGCGTGCTCGATATCGGAGGCGGCACCGGGGCGATGGCGGCGCGGCTGCATTCGCTGGGCTACGACGTGGAGATGCTCACCCCATCGGAGGTGCAGGTCGGTCTTGCCCGCGCCGAGCTGGGCGACCGGGTGAAGGTGCACCTGACGCGGCTCGAGGAATTCTCGACCGAACGAAAATTCGACGTCTGTCTATTCTCGGAGAGCTTCCAGTACATGCCGATGTCGGTGTCGCTGCCCAAGGCGAAGGCGATGCTGAAGCCGGGCGGCTGCGTAGTAATCGCCGACTGCTTCCGTTCGGAGAACTATCGTGGTGGCCGGCAGATCGGTGGCGGGCACCGGTTCACCAACCTGCCGCCACGGGCCGAGGAGGACGGGTTCCGCATCACCGCCGACGAGGATGTGACGGCGATGGCGGCGGGGACGATCCTGCTCGACCAGCGGGTCTACCAGGAGGTGATCTCGCCCATCGTCGACGACCTGGGGGCCTCTGTGCGGCAGCGTAGCGCGGTGCTGCACTGGCTGATCGGGGGGGCCTACCGCCTGTTCGTCCGCAAGGCCGAGCGTGAGCGCATCGCCGACCGGCTGAAGGCCGAGCACCGCACGCCGGAGCGGTTCGTGGAAATGAATACCTACCGGTTCTTGAAGCTCGAGCAGCTATAGCGGGGCCGAGCTCGGGGCGGGACTGCAACAGTTCCAGGCAATCCTTCCGCATCGGATTGAAAGCCCCAAACAAGCCGCGATTCAGCGGTTAACGAAACGGCACCAATCTGTTTCGTATGCTCGGGCGGTGGCGGTAAGGTCCGCCGGATCGATGCGAAGAGGGCATCCCATGGCGCGCAAGTATTTCGGCACGGACGGCATTCGTGGACTCGCCAATGGCGACAAGCTGACGCCGGAACTGGCCATGAAGGTCGGCATGGCGGCCGGGTTGAAGTTCGTCAACGGCGACCACCGCAACCGCGTGGTCATCGGCAAGGATACGCGGCGCTCGGGCTATATGCTGGAAAACGCCCTGACGGCCGGATTTACCGCCGTGGGTATGGACGTCTACCTGCTCGGCCCGATGCCGACGCCGGCCGTCGCAATGCTCACCCGGTCGCTTCGGGCAGACCTTGGCGTGATGATCTCCGCCTCGCACAATCCCTATGAAGACAACGGCATCAAGCTGTTCCGGCACGACGGCTACAAGCTGAGTGACGCGCTCGAGAGCGATATCGAGACGCTGATCGATTCCAACATGCTGGGGTCGCTGTCGACCGGGCGTGATGTCGGCCGGGCGCATCGCGACGAGGCGGCCCAGACCCGCTACATCGAGTACGCCAAGCGCACCCTGCCCAAGAATGTCGACCTCACCGGCCTGCGGGTGGTGCTCGATTGCGCCAACGGTGCGGCGTACAAGGTCGCCCCGACGGCGCTTTGGGAACTGGGCGCTGAGGTGTTCACCATCGGCGTCGAGCCGGATGGCTTCAACATCAACGACAAGGTGGGCTCGACGGCGCCCGAGGCGCTGATCGCCAAGGTGCGTGAACTGCGCGCCGATATCGGCATTGCGCTCGATGGCGATGCCGACCGGGTGATCATTGTCGACGAGAAGGGCGAGATCGTCGATGGCGACCAGTTCATGGCGGTCATCGCCGAGAGCTGGCATACGCGCGGCGATCTGAAGGGCGGCGGGCTTGTCGCTACGGTAATGAGCAACCTGGGGCTGGAGCGCTATCTCGGCGGCATCGGCCTCAGCCTCGAGCGCACGCAGGTGGGTGACCGCTACGTGCTGGAGGCGATGCGGGCCAAGGGCTTCAACGTTGGTGGCGAGCAGTCGGGCCACATCATCCTCTCCGACTTTACCACCACGGGCGACGGACTCATCGCGGCGCTGCAGCTGCTGGCGGTGGCCAAGCTGGCGGGCCGACAGGTGTCCGAGGTGTGCAAGCGCTTCGACAAGGTGCCGCAGCTGCTGCAGTCGGTGCGCTACAAGGACGGCAAGCCGCTGGAGCACAAGCTGGTGATGCAGGTGATCCAGGAAAGCCAGGCGCGCCTCGGTACCTCTGGCCGCCTCGTCATCCGGCCGTCGGGCACCGAGACGGTGATTCGGGTGATGGCCGAGAGCGACGACGAGGGCCTGGTGGCCTCGGTGGTCGGAGAAATCGCGGCGACGATCAAGAAGGTCGCCTGATCCATTCATCGACGAGTCTGTTTCTGCAGCGCCCACCCGAGACGATCGGGCAGGGCGCTGTTGTATTTGTAACAGTATTCGCGCAAGTAACGGGTCGTTAACCCTCGCGTTTGACGCGGAATTAGGGTTAAGGCTTAGGGTTAAGTGAGCTTTAAGAAGTCGCGGGCATAGTAGGTCCCACTCGACTGGTGTCGGGGTGGCAAAAGGACCTTTGTTAAATGCGTAAGCTTCTTGCTCTGGCGGCGGTAGGAACCGCCGCTCTGCTCGGCGGCCAGGCCATCGCGGCCGACATGCCCGAGTATCCGCCGATCGATATCCCCGACGTGGACTACGATGTCGGTGGCTCGTTTTACCTGCGCGGCTCGGCGGCGCTGAACTATCACTGGGCGCCCGAAGTGGTGCACCCGTGGGATGCCGACGACGTCGATCCTATCGTCAATTACGGCTACAGCTGGGGCGCGGGCTTCGGCTACGAGACCGGCACCGGGCTGCGCTTCGACGGCACGATCGACTCGGTCGAGACGACCGGCCTGATGATCACCAAGGATGACGGCGATCCGGACGACGGCGACTACACGCTGATGCTGCGCTCGACCGTCGCGCTCGCCAACGTCTACTACGATTTCGGCCTCGGTGACATGGGCGGTTACTCCAGCGGCGGCGGTGCCTTCGCCTATGTCGGCGCGGGTGCCGGCGTGGCGTGGAACCATGCCGAGATCAACTCTCCGATCACCGCTCCGATCCCGGTACCGACCGGCGACAATGTCAGCGCAGCTGGCGCTCTGATGGCCGGTGTCGGCTACGACATGGGCTCGTGGGTTGCCGACGTGGGCTATCGCGGCCTCTACATCGCCGAGATCAACAATTCCCCGACCGACGAAGCCACGTCGAGCTACTACGAGATCCACAACAACTGGATCCACGAAGTGCGCGGCACCATTCGCTACCGCCTCGACTGAGCGGCAGCCAGCCACGACACCAGAATCGCCGGGACGGCGCCCAGAAGGGCGCCGTTTCGCGTTTCGGGCGTCGCGACTCGGGTAGGGTCCGCCCATGATCGAACTCAGCGACCGCACCCTGTCCCGCACCGACCTCGCTCCGCTTGCCGGCGGCGATGCGGTGACCCTCACCAATTGCACGCTCGACGAAGCGAGCCTGCGCGACCTCGACCTGACCGGCTGGCGGTTCGAGCGCTGTAGCCTCGGGCGTACCGATTTCGGCGGGGCTTCGCTGGAACTTGCCACGTTCGCCCATTGCCGTGGCGCGGCGGCGACGTTTCGCAGCGCCCATCTCGACGACGCCCGCTTCGAGGCCTGCGACTTCAACAATGCGGTGTTCGGCAACGCGGTTCTGACCTCGGCAGCGTTCAAGGACTGCAAGCTCACCGGATCGGACTTCACCGAGGCCCGCTCTACCGGGACCAACTTTACCGACACGCTGCTGGTGGCGGCCAAGCTCGCCGGTTTCTCGTTCCGCAAGGACAAGCTCAGCGGCGTCGACCTGTCGATGTCCGACCTCGCCAAGTGCGATTTCCGCGATACGGTGTTCGAGAAAAGCAGCCTGCGCGAGGCGAATATCGACAATGCCCGCTTCGAGGGGGCTGACCTGCGCGGCGCCGATCTGACCGGGCTGTCGCTGCTGGCCGGGGCAGGTCGATTCAAGGGCGCGGTCGTTTCTGCGGCGCAGGCGGAAATGATCCTGTCGGCTACGGGATTGAAGGTGCGGGCGCGGTAGCTGGCTAATCGGCGGAGAGTTGAAAACGCTCGAACCGGCCGAGTTCTTCCTCGATCAGGTGCTTTCGCTCCGGGGTTTCCGGCTCGATCCGGTGCCAGGCCTGGATGAGGAGTTTTCGCGCAGCGCGGTCGGTCTTGAGGTCCAGCACCGCTACCACCTCGTCGCCGATCAGCACGGGCAGGGTGAAGTAGCCGAACTGGCGCTTCTCGACCTTCACGTAGGCCTCGAACACGTGCTCGTAGCCGAAGAACAGCTTCAGCCGCCGGCGCTGGATGACCAGCGGGTCGAACGGCGACAGGATGTGGACGAGCGGCTCGCCGGCGGTTGGTGGCTCCAGCGCCTCGGGGGTGGCGAAGTGCAATTCGCCGTTGACCGTCACCGGGACCAGCTGCTTCCGCCGCACCCGCCCGTCGATGATCTCGGCCATTTCCGGGGTGAAGCGCAGGCGGGGATGCATCACCGAGGGGCCGCTGATCAGGCCCTGCGCCGTCAGGGCGCGGTCGATCAAGTGCTCGGTGATCTGCTTTTCGGTAGCGGCGCGGGGGCGGGGTGGCCAGCCGAAATGGCGGTCGATCAGTTCGTAGGTCTTCACCATGCCGATGCGTTCGGAAATGGTGAGTTCGCCTGAGTAGAAGCCGTATTGCAGCACCCGCTTCGATGGCTTGCGGCTGCCCCACAGGTGATCCTTTTCGACCAGTTCGTCGGTGTCGATGTCACGGATCGACAGGGCGCCGTCCTTGCGGATCTGGCGCAGCAGCTTCTTCAGGTCGTTGGGGTCGGCGTCGGCGTACCAGCGCATCGGCTCGGACGCGTGGTGCTTCATCTCGTTGAGGTAGAAGCGGATGTCGCGCATCGGCACGAAGGCGAGGGCGTGGGTCCAGTATTCGAACACCGTCTTGTCCACCGTCTGCGCCTGATGCAGGTCGGCGCGGCGATAGGCCGGGATGCGCGAAAACAGGATGTGGTGGTGGGCGCGTTCGATGACGTTGATGGTGTCGATCTGCACGTAGCCGAGGTGCTCGATGGCGCGCGTCGTCGCTTTCGCACCGTCGCCGAAGGGGGCGCGAGTGTCGAGGCGCTGGGCATGCAGCCAGATGCGCCGTGCCTCGGGGAGGGTGAGGGCGCGGGGCTGCTTCGACGTCGTCGCGGGGGCCTTCGTCATGGTCGGCAAGCTATCGCATCCTCCTGCCAGGCAGTGTCAGGCTTTCTTCCACATCTGGCGCAGGTTGGCGCCGATATCCACCTTCGGCGCCGTAGTGCCGCCCCGGATTTCGGCGGGGGTTACGGCGGGCCAGAACATGTCGTCGAAGAGGGGCAGCATGGCCCGGGTGATGAAGCGGGTGCGCTGGGCGTAGACGTGCTTGTCGCCGCGCGGCGTCTGCTGATGCACGTAGAAACGCTGCGGGATCATCAGGTGCAGTTCGTCCTTGGCCCGGGTCATGGCGACGTAGAGCAGGCGGCGCTCTTCCTCCAGTTCGTGCGTGGAGCCGGTGCCGAGGTCTGAGGGGATGGCGCCATCGACGACGTTCAGGACGTGGACGTTCTTCCACTCCTGTCCCTTGGCGGAGTGGATGGTCGAGAGGATCAGGTAGTCCTCGTCGAGCAGTGGGACGCCGGCCTGGTCGGAGGTGGCGTCGGGCGGATCGAGGGTGAGTTCGGTGATAAAGCGCTCGCGGCTGGGGTAGCCTGAGGCGATCTGTTCGAGCTGGTAGAGGTCTTCCTTGCGGACTTCGGCGTCTTCGTAGACGGCCTCCATCAGCGGTTCGTACCAGAGCCGGGCGGTGAACAGCTCTGCCGGCCAGCCGCCGCCGCGGCCCAGATTGCCGACGACCTCGAGCAGGCCGGGCCAGCCTTCGGAGCCGCGCGACGGGGCGGGCGCTTCGAGCAGCGTCTGCAGCGGATTGGCGCTGTCGAGCATGGCGTCGAGCACCCTGCCGGCCGAGCCGGGACCAATGCCCGGCAGCAGCTGCAGCACGCGGAAGCCGGCGACGCGGTCGCGCGGGTTGTCGACGAAGCGCAGCAGCGCCAGCATGTCCTTGATATGTGCGGCGTCGAGGAATTTCAGGCCGCCGAACTTCAAGAACGGAATGTTGCGGCGCGTCAGTTCGATCTCGAGCTCGGCGGAGTGGCTGGAGGTGCGGAACAGCACCGCCTGCTGCTTGAGGGCAGTGCCGCCCTCGCGGCAGGCGAGCACGCTTTCGACGACGTAGCGAGCCTGGTCGGCTTCGGATTTCACCGTGACGAGCCGCGGCTTCTCGCTGGCCAGCCGCTCGGTCCAGAGGTTCTTGGTGAAGCGCTCCTTGCTCTCGGAGATCACCGCATTGGCGGCCGCGAGGATCGGCTGGGTGGAGCGGTAGTTGCGATCGAGCGTGACGATCCGGGCAGGCGGGGTGAAGGCGTCGGGGAACTCGAGGATGTTGCGCACGGTGGCGGCGCGGAACGAGTAGATGGACTGCGCATCGTCGCCGACCACGGTGAGCCCGTCGCCCTTCGGCTTGAGCGCCAGCAGGATCGAGGCCTGCAGGCGGTTGGTATCCTGATACTCGTCGACCAGCACGTGGTCGAAGCGCTCGCCGAGATCGGCGGCGATGGTCGGCTCGCGCATCATGGCGGCCCAGTAGAGCAGCAGGTCGTCGTAATCGAGCACCTGCTGGCGCTGCTTGGCTTCGGTGTAGGCGCCGAAGAGATCGCGCAACTCGTTGGCCCACATCGCGACCCAGGGGAAGTGGTCCTTGAGGATGCGCTCAATGTCTTGTTCGGCGTTGACGACGCGCGAGTAGATGGCGAGGCAGGTGCCCTTGGTGGGGAAGCGCTTCTTGGCCTCCGAGAACCCCATCTCGTGGCGGATGATGTTCATCAGGTCGCCCGAGTCCTCGCGGTCGTGGATCGAGAAGCCGGGTTCGAGGCCTATCTGTTCGGCATGCTCGCGCAGGAGGCGGGCGCCGATGCCGTGGAAGGTGCCGGACCAGCTGAGCGCATCGGCGATGATGCCGGCCTTGTCGCGCATCACCTGGGCCACGAGGCGTTCAACGCGGCGCTGCATTTCGGAGGAGGCGCGGCGCGAGAAGGTCATCAGCAGGATGCGGCGCGGGTCGGCGCCGTTGACGACGAGGTGCGCGACACGGTGGGCGAGCGTGTTGGTCTTGCCGGACCCGGCCCCGGCGATGACCAGCAGCGGCCCGCCGTCATGCGTCACCGCCTCCCGCTGGGCGGGGTTCAGCTTGTCGAGATAGGCGGGGGTGTCGAGCACGCGAATCGATCCGGACGTCAGGAAGGATCAGGAAGCACCATTCCTGCTTTGTTCGCAAATCAGCGAGTGGGATGCCGCGGGCGGAAGCTATTTTTTCCTGGCCCGCCCGGCGTTCTCGGCGATGCGGGCGGCGATCAGTTCTTCGACCAGTTCACGGGGCAGCGGCTTGTCCGGCGTGAAGCGGACGGTACCGGGAGAGGTGTCGAGGCCGGCGAGTTGCTCGGCAAAGGCGAGGCTGACCGCGGGGCTCTGGACGTAGAAGGCACAGTGCTTCTTAGCGGCGCCGAAGGACACCAAGGGCCGGCCATCGAGCTTGAAGGCAGGGACGCCGTAATTCAGGGACTCCGCTGCGTGCGGCACGGCGGCGATGATCCAGTCGCGCAGGTCCAGCAGCGCCTTGCGTTGCGCTTCGGGCAGCGGTGCGAGGTAGGCTGCTGTGCTCTCCGGGATCGACGCCATGCTTCGGACCTCTGGTGTGCCTCAGGCCAGCGTGTTCAGGAACGTGCGCCATGGATCGGAGGCGCGGAAAGTCCAGCTCGCCGGCGCTGCGCCGCGCCGGTCAGGGAGTTGGCGCAGGCGGTCGACCAGTTCGAGCGCGTCGCGCCCCTTTACACCGACGCGGTCGCGCCGGTAGGCACCGGCCAGTTCGCCTGGCAGGCCGGCGCGATCAAGCATCGCTTCGACGGTGCGGTCGGCGAAATAGATGTCGCGGGCGGCCTCCAGCCAGCCCCACGCCTGCTCGGCGGTGAGCGCGCCGACGTCCAGCAGCCTCGCAACGCTCGCCTCGACATCGACCAGCGGCTCGCTGAGGGGCATGAAGTCCAGTTCGGCGGGGCAGTGGGCGAGGCAGACGTCGGCATCCTCGTGGCGGACGCCATCGACATAGGCGCGGGCGATCTCACCCACCGGCTCCATGCCGAAGGTGTGGCACTCGGCGGCCCGCAAGGCGCCCAGCGAGGCGCCGCCGAGGACGCGGACTCCTTCGCTGAGGGCAAACAGGATCTCCTTGTGCCAGACGGAGGGGACGAAGCCGAAGACGCCATCGATGAGGCCGATGGCGTCGGCACCATCGCTGACGGCGCGGTGGATGTCGCCCTGCCGGGCGGGGGGACGGAGATCGATCCCGGTAAGATCGGCGGTCTGGCCGAACAGCGAGGGGCCGGCGAACAGAATTTTCACAGTGCACCCAGCATGGCGGCGGCGGCGCGTGAACCGGGGCGCCAGTGCCGGTTGGTGAGGCGATCCTCGAGGCCCGGAACGAAGGCTTTCACGACCTCGATGCCAAGACGCTCGCTGCCGAGGCGGACGGTGACGATGCGCCTGAGGCCGGCGCGATCGAGACCGTGGCGGACGAAGGCGAGGAATTCGGCCGTGTCGTCGTCGCCGGTAAAACCTTCGGGGGCAGGGCGGCCGCCCGGCCGGATTTCGGTCAGCACCTTGATGCTGCGGCTGAGGGCCGTGTCGTATTCGGCATCGACGATGTCGTCGCGGGCGCCGGCGATGTTGGTGACCTGGGTCTGCGCCGCCTCGATGATGGCCTTGCGCGCCGCGACGCCGGGCACCGGGTGGCAGGCCGCGCCGCTGGCGGCATCGAAGTGCTTGTCGGCGCCGTCGGCCGGAAACATCACGGCGTAGATCACCGGCACGCCGATAGTGGTGGTCTGGTCGAAGAGGTGGATGCGATAGCCGGCGCGGGCGATGCGGGTAACCAGGTGGTCGACGCCGGCATCGCCGAATGCCTCGGGTGCCACGGCGGTGGCGAAAGCCGCGGCATCGGGCTTGAAACCCCAGAGGCAGACCGCATCGCGTTCGATGAGTTCGCACAGCGCGTGCAGCAGGGCGCGGTCGGTGCTGATGCCGGCGGCAATGCCGTTGGTGGATTGCGAAATGGCGGTGAAGGCGGTGGGAGCGACGCCGAGCACCACGGCATCGTAGGGCACGAGGATCGGCTTGCCTGTCGGGTATTCGGTCCCCTCGACCCAGCGGACCGGCAGGGTAGGATCGATGGCAAAGCCGCGCGGCAGCAGATTGGCCACATCGAGCGTTGCCAGTCCGGCGGCACGGGCTTCGTCGAGGCTGAGGGTGCGCGAGGTTGTCTCGGGCGCCTCGGCCACTGCGTACTCGGCGGCCTCCATGACGGCGGAGAGCTTCGCGCCGAGATCATCCTCGCCCTTGCCCTGGTGGGAGGCGATGGTGAGCGAGTTGGGGCGAATGGCGGCGTAGCAGGGGATGCCGGTGCGATCGAGCCCGGTCTGGCTCGCCAGCCGGGTAATGCCGAGGGCCGGGAATCTGGAAATCATGTCCCGCAGCAGCGCCGCGGGACTGGGTGCCTGGGCCTGCGACGCGTCCGTCGCGGGCCGGATGGCTAGACTTCTGTCCAGGTCGTGGAGCACGATCACTGGCTCCGTGGGACGTTACTTGGTCTGGTAGTGCCAGACGGCGCTGGCATCGTCGCGCTGGCCGGCGGCCACTGCGATGTCGATGCCCTGGAACATGGTGCCGCCGTCGGCGAGCTGGCTCTGCAGGTCGGGGGTCAGGACCGTCGACTGGTCGAGGGCGGTCACGGTCATCAGCTGGGTGTCGACCACGAGCAGCTGGGCGTCGTCTTTCTTGCCGATGATAACATAGCGCATGTAACGTCTCCTGGGGGTTGAAGTGGGTGGCTACTTGAAACCGGCCTGTCGCAGGGCCTCGACGTAGAAATCGACATCCGCCGGGTCTCGCTGCGGCATGCGCGAGGCCCATCGGGCGACACTGAAGTCCGGCTGCAGCTCGAGGGCCCGCGTCCGGTATTTGCGCGCCAGGTCCATGCGGCCGCCCATGGCAGCGGTTGCCGCCATCAGGCGGAGGGCAGGGTCCTGGTTGCGCATCTGGTGAAGGGCGTTGAGGGCTTCCTCGAAACGTCCCCGGAAGAAGTGAATGCCGCCGAGCGTCCACAGGTACTCGTCGGGCGGCACCGGGTTGAGGCGGATCGCCTCGTCGATCTTCTGCTCGGCGGCGCCGAAATTGCTGTCGTGCACCAGCGTGTCGGCGTAGTCCGCCAGCAGGTCGGCGTGATGTGGCGCCAACTCGGCGGCCATCTTCATGTGTTTCAGGCTCTGGTCGAGGTCGCGGTCGAACAGGGCGACGCGGCCGAGCTCGCGATAGGCCGTGCCGTCCGTCGGATCGATGGCGACCGCGCGCTCGGCATGGAGCTTGGCCCGGTCGAGCAACGACTTGTCGGCACCCGAGCGCAGCACCCATTCGATGACATACGTGCGGGCGAGAGCGCTTTCGATCGTCGCCTGCTCGGGTTCGATCTCGCGGGCCCGGCGCAGCGAATTACGGCCGCGACGTACCTTCGGCAGATCGAAGGTACGCAGGTTGTAGCGGCCGTTGAGGTAGTGGCCGTAAGCGTCCGGGTCGCGCTCGGTGCGCTCGCGGGCGAGTTCGGCGGTCTCGATCGAGTCGGCCAGCGCGCGGGCAATGCCGCCGGTGAAATCCCAGTAGCGGGCGGCAGCCACGGCGGGATTGAAGGCATACTTGTCGGCCCAGACGATCTCGCGGCTGGAACTGCGGACGAGGCGGACGGCGAGCGACAGGCCGCCGGTGACGTCCTGCGCCACGCGGCTTTCGACCGCGTAGTCGATCTGGTGGGAACGAACCTCGTCGAGGGCGCTGAAGGGATCGAGCTGCCAGGCGGTGTGCGGGGCGATGACGGAAACCGAACGCAGGCGCGACAGGCCGATGGTCACATCTTCCACCAGCGCCGGGGCCAGGTGGCGGGGCAGGCCGTTCTTGTGTTCCTGCAGCGGTGGCAGCAGGACGACACGGGGGACGAAAGCTGGCTTCTGTTCAACGTTGAGATCGGGCCGGCGCGGCGAGTCCTTGCTGCGCGGCTCGGCCGGGCGCGCATGGCCGCCGCCGTCAAGCAGATCGGAGATCTCCGCCGGGGGCTCTTCGCCCAGGCCGCGCATCAGGCGGCCGCGATAGGCTGTGAGGGCGCTGCGGGCGCCTGCCGCATCGCCTTCGGCGAGGTAAAGCTGGATGGTGGCGCGGCCGACAACATCGGAAAACGGCAACCGCTCAGCAAGTCGCTGCAGTGCGGCGCGGCCGCCGCGACCGCCGATCCGCAGGGCCGCCTCGGTCGCCTGTGCAGCGAACTGATCCTCGATCCGGGTGCGCTCCATGGAGAGCCACTGGTCAAAACCCTCGCCGACCGCGTCCAGACCCTCAAGCAGATCGCCGCGATATAGGCCGATCAGGCGTTCGAGTTCCGTCGCGTCGGCCACGGCGCGTATGCGGCCAATTTCGCGCAGGTCGAGGGTGACTGCGCGACTCAGCTCAATTTCCGTCCCGTCAGCATCGAACAGTTCGAAGTCGAACTTTGCTTCCAGCTCACGTGTGTGCAGAAGTGTCTGCCGCAGGTTTGTAAGGGCCTGTTCGGCGCTGCTCTGTTCCCAGACGCGGTCGGCTAGCGTTGCGCGCCGCGTCCGATCTCTGAACTCGAGATACAGTACTGCGGCAAGCGCGTATGCCTTTTGCCTGAGCTTGACGGCGGTGCCGTCAGCCAAGCGGAGGATGGGAGTCCCCAAAAGCTGCAATGTGGTCGTTTCACGCATGATGTGATTCCGGACGCCAATTGCTTCCGGCTCAGCAGGCGTAAGTTTACTTGACGAAGTAAAGCCGGAAGGATAACTACGTAACGGTGAGATAACGCAGGCAAATAAGAAACCGCATAGAGCGAACTGCGCCAACTAGACGCCGTGAAGTATTCGGGTATTGGGTGCAATTCCGAACGTTACGGCATGTGTATCCCCATAACGGTAAACGTAACGGCTAATCGAGGTAAAAATGGAAGCAAGTGCACCTGCGGGTTTAGCGGCCAACTTGAATGGGCGGGCAGCGGAAAAGCTCGTCGAACTCAGCGCATCGCTGGTGGGGGCTTATGTCAGCCACAACGCGCTAAGCGCGGGCGACCTGCCGAAGCTGATCGCACAGGTACACCAGGCGCTTATCGCGCTGGGCGGTCCGGCGCCAGCTGAGGCTGCGCCCGAACTGAAGCCGGCCGTACCGGTCAAGAAGTCGATCACGCCCGACTACCTGATCTGCCTGGAGGACGGGAAGAAGTTCAAGTCGCTGAAGCGGCACCTGCGCACCGAGTACGACATGTCGCCGGACGAGTACCGGTCGCGCTGGGGCCTGCCGCCCGACTATCCGATGGTCGCGCCCAGCTACTCCCAAGCCCGCTCGGCTCTCGCCAAGAGCATCGGCCTCGGTCGCAAGCCCGCGGCCGCGGCGCCGGCCCGGGGTACTCGCGCGCGCAAATCGGCGGCCTGACAGCCGCGCCATATCGCTGATCGGATCGAGCGCCGGCCACAGTGCCGGCGCTTGTTTTGTTGGAGTGACGAGGCGCGCACTGCAGCGTGGCGCGGGACTGTCGCAGAGGGCATGGGGACTGCCCCCCATGCAAGGCACGGAGGGCAGTCGACACAGGACCCGAATTTCCCATGCCTGAGGAACCTAGCGCAAGGCGCGTGACGGCTGCGTTATGTGAAGCCCTCATCGCGGCTCTCTCACAAATCGGAGAGGGGCGACCCCGGGGCTTGGCAGGCCCGGTGTGAGGCGCCTAGCGTGAAGGCAACAGGGCTGGGGGGCCGTTCAACCGGACGCGGGAGCGTTTGAAGTGGCTAGGCGTCCGCTCTACAGCAGATCCCAGCGGGCGCGTGTGGCCGGTGCGCCGCTTGCCGGCGGCCCGCGCGATGTGCCGGTTGTCAATGGCACCTACCAGCCGGAGCCGACGCTGCGGCAGCGGCTTGCAGCGTGGTGGTTGCCCTTCTCCAAAAAGCATCAGTCGCGCCTGCTGGTCGCCGTGAGCGTGCTCACCACACTGGCGCTGGTGGGGGTTCTGGACCTGCTCCGGGCCCCCGCGCAGAATCTGACGCAGGCCGATCTCAACGCTGCGGTCAACTTCGCGCTCGACGAACGGCCGCGGCCTCCATCTGCCGCGGCGGTTGCCTACGCTACCGTCATCGGTTCGGTGGTGCAGGTGAACGGCTACGACCCGGCTGATCCGGAGACCGAACCCTCGTCCGACGAGCAGAACACGGTGCCGGAAGCAGCGACCGACCCCGAGGGGCTGGCCGAGGACTTTCACGAGCGGTTCTCTGCGGTTGGTACTGGTGTCGTCATCGACGAGCAGGGGACGATTCTCACCAACCTGCATGTCGCGGGGGCAGCGACGAGGCTCAAGGTGATCTTCGCCGACGGCACCGAGTCGGATGCGCGCGTCGTCGGCGCCCGGCCCGAGAGCGACCTTGCGATCATCGTGCCGATGATCCTGCCCGACGACCTGCAGCCGGCGACCCTTGCCTCGAGCACCAGCCTGAACCCCGGTGACGAGGTGGTGGCGGTCGGGTTTCCGTTCGGCATTGGTCCCTCGGCCTCGTCCGGTGTGGTGTCGGGCCTGGGCCGGGTGCTGCAGGGCGAAGATGGCAGCCCGGCGCTGCAGAACCTCATCCAGTTCGACGCGGCAGCCAACCCGGGCAATTCGGGCGGGCCGCTGGTCAACATCAATGGCGAGGTGGTGGGCATCGTCACCGCCATTCTCAATCCATCGGGACTGCGCACTTTCGCCGGCATCGGCTTTGCCGTGCCGATCGAGGACGCGGCATCCGCCGCCGGAGAGAATCCACTCTAGTTCAAGGGAAAAGACATGCCTGACGCCCAGATCACACCGGCTACCGCTTCACAGATGGAGCAGGTGCTCTACGAGGTGAAGAAAGTGGTGGTCGGGCAGGACCGCTTCCTCGAACGGGTGCTGGTGGCGCTGCTGGCGCGGGGCCACCTGCTGGTCGAAGGCGTGCCTGGGCTCGCCAAGACGCTGACCATCAGCACGCTGTCGCGGGCGATACAGGGCAGCTTCAAGCGCATCCAGTTCACGCCGGACCTCGTACCATCCGACCTCGTCGGCAACCGCATGTACAACCAGAAGACCGGCGAGTTCACCACGTCGCTCGGCCCGGTGTTCGCCAACCTGCTGCTCGCCGACGAGATCAACCGCGCGCCCGCCAAGGTGCAATCGGCGCTGCTCGAGGTGATGCAGGAACGACAGGTGACGATCGCGGGCGAAACGCACACCGTGCCGACGCCCTTCGTGGTGATGGCGACGCAGAACCCGATCGAGACCGAAGGCACCTATCCGCTGCCGGAAGCCCAGGTCGACCGCTTCATGATGAAGGTGCTGGTGGGATACCCGACCGAAGAGGAGGAGTTCGTCATCGTGTCGCGCCAGACCGGCAATGCCGAGCAGGTGGCGAAGGTGACGACCACGGCGCAACTGGTCGAGTTGCAGAAGAAGTGCCACGCGCTTTTCGTCGATCCGAGCCTCATCCAGTTCGCCGTGAAGGTGGTGTCGGCGACCCGCCGGCCCGAGCAATATGGGCTCAAGGACCTGCCGCGGCTGCTGACCTACGGCGCCAGCCCCCGCGCCACCATCGGCATGATCGAGGCCGGGCGGGCGCTGGCGTTCCTCAGGGGGCGCGAATACGTGCTGCCCGAGGACGTGGTCGACATCATTCCCGACGTGCTGCGCCACCGGCTGGTGCTGAGCTACGAGGCGCTGAGCGAATCGGTCACCGCCGACCAGATCATCGGCCAGATCCTCCGCGCCGTTCCCGCCCCCGAGAAGCTGCTGGAAGCCCATGTCAAGTTCGCCGCGGCAAGCTGAACAACTCCTGTCGCGCCTCGAGTGGACGGTAATCCGGCGGCTCGACGGACTGCTGCAAGGCAATTACCGCACGCTGTTCCGGGGTTTCGGGCTCGATTTCGCCGAGCTGCGCGAATACCAGGCGCATGACGACGTGCGGCACATCGACTGGAACGTCACGGCGCGCACGCAGATGCCGCATGTGCGCGTCTACAACGAGGACCGGGACGTGACCGCCTGGTTCCTGCTCGACCTGAGCCCCTCGGTGGATTTCGGCTCGGCCGACATCACCAAGCGCCAGTTGCTGCTCGAGTTCACCGCGGTGATGGCGCGGCTGCTGACCCGACAGGGCAACAAGGTCGGGGCCATCCTGTTCAACGGCATGAGCGAGTTCGTGGTGCCGGCGCGCACGGGTCGGACGCATGTGCTGCACCTGATCGACAAGGTGGCGACCAATCCGCGACTGCTGCGGGCACCGCCGACCGACCTCAAGGCCTACTTCACGCGGGCTCTCGGCTCACTGCGCCGCCGGGGCATCGTTTTCGCGGTATCGGACTTTATCTCGCAACCGGGCTGGGAGCAGGGGCTGTCGGCCATCGCCCAGCGGCATGAGACTCTGGCGGTGCGCCTGCTGGACCCGCTCGAAAGCGTGCTGCCGGACATGGGGCTGATGACCTTCGAGGATGCCGAAACCGGCGAGCAGGTGGTGGTCGATACCGACGATCCGGGCTTCCGGCGCCGCTTTTCGGCAGCCGCAGAGGCACAGGAGGATGAACTGATGGCGGCGTTCATGGGGGCAGGCACCGACGTGCTGGAACTCTCCACCGCCGATGACCTCGTCGATGCCGTGCTGCGCTTTGCCAACATGCGCAAGACCAACGCGCGGCTCGGGGCAGCTGGCTCCGCATTCCCCGTGCCAGCATAGGAGAGACCAGGCAATGACCTTCATCTGGACGGAGATGCTCTGGCTGCTGCTGCTGGTGCCGGTGCTTGTCGCGCTCTACCTGTGGGCGCTGCGGCGCAAGAAGAGTTCGTTGCGCTTTGGCAACCTGGCGCTGGTGAAGCAGGCGCTCGGCAATTCGGTGGGCTGGCGCCGCCATCTGCCGCCGGCATTGTTTCTTCTCGCCATCACGATCCTGATCTTCGCTGTCGCCCGGCCGGCGGCGGTGATCGAGCTCGCCTCGTCGCGGGCGACGGTGATCCTGGCGATGGATGTTTCGGGTTCGATGCGGGCGCGGGACGTCGAGCCGTCGCGCATCGAGGCCTCGCAGGAGGCAGCGAAGAGCTTCATCCGCGACCAGCCGGCCGATGTGCAGATCGGCATCGTCGCCTTCGCTGCCGCCGCCGTGCTGGTGCAGACGCCGACGCTCGATCGCGAAGCGCTGGTGGCAGCCGTGGACCGTTTCGACCTGCGGCGCGGCACCGCGGTGGGGGCCGGGGTGCTGACCTCGCTTGCCACCATCTTCCCCGACCAGGATTTCGACGAGTTGCAGGGCGACAACCCGTTCGACGCGCTGGGGATGCCATCGCGGGGCTTAGACAGCCGCCCGATCGGCCAGCCCAGCAGCACGCCCAAGGCCTCGGTGGCCGACCATGTGCCGGTGGAGCCGGGCTCCTATCAGAGTGCAGTGGTCATCCTGCTGACCGATGGAGCGACAACGGTCGGTCCGGACCCGATCGCGGCGGGCCGCCTGGCGTCCGAGTACGGCGTAAGGGTCTTCACCGTGGGCTTTGGATCGCGGGACGGCGACGTGGTGGATTTCGGCGGGCGGTCGATGCGGGCACAACTGGATTCAGAGAGCCTGCAATCGATCGCCGATCTGACTCGGGCGCAGTATTTCGAGGCGCAATCGGCGGCGGATCTCACCAAGGTCTACTCGTCGCTGTCGACCAAGCTGATCAGCGAAAAGAAGCTCACTGAGATCGCCTTCATCTTCGCCGGGCTGGGGGCGCTGGTGGCGCTGCTCGGAGCCGGGCTGTCGGTGCTCTGGTTCGGACGGGTTACGTAGCGGACGGCGTTGCGCGGTTGTGCGCCCTTTCATTTCGGGCGGCATTGGCCTACTCGCGATATCAACTCCCTTCGCGACCGGCACAACCATGACCAAGATCACTTCGCTTACCACGCACGACCTGCGCTTTCCGACTTCGGCTTCGCTCGATGGCTCGGATGCGATGAACCCCGATCCGGATTACTCGGCCGCCTATGTGGTGCTCGGCACCGATGGGGCGCATGCGGGGCATGGGCTGACCTTCACCATCGGGCGGGGCAACGACATCGTCTGCAAGGCGATCGAGGCGCTGACGTCGCGGGTGGTGGGGCTCGACCTCGCGTGGATCGCCGAGAACCCGGGGCGGTTCTGGCGGCATGTCACCTCGGACAGCCAGTTGCGCTGGATCGGGCCGGACAAGGGCGTGATGCACCTCGCGACCGGCGCGGTGGTCAACGCCGTGTGGGACCTTCTCGCCAAGGAAGCGGGGAAGCCGGTCTGGCGCTATGTGGCCGACATGACGCCCGAGCAGCTCGTTTCGATCATCGACTTCCGCTACCTCACCGACGCGATCACGCCCGACGAGGCGCTGGCGATCTTCAGGAAGGCCGAGGCCGGGAAGGCGGCGCGGATCGCGACGCTCGAGGCCGAGGGCTACCAGTGCTACACGACCTCGGCCGGGTGGCTCGGCTACTCCAACGAGAAGCTGACGCGGCTCGCCACCGAGGCGGTGGAGGCCGGGTTCAACCACATCAAGATGAAGGTCGGGCGCGACCTGGCCGACGACATCCGGCGGCTCGAGATCGTGCGGTCCATCATGGGGCCGGACCGGTTCCTGATGATCGACGCCAACCAGGTGTGGGAAGTCGGGCAGGCGATCGACTGGGTGCGGGAGCTGTCGCGGTTCAAGCCGTACTTCATCGAGGAGCCGACGAGCCCCGACGACGTGCTCGGGCACAAGGCGATCCGCGAGGCCATTGCGCCGGTGAAGGTGGCGACGGGCGAGATGTGCCAGAACCGCATCCTGTTCAAGCAGTTCATCACCGCGGGCGCCATCGACATCGTGCAGATCGATGCCTGCCGGATCGGTGGGCTAAACGAGGTTCTGAGCGTGCTGCTGCTGGCGGCGAAGTACGGGCTGCCGGTCTGGCCGCATGCGGGCGGCGTGGGGCTCTGCGAGTACGTGCAGCATTTGTCGATGATCGACTATCTCGTGGTGTCGGGGACCAAGGAGGGCAGGGTGATCGAGTATGTCGACCACCTGCACGAGCACTTCGTCGAGCCGTGCGACATCCGGAATGCGGCCTACATGCCCCCGAAGGCCGCGGGGTTCTCGATCGAGATGAAGCCGGAGTCGATCGCGGCGAATACGTTCAGGGGCTGAGGCGGCTACCCCCACCTCAGCTCTGCTACGTCGCTGCGCGACAAGCGGCGCTACCCTCCCCACAAGGGGGAGGGAGACCAGCGGAGCAAAGCAGGCAGCAGCGGCTCCCTCCCCCTTGTGGGGAGGGTAGTGAAGCTTGGCGGCTTGCCGCCTAGCGGAAATAGGGTGGGGGTGCCGGGCAGGCCGGTACCTAGATCGCCAGGTATTCCCGCCGCAGATCCTCGTTTTCCAGCACGTCGCTGGCGGGGCCGGAGAAGGCCACTTCGCCGGTGTCGAGGATCACAGCGCGGTCGGCCAGCCTGAGGGCGGCGATGGCGTTCTGTTCGACGATGATGGTGGTGATACCCAGGGCCTTGATCTCGTTGAGGATCTTCTCGATCTCGTTGACGATGACCGGCGCTAGGCCTTCGTAGGGCTCGTCGAGGAGCAGCAGCTTGATGTCGCGGGTGAGGGCGCGGGCGATGGCCAGCATCTGCTGTTCGCCGCCCGACAGGGTGACGCCATCCTGCTTGCGGCGCTCGGCGAGGCGGGGGAAGTGGCCGTAGACGCGATCGAGATCCCAGCCGCGGCCGGGGGCGACCTGGGCGAGGGTGAGGTTTTCCTCAACGGTCAGGCCGGCGATGATGCGGCGATCCTCCGGCACCAGCTGGATGCCGGCGCGGGAGGCCTCGAAGGCCTTCATCTGGTGCAGCGGCTTGCCGTCGAGCCAGATTTCGCCGGACTTCAGCGACGGATTGTCGACGCGGGCGATGGTGCGGAGCGTGGAAGTCTTGCCGGCACCGTTGCGGCCGAGCAGCGCGAGGATCTCGCCGTGCTGCACGTCAAGCGAGACGCCCTGCACGATGTAGCTCTCGCCATAGTAGGCGTGGATATCGCGCACGGCGAAGAACGGGGCGCTGCGGGTGGCGGCGGCGGAGGCCGGCGCAGCAGCGGAGGCATCAGCGCTCATGGTGGTCACGCTCATCAATGGGCCTCCAGCCGGTGGGCGCCGCCCAGATAGGCTTCCTGCACCTTGGCGCTGCCGCGTACCTCATCGGGGGTTCCCTCCGCGATGATCTTGCCGCCCGAGAGGACGGAGATCCGGTCGGCCAATGAGAACACCACATGCATGTCGTGTTCAATGATGACCTTGGTCATGCCGCGCGCCTTGATCTTCTTGAGCAGGTCGATGGTGGTGTTGGTGTCGTGGCGGCTCATGCCGGCCGTGGGTTCGTCGAGCAGCAGCAGGCGGGGGTGCTGGATCAGGCACATGGCGAGTTCCATGCGGCGCTTGTCGCCGCGGCTCAGCGAGCCGGCATGCGAGGCGAGGCGGGTGGACAATCCGACATCCTCGAGGATGGCTTCCGCCTCGTCGCGGATTTCCGCTTCGCTGTCGACGGTGCGGAAGATGTTGATGCGGAAGGCGCCGTCGCGTTTGGCGAAGGCCGGGGTCATGACGTTCTGCAGCACCGAGAGCTCGGGGAAGATCTCGGGGGTCTGGAAGACACGGGCCACGCCGAGCTGGTTGATCTGATAGGGCTGCTTGCCGGTCAGCACGGTGCCATCGAACACCACCGCGCCGCGGGTCGGCGCGAGGCGGCCGACGATGACGTTGAGCAGGGTCGACTTGCCGGCGCCGTTCGGGCCGATGATGGCGTGCGTGGTGCCTTCCTCGACGGCGAAGTCGATGTCGCTGAGGGCCTGCAGGCCACCGAAGTTCTTGCTGACGTCATCGACGTGGAGGACGATGTTCTGGTCGGACCTGGCCATCGGTCACTCCGCCGGTTGGGCGCGGGCGGCGCCGGGTGAAACGGGGGTGCTGCGGCGGCCGAACAGGCTGCCGATGCGGCGCACACCCTCCATGATGCCGCCGGGCAGGAACACCACCACCAGCACGAAGAGCAGGCCCAGCGTCAGCTGCCAGCCTTCGCCGACGAACTTGCTGGCAATGGCTACCATCGTGTCGTGGAGGGGATCGGGCACGAAATCGAAGAATCGGCTCAGGATCTGCTCGTTGAAGGCCGAGAAGATGTTCTCGAAGTACTTGATGAGCCAAGCGCCGATCACCGGGCCGATCAGCGTTCCAACGCCGCCGAGGATGGTCATCAGCACCACTTCGCCGGAGGCCGTCCACTGCATGCGTTCGGCGCCAGCCAGCGGGTCGGTGACGGCGAGGAGGGCGCCGGCGAGGCCGGCATACATGCCCGAGATGACGAAGGCCGTGAGCGCATAGGGCCGAGTGTTGAAGCCGGTATAGCTCATCCGGGTCTGATTGGACTTGATGCCGCGCAGCATCATGCCGAAGGGCGACGCGAAGATCTTGATGGCGATGAAGAAGGCGACGATCAGCACCACGGCGCAGAAGTAGAATCCGCCCAGGCCGGTGAGGGTCTGGCCGAACAGGCTCGCAGTTGGCAGGCCGGCGCCGCGTGGGGCCAGTGCCAGGTCGATCACCCGGGGGTCCTGCAGGGTCAGCTGCAGCGAGGTCTCGCCGTTGGTGATGGGGGTCAGCACAGAGTAGGCGAGATTGTAGCTCATCTGCGCGAAAGCGAGGGTGAGGATGGAGAAGTAGATGCCGGAGCGGCGCATGCTCAGGTAGCCGATCGCCAGGGCAAACAAGCCCGAGACCAGTATGGCGAAGACGATGGCCGGCAGCACGTCCATAGTCAGCAGCTTGAACGTCCACACGGCGGTGTACGAGCCGACGCCGAGGAAGGCGGCGTGGCCAAAGCTGAGATAGCCGGTAAGGCCAAACAGCACGTTGAAGCCAATGGCGAAGATCGCGAAGATCACGAATTTCTGCATCAGGCCGGGGTAGTTGGCGCCGATCGGCGCGGTCCAGAGCGGCATCGTGAGGATGACCGCAGCGAAGGCGAGGAGGACCAGTGCGTCACGGCGGGTCATCTGGAACAAGGTCATCGCTCAGCTCTCCATAACGCCGCGTCGACCGAGCAGGCCCCGCGGACGCACCAGCAGGATCACCACTGCGGTGAGGTAGATGATGATCTGGTCGATGCCGGGGAGGATCGACTTGATCTCGTTCATCGAAGCGAAGCTCTGCAGGATGCCGAGCAGGAAACCGGCGGCGACGGCGCCGGGCAGCGAGCCCATGCCGCCAACCACCACCACAACGAAGCTCAACACCAGGAAATCCATGCCCTGGTGATAGTTGGGCGGCAGCAGCGGCGTGTACATGACGCCGGCTACGCCCGCGACCACGGCGGCGAGCCCGAACATGATGGTGAAACGCCGGTCGATGTTGATGCCGAGCAGGCCGACGGTCTCGCGATCGGCCATCCCGGCGCGCACCACCATGCCGAAGGTGGTGAAGCGCAGGAAGGCGAACACTGCGGCGATGACGCCGAGCGAAAACAGGAAGTAGACCAGCCGCCAGACGGGGTAGGTCACGGCGCCCTGCGCCATGCCGATCAGGACTCCGACATCGGCGGCGCCACGCAGCGCCTGCGGCATGGCCTGGCTGATCGGGTTGGGCCCGAAGATCGCCTTGACGATCTCCTGCAGCACGATGGCAAGGCCGAACGTGACGAGAATCTGCTCGGCGTGCGGCCGCTTGTAGAAGTGCTTGATGAGGCCGCGCTCCATGACGATGCCGATCACCAGCATCACTGGAATGGCGAGCAGCAGGGAGAGCGGTACGGACCAGTCGATCAGCACTGCGCCCCAGTCGCCGAACCAGGTCTGCGCCAGCGGGGTGCGGATTTCGGCGGGCGTGCCCCAGGCGGTGAGGTTGTCGGGGTCGATCACCACGTTTTCGAGCGTAATGATGTAGCGAAAGGTGACCGCGCAGAAAGCGCCGAGCATGAACAGCGCGCCATGAGCGAAGTTCACCACGCCCAGAGTGCCGAACACAAGCGTCAGGCCCAGGGCGATGAGCGCATAGGCGCCGCCCTTGTCGAGGCCATTGAGGAGTTGTGCGAGAATGGCGTCCATTGCGGTTCCAGTGCTGCCACGGCCGGGGGGCCCCGGACCTCGTCCTTCGACAGGCTCAGGGTGCGGTCCCCGGTGTCCCACATGGGGTCGCTGGGGAGCCGCACCTTCAATTTGGCCTCGTGGTGAGCCTGTCGCACCACGAGGGCGTCGCGACGTCCCGGCCGTGCGATCACAGCCGGGACGTCAGGTGCATTTCAGCAGGCGACTGCGGTATCGGGGCCGAGTTCGCCGCCGAAGATGGCGGGATCGTAGGTCACCGACTCCTTGGATGCGGTGGCCACCACTCCGAGCAGGTCGAACGGGTTGGCCGGCGCGTCCTTGCCCTTCACGACGTAGACTTCCTTGAAGCACTGGTGGTCTTCGGCGCGGTAGGTCGTCGGCCCGTTCCCCAGGCCGTCGAACTCGAAGCCTTCGAGCGCCTTGATCACTTCAGGCGGATAGAAGGTACCGGCGCGTTCGCAGGCATCGGCATAGAGCAGCGTCTGGACGTAGGATGTATGCGCGGCCTGGCTGGGGGGCTGGCCGAACTTGGCGCCGAACGACTTGGTGAAGGCCCTGGAGGCGTCGTCGGGCAGCTGCCAGTCCCAGTTCGAGGTGCCGTAAATGCCCTGCATGGCAGAGCCTGCGCCCTTGGCCATCAGGTCGGAAACCAGCGGCACGACGATCTCGAACTGCTTGCCGTTAACCTGCTTGTCGCGCATGCCGAACTGCACGGCCTGGGTGATCGAGTTCACCATGTCGAAGCCGTAGTGATTGAGGATGAGCACGTCGGCACCCGAGTTCAGCACCGGGGTCAGGTACTGGCTGAAGTCGCCGGCGCCAACCGGAGTGCGGACCGGGCTGAGGGTTTTCCAGCCGAGCGCCTCGGTGGCGTTCTTCATAGACTCCTCCTGGGTCCAGCCCCAGGTGTAGTCGGCGGTGAGGTGGTAGGCGACGCGGTCCTTGCCGTAGGCGTCGCCGAGCACCGGCCCGAGCGCGATGCCGGACTGGTAGGCATTGAAGAAATGGCGGAAGCCGTAGCGGCGCTTGTCCTTGCCGGTGGTGTCGTTGGAGTGGGTGAGGGCGGCCATGAAGATGATGCCCTTCTCCTGGCAGAGGCCCTGAACGGCGATGGCCACCGACGAAGATGAGCCGCCGGTAATCATCACCGCGCCGTCGCGCTCGATCATACGCCGGGCCGAGTCGCGAGCGGCGTCCGCCTTGGTCTGATCGTCGCCAGTGACGCCGACGACCTTCTTGCCGAGGATACCGTTGCCCTTGAGCGTCTTGGACGAGAAGGTCGGGATCATGCCGCCGTCGCCGCCACCATTGAGGTGTTCGACCGCAAGTTGGTAGGCGCGGTCCTCGTCGGCGCCTTCGTCGGCATAGGCACCGGTCAGGGGCATGTTGAAGCCGATGGTGACCGTGTCGCCGGTCGGGGCGTTGCAGAATTCCTGGGCGTAGGCGCCCTTCGAAAAGATCAGCGGCGAGACACCGGTCGCGAGGATGCCGGCGAGGCCGCCTTTCAGCACGCCACGGCGGCTGAAGCCCTTCAGATTGGTCATGTGGTCCTCCTCAAGAGCGGGGGACCGGTTCAATGCCGATTTCCTCACCGCGAGGCCGGCACGATGCGGCAGTGAGAAAAGCTACGCAATATGCTGCTGTAATCATTGACTAATTTTGTAAATTATTGCTCTTCGATCTGTGTTATGCTGTAAGTTCGTTGACACGGAGGGATTGAAATGCGGGCGCCGATCGGGTTGCGCATCAGTTCGCGGCGGCGGGCGCTCGGGATTTCTCAGGTGGCGCTGGCGCGGCAGGCGGGGATTTCAGCAAGCTATCTCAACCTCATAGAGAGCAACCGGCGGCAGGTCGGCGGGGCGCTGCTGCTCAGGCTGGCGCATGAGCTCGGGGTGGAGATCGGCGCGCTGTCCGGTGACGCCGAGCACCGGCTGATCGCCGAGGTTGAGGAGGCACTGGCCGACCCGGTGCTGCAGTCGGCGGAACTCGGTCTTGCGGCGCGAGACCTCGTGGCCCAGCAGCCGGCGGCAGCGCTGGCGATCGCCCGGCTGCACCGCGCTTACCAGGGGGCGCAGTCCGTCGCCGATGACTATGCCGACCGGCTCCGCACCGATCCGCTGCTGGCCGAACTGCTGCACCGGGTGCTGTCAGGGATCACCGCGGTGCGTTCGAGCGCGGAAATCCTCGAGGATGTGCCTGATCTCGACGAGGCGGAGCGGCGGCGGTTCCTCGCGTCGATTACGCGGGAGACGCGAGGGCTGACCGACGTGGCGCGCGGGCTGATCGGGCAGTTCGAGCAGGAGGCGAAGGGGCGGCGGACGCTGTCGCCGATGCGGGAACTCGACGACCTGATCTTCGAACGGGACAACTACTTCGGTGGCCTTGAGTCGGCGGCCGCTGACCTGCGGGGCGAAATCGAGCGAGCCGGGGCGTTCGGCGAGGCGACGCTGACCGAACTGCTGGAGCGTACGTTCGGGGTGCGCGTGGTGCGGAGCAGCGGGCGGGAACTCGATGCAGTCGGGTTTCCCGGTCAGTACCACTTCAACCCCGATACGCGGGTCATGTGGTTCCAGACCAGCGCGATCGCCGCGACCCGGCAGTTCCAGCTGACGCGGCTCTATGCGGAGCTGGCGGCGTCGGATGCGATCGAGCGGGAGGTGCTGGCGCCGGAGCTCCGATCGCCGGCGGCACGGCGGCTGGGGTATCGGGCGCTGGGGTCGTATCTGGCGGGGGCGATCGTCTTCCCCTACGCGGAGTTTCTGGGCGAGGCGGAGCGGTTGCGCTACGACATCGAGGCGCTCCGGCAGAGCTATACGGCGAGCTTCGAGCAGGTGGCGCACCGGCTGGTGACGCTGCGGAAGCCCGGGGCGGCGGGCGTGCCGTTCGGTTTCCTGCGGTCGGACCCGGCGGGGCGGCTGACCAAGCATTTTCCATTGCCGGGGCTGCCGATGCCGGGGGCGGGGCACGCCTGTCCGCTCTGGGCCATCTACGGGGCGTTCAGGACGCCCGAGGCGCTGGTGCGGCAGGTTGCGCAGTTCGCCGACGGGTCGCGGTACCTGTTCATTGCGCAGGCGCATGCCCGGCGGGTGGCCAACTTTGCCGAGCGTGGCGCCATCCATACCTCGGTGATGCTGGCCTGCGACGTGCTGCATGCCGACCGCACCGTCTACGCGACGGGGCTGGACCTCAGCGACCCGGGTGCGGATGTGCCGGTCGGTCCGGCCTGCCGGCTCTGTCCGCGGCGCGATTGCCCCGACCGGCAGGAGGAGGCGCTGATGCCGGGCGGCCAGCCCGGAGCGGTGCGCGCGCCGCTGGTGCCGCGCCGTTTCGATATTGGCGAAGCCGGTTGAGTGTGCGTTAGTGTCGCGGAACGCCGATTGGGAGGTCGGCAGGAGGGGACATTGAGCGTGGACGTTCTCATTGCGGAGGATGAACCGAGCATTCTGGATTCGCTCGACTTCATCCTGAGGCGCGCCGGCTTTTCAATCGAATCGGTCACCGATGGCGACGCGGCGCTGGCCGCGATCCGGCGCGACCGGCCACGCCTTGTCGTGCTCGACGTGATGCTGCCCAAGCGCTCCGGCTTCGAGGTGCTCAAGCAGATCCGCGCCGATGCGGTGACGCATGACCTGCCGGTGATGATCCTCACCGCCAAGGGGCAGGCGCAGGACCGGCAGACTGCCGAAGACCTCGGGGCCTCGAGCTTCATCACCAAGCCTTACGCCAACGCCGACGTGGTGGGCACGGTGAAGCGATTGCTGGCGGAGGCGGCGGAGTAAGGCGATGGAGCGCCGGAAGCTGGTAAGCGCCGCCCTGGTGCTGACGCTCCTCGGGGCGCTGCTGTTCATGCCGCCGCTCGCCAGCGTCTTCCAGATCCACCGGCTGGTGTTCGGGGTGCCGGCCGAGGTGATCTACCTGTTCACGGTGTGGGTGCTGCTGATCGTCGGAGCGTGGTGGCTCGGCAGCCGCCTGCCGCGCGAGAGCGAGGACGAGGGCTGATGCTGAGCGCTGACCTCGTCACCGCCACGGGCATCGCCTATGTCGGCCTGCTGTTCCTCATCGCCTACGTCTCGGACCGGCAGGCGCGGAAATCCAAGTCGAGCTTCCTGCGCTCGCCGTTCGTCTACACGCTGGCGATCTCGGTCTACTGTACCAGCTGGACCTTCTACGGTGCGGTGGGCTCGGCGGCGCGTAACGGGCTCGAATATCTGGCGATTTATCTCGGGCCGACGCTGGTGTTCATCGGCTGGTGGTTCGTGCTCAGGCGGCTGGTGCGGATCAGCCATAACCAGCGCATCACCTCGATTGCCGACCTCCTGTCGTCGCGGTTCGGCAAGTCGAGCCGCCTGGCGGTGCTGGTGACGGTGATCGCGGTGATCGGCATTGCGCCCTATATCGCGCTGCAGCTCAAGGCCGTGACCTCGTCGATCCAGGCGATTTCCGGCGCCAGCGCGGCGCAGGGGACGCTGCGCGGGGTGGACGATGTCGGCCTCGCCTTCGGGGTCGCGGCAGGCATGGCGCTGTTCACGGTGCTGTTCGGCACGCGCAATGTCGATGCCAAGGAGCAGCACCACGGCGTCGTCGCCGCCATCGCCTTCGAGGCGGTGGTGAAGCTCGCCGCGCTGATTGCGGTGGGGTTGTTCGTGGTGTTCGCGGGGGGCGGGCTCGAGGCGATCTTCTCCCGCGCCGAGGCGGCCGGGGTGGACATCTACTCGACCGGGACGTTCGATGACCGCTGGATCGCGATGAACGTGCTGTCGATCGCGGCGATCATCTGCTTGCCGCGGCAGTTCCAGATCACGGTGGTGGAGAACTCGGACGAGAACCACCTGCGGACAGCCGCCTGGGCGTTTCCCGGCTACCTGCTGCTGATGAGCCTGTTTACGCTGCCCATCGCGCTTTACGGCCTTACCAGCATGCCGGCGGGAGCCAATCCCGACATGTTCGTGCTGACGCTGCCGCTCGCCGCCGGGCAGGAGGGGCTGGCGCTGTTCGCCTTCATCGGCGGCTTTTCGTCGGCGACCTCGATGATCATCGTCGAGTCGATTGCGCTCTCCATCATGGTCTCCAACCATATCGTCATGCCGCTGGTGCTGCGCTTCACCCAGGGGCAGGGGGTAGGGGACGGCCGCGGGGTGAGCCAGTTGCTGCTGGCGTCGCGGCGGTTTTCGATCGCGCTGATCCTGTCGCTGGGTTTCGGCTATTTCTACCTGACGCGCGACAGCAACGCGCTGGCGCCGATCGGGCTGATTTCGTTCTGCGGCGTGGCGCAGTTCCTGCCGGCAATCATCGCGGCGCTGTTCTGGAAGGATGCATCGCTGAAGGCGGCGACGGCGGCGGTGGCGGTGGGGTTCGTGGTGTGGGCGTGGTCGAGCTTCATGCCGTCGTTCGAATCGGCGTCGCCGCTCGTGGCGCAGCTGATGGCCGAGGGGCCGTGGGGTATCTACTGGCTGCGGCCGGAGGCGCTGTTCGGCGTCGCCGACATCGATCCGCTGGCGAACGCGGTGTTCTGGAGCCTGTTCCTCAATACGGCGACGCTGGTGGTCGTTTCGCTGTTCACCAGTCAGTCGGCGCTCGAGCGGGTACAGGCAACGTTGTTCGTCGACCTGTTCCGCCGGCAGGGGCCGGTCGGTACGCTGATGCGTGGATCGGCGGCGACCGGCGACCTGCAGTTCGTGGCGCAGCGGGTGCTTGGCATCGAGAAGGCGACGGCGCTGTTCGCCGGGGCGGGCGCGGAGGCCGGGACGCCGCAGTTCATCGATCGGCTCGAGCGCGAACTGGCCGGTTCGATCGGGGCGGCCTCGGCGCATGTGATGATGAGCAAGGTGGTCGCGGGCAGCGCCGTGTCGCTCGAAGAAGTTCTGCAGATGGCCGACGAGACGCAGCAGGCCATCGAATATTCGCAACAGCTCGAACGCACATCGTCGGAGTTGCGCGACACGGCGCGGAAGCTCGAGGAAGCCAACCGGCAGCTGCGCGAGCTCGACAGCCAGAAGGACGAGTTCCTGTCGCAGGTCAGCCACGAAGTGCGCACGCCGATGACCTCGATCCGCTCGTTCTCCGAAATCCTGCTCGGCGAGCAGCACCTGGAAGAGGCGGAGCGGCAGAAATTCGTGGCCACCATCCACAAGGAGAGCCTGCGACTGACCAAGCTGCTCGACCAGATCCTCGATCTCAATGCGCTGGAGCGCGGCAAGGCGGCGTGGCGCAACGTGCCGACCGATGCCGAAGCGGTGCTCGACCAGGCAGTGGAGGTCTGTTCGGCGCTGGCGCGGCAGCGGCAGATGCGGCTGGTCGTCGACAAGCAGGGCGAGGGCGCCAGCATCGATGCGGATGCCGATCGGCTGAGCCAGGTGTTGATCAACCTCGTCTCCAACGCCATCAAGTACAACGACGCGCCGGAGCCCGTGGTGGAGGTGCGCTCGCGCAGGTCGCGCCGGCATTACATCGTCGAGGTGGCCGACAATGGTCCGGGTATCGCGCGCGACGAACGCACGCTGGTGTTCGAGAAGTTCTCCCGCGGTGCGACCGGTGCGGTCACGGCGCCCGGAGCGGGGCTGGGGCTCGCCATCTCGCGGCAGATCATCAGCCACATGAACGGCCGGCTCGAACTGTTGCCGACGCGCGGCCGGGGCGCGTGCTTCCGCATCACGCTGCCGCTGTCGGGAGGCGCGGCCGTGGCGGAGTAGAGTGCCACCAAAGCGCTGATCGACGCCGCCGGATTTCCATCCTATGTCATGCCACCGTCATTGCTGAGTTTCCGTTTGACCATGCCCACTGCTTCCATGTCCGGCGACGCCCTGCTGGCGCAACTGCGCAGCTTTGTTGGGGACCAACACGTGCATACCGACCCGCGCGCCAACCGGCGCTGGCGCAAGGGCTATCGCTACGGCGAGGGCAAGGTGCTGGCGGTGGTGCGGCCAGGCACGCTGCTGGAGCAATGGCGTGCGTTCAAGGCCTGCATCGAGGCGGGTCGCATCGTCATCATGCAGGGGGCCAATACCGGGCTGAATGGCGGGTCGACGCCGTTCGGCGACGACTATGACCGCGAAGTGGTGCTGATCAACACCATGCGGATCAACCGCATCGACCTCCTAAAGGGCGGCGAGCAGGTGCTGGCGTTGGCAGGCTCGACGCTGCACGCGCTCGAAAAGCTGATCCGGCCGCTGGGGCGCGAGCCGCATTCGGTGATCGGCTCGACGACCATCGGCGCCTCGGTGGTGGGCGGAGTGTGCAACAACTCGGGCGGGGCGCTGATCCGGCGCGGGCCGGCGTTCACGCAACAGGCGCTCTACGCGTCGGTGGGAGCGGATGGGACCGTGTCGCTGGTCAACCATCTCGGGATCGAGCTGGGGAACGACCCCGAGGAAATCCTCTCGCGGCTCGATACGGGGCGATACAGCGAGGCGGACGTCTGGCACGACACCGGCAAGCTGGCCTCCGACCCGGACTACTCGACGCTGATCCGGCAGGTGGATGCGCCCTCGCCGGCGCGGTTCAACAACGATCCGCGGCTGCTGCATGAGGCGGCGGGGAGCGCGGGCAAGCTCTGCGTGTTCGCAGTGCGGCTCGACACCTTCCCGAGTTCGGGGCCGTCGAGAGTATTCTACATCGGCTCCAACGACTTCATGGAGCTGACCACTATCCGGCGGCACATCCTCAGCTCGTTCAAGACGCTGCCGGTGGCCGGGGAGTACCTGCATCGGGACGCCTACGACATCGCGGAAAAGTACGGCAAGGACCTGTACCTGCTGATCAAGCATGCGGGGACGGAGCGCATTCCGACGGCGTTCGCGCTGAAGAGCCGGTTCGATGCGATCACCGGGCGGCTGGGGCTCGGCACAAACGTGTCGGACAAGATCTTGCAGGTGATCAACGGGCTGCTGCCGGGGCACCTGCCCAAGCGGATGAACGACTTTCGTGACCGGTTCGAGCATCACCTGCTGCTGCGGGTGGATGGGGGCGGGACCGAGGAGGCGCGGGCCTATCTGGGGTCGTTGTTCCCGTCGGCGAGCGGTGATTTCTTCGAAGCCGACGACGAGGAGGCGCTGGCCGCTTTCGGCAACCGCTATGCCATCGGCGGCGGCTCGGTGCGCTATCGCGCGGTGCATGCCGACAAGGTGGAAAACATCGTGGCGCTCGACCTGGCGCTGCCGCGCAATACCATCGACTGGCGCGAGACGCTGCCGGACGGGATCGAGCAGTATATCGAGCGGCGGATTCCGTGCGGGCACTTCATGTGCCAAGTGTTCCACTACGACTACGCGGTCAAGAAGGGCACGGACTGGCTCGATATCGAGCACAAGATCATCGCGCACTTGAACGGGCGCGGGATCGAGTTTCCGTCGGAGCACAATGTCGGGCATCTTTACACCGCCAAGCCGGTGCTCAAGGACTTCTACCGCTCTCTCGACCCAACGAACGCGATGAATCCGGGGATCGGGCAGACCAGCAAGCTCAAGGACTGGGCATAGGGCGCTCTGGCCGCCACGGAGTCGCTTCCCCGACGTGTCATCCCTGCGAAAGCAGGGACCCACTTCACCACCGGCACGGATTTCGAGTTGGGTCCCTGCGTTCGCAGGGATGACAGCGTTGTGGAACGGACATCGAGAGTGGCCCCTGCGGGCGTTGGCGTTTCTACCGCTCCGGCCTGATCAGGCACTCGCTGCCGATCGGCGTGAAGCCGAGGCTGAGGAAGGCGCGGAGCGAGCGGGCGTTGCCGGGGGAGACGGCGGCAAAGAGCAGCTCGCCTTCCGGGGTCAGGTTGACCGCTTCGGCGATCAGCGCGGTGCCGTGGCCCTTGTTGTGGCTCGACGCCTCGACCGACAGTTCGCGGCGGCCGCCGAGGCCAGCGCCGATGGTGATGAGGCCGCGCTCGTCGCCATAGACCACGACATCGGAGCGGTACTGGCGGGCGTATGTTACGCGCGGATGGTCATCGAGGTTGGTGCGGACGGGCAGGGCGGGCTTGCCGGCGCCGCGGGCGAACAGCATCACGTCGATGACGCCGGTGGAGCCGGTAGGGCCGGCGAGCCAGCGCAAGAAGTCAGGCGACATCGAGGCGCCATAGCCGTCGGGCCCCTGTGCCATGACCTCGTCGGCAGAGCGTGCTGTGGCGACAATGGCGTGGCCGGTGAAGGCGACCGAGCACTCCCAGCCGCCCGCCAGCGGCGGCAGGACGGTGACGCCGCCATCGACTTGCGGGAAGCGGCCCTCGGCGGCATTGGTCAGGAAATCGAGGAGCGGGTGGCTCATCGGGTGTTCTATCCGGTTGGAGAACCTGCGATACAGGCGACCGCCATGAAAGTCACCCCGCCCTGTTCCATCGCCGATTTTATCGCCCTCAGGCACCGGCTGCACGCCGCGCCGGAGCTCAGTGCTGAGGAGTTCGCGACCAGCGCGCTGGTGGCGGACCTGCTCGCGGGCTGGGGCTATGAGGTGGCGACGGGCGTCGGCGGCACCGGTGTTGTCGCGACGCTGCGGAACGGGGTGGGCGAGCGGAGCATCGGGCTGCGCGCCGACATGGATGCACTGCCGATCGCCGAGGCTACGGGGCTGCCGTATGCCAGCGGCAAGGCGGGGGTGATGCATGCCTGCGGGCATGACGGGCACACGACGATCCTCCTGGCGGCGGCGAAGACGCTGGCCGCGACGCGCAATTTCTCCGGCACCGTGCGGCTGATCTTCCAGCCGGCCGAGGAGATCGGCGGGGCGGTGCAGATGCTGGCCGACGGGCTGTTCGAGCGGTTTCCGGTCGACGCGGTGTTCGGGCTGCACAACTGGCCGGGCGTGCCGGTGGGCGAGTTCCGCTTCATCGATGGGCCGGCGATGGCGGCGGTCGACCTCGTGATCATCACCGTGCACGGCAAGGGCGGCCATGGGGCGAAGCCGCAGGACGCGGTGGACCCCATCGTCGCCGCCTCGGCGCTGGTGCTGGCGCTGCAGTCGATCGTGTCGCGCAATGTCGATCCGCTGGAGACGGCAGTGTTCACGGTGGGGTCGATCCATGGCGGGACGATGCCGACGGTGATCCCCGACAGCGTGGAGCTGCAGGCGACGGTGCGGACGTTCTCGCCTGCGGTGCGGGACACGATCCGGGCGCGGATCAAGGTGCTGGCCGAGGCGACGGCGGCGGCCTATGGCGCGACGGCGGAGGTGTACCATCCCGAAGGGTTTCCGGCGGTCCACAACCACCCTGACGAAACGGCGTTCGCCCGGCAGGTGGCGGTCCGTCACTTCGGGCCGGAGCGGGTGGGGGACCTGAAGCCGCTGCTGGTGAGCGAGGATTTCGCTTTCATGCTCAAGAAGCAGCGCGGCAGCTATTTGTTTGTCGGCAACGGGCCGAGTGCGGACCTGCACAGCCCGCGCTACGACTTCAACGACGCGGCGATCGAACCGGCGGCGAAGTACTGGGTGGCACTGGTCGAGGATTATCTCGCGGCCAATGGCTAACCGCGGGCCAAGTCACTGATGGGTAACCTGCCACCGAGGTGTCATCCCTGCGCAAGCAGGGACCCACTTCTCCACCTGCGCTGATCTTGAGTTGGGTCCCTGCCTTCGCAGGGATGACACGTCGTGTGCTTTGCTCGGGTGTGGCCCGGACTACCTCAGCTCAGCGCGGCCAGCCGGCCGGACTCGATGATCCGCTGAAGGAACTTCTGGGTGCGCGGGTTCTCGGGGTTCGAGAACAGCTGGCGGGGCGCACCCTGCTCGATGATGCGGCCGCCATCGAGGAAGCAGACGCGATCCGCCACATCCCGCGCGAAGGCCATTTCGTGTGTGACGATCACCATGGTCATGCCCGTCTGCTTGAGATCGTGGATGATCTTCAGCACTTCGCCGATCAGTTCGGGGTCAAGGGCGGCCGTCACTTCATCGAGCAGCAGCACTTCGGGTTCGGTGGCGAGGGAGCGGACGATGGCGACACGCTGCTGCTGGCCGCCGGAAAGTTGCTCGGGATAGGACTTTGCGTACTGGCCAAGGCCGAACAGGTCGAGCAGCTTCATCGCGGCGGCTTCGGCGTCGGCGCGGGCGCGACCGTGGACCTTGATCGGGGCGAGCGTTATGTTCTGCAGCACGCTCATCGTGGGGAACAGGTTGTAGGCCTGGAAGACAATGCCGACCTTCTTGTAGAGGCCGGTGCGGCCGAAGCTCTCGTCGTAGATATCGACGCCGTCGATGCGGATGCTGCCCTCGTCGAACTCGGTGAGCCCGTTGATGCAGCGCAGCAGCGTCGACTTGCCGGAGCCCGACGCGCCGATCAGGCAGACGACTTCGTGGTCGGACACGCTGAGGTCGATCTGGTCCAGCACCTGGCGCTCGCCGTAGAACTTGGTGAGTTTTTCGATTTCGACGCGATGCATTCTAGAGAGCACCCTGGAGGCGGCGCTGGCGGTCCTTGCGCTGCAGGTGATCGGTCAGGCGCGCCAGCGGAATGGTGGCGAGCAGGAACAGGACCGCGGCGACGACCAGCGACGAATAATTGAAGGTGCGGGCAGTGTAGATCTGCGCTTCGCGCACCGCGTCGCGGACGCCGAGGACGGAGAGCAGCGCCACGTCCTTCTGCAGCGCGACAACGAGGTTCAGCATGGCCGGCACGACGTTGCGCAGGGCCTGCGGCAGGATGGCGTAGCGCAGGGTCTGCCACTGGGTGAGGCCGAGCGACTTGGCGGCCATGCTCTGGCCCTCGTGCACCGCCTCGATGCCGGAGCGATAGACCTCGGTGGCGTAGGCCGAGTAGCTGAGGATAAGAGCGATGCCGCCCCAGAACAGGCCCTCGCGCGGCAGGCCGGGCAGGTTCAGCGCCGGAATGCCGAAGCCGAACAGCAGCACAAGCAGCAGCGCAGGCAGGCCGCGGAACAGGTCGACATAGACGATGGCGAAGACGCGCAGCGGCGCGAACCAGGGGCCAGTCATGGCCCGAAAGATGGCGAGGATCAGCGCCCAGATGCCGATGCAGACGAGGCTGACCAGCCAGATCTGGAGGGAAACGAGAAAGCCGCGGGCAACGCCCGGCGCCGCTTCCACCATGGCCTCGATGGAAAAAAACTGCAGCTGGATGCGCGGCCATTGCGGGGCCGAGCCGACGAACCAGGCGATGGCGCCAAAGACCACCACCACGCTGGCCAAACTAATAAGGACCGGCGTGAGCCGGTCCTTCAGTGCGATCTGTCGGCGTCCCTTGCCGGGTCGTCGTGTCATTCAGCGATCACCGGGACATTCGGGTCGGCGACGAGGTACTTGGTCACCAGTTCTTCGATGGTGCCTTTCGCCTTGACGGCGGCGAGACCCTCGTTGATCCACGGCACGATCGGGTTGTCGAAGGCGAAGAGCAGGCCGAGGCCCTCGTCGCTCGGGTCCTTCGGCAGCAGCGCGGTGATCCTGGCTTCCGGCACCTGGCAGCAGGTAGCGTAGAGCGCGGTCGGCAGCGCGGCGATGGTGGCGTCGATCTGGCCGCCCTGCAGCGCCTGGAACACACCGGCCTGGTCGTCGTAGACGGCGGCGTTGTCGATGCCGAGCACGTTGGTCACGTAGTCGAAATCGGTGGTGCCGACGGCGACGCCCCAGCGGGCGGCCTTGAGGTCGGCGAACGACTTGGCGTTCGCGACGTCCGAGGTCGGCAGCGCGATCACGGCCTTGTCGGACTGGTAGTAGACGTCCGAGAAGGTGGCGACCTTGGCGCGATCCGGTGTCACCGAGATCTGCTGGATCGAGAAGTCGTAGGCCTTCGGGCCCGGCGCGATGGCGCCGTCGAAGGTGACATCGACCCAGACCACGTCTTCCTTGGCGAAGCCGAGTTCGGCGGCCAGCGCGTAAACGAGCGCGGCCTCGAAGCCCTCACCGGCTTCCGGGTTGTTGTCGAGCACCCACGGTGGATAGCTCGGCTCGGAGGTCGAGACGGTCAGCTTGCCCGGCGTGAACAGGCGCGGGTCGTTCGGGGTCTTCTCCTGCGCGAAGGCAGGCATGACCATCGCGATCGCCGCCATAAGCGCGACCACGAATACGTTGTGCTTGTTAGCCATTCATCACTCTCTTCATTCCCGCCCGGCCGCATGCGGAAATGCTCCGCCTACCAGGCCCCTTGGCGAATTTACCGACAATCGGTGAGAGCGCCAGTCATAGAATTGCAAAAATACTGTGCCGTGGAAACGTTCGTTGCCGCAGGCGGACGCATCGCGGCGAAGTCATCACGCCGTGCCGAGCGGCTTCAGGTATTGCAATGGCTCGGGGGAGGACAGGAGTTGCACCTCCGGCTCGCGCGACTGCTCGGCCAGCGCCTGCACCGCCTTGGGTGAGAGGCCGAAGGCGTCCTTGAAAGCGCGGGTGAACGCCGAAGCATGGCGGTAGCCGAGTTCGGTAGCCAGCTTGGAGATGCGCCCGCGCGGGGTTCGCGTGTCGGACAGCAGGCGAAAGGCGTGTTGAAGCCTGCGCTGCGCGATATAGGCACTGACGCCGCCCAATGGCTCGAACAGCCGGTAGAGGGTCGAGCGGGTGATGCCGAAAGCCGAGAGCAAGCCCTGGGGGCCGAGCGACGGCTCGAGCAGATGCTGCTCGATGAAGGCCTTGATGACGACAAGGGATACTGTATTTCGCCCGGTTTCGGCCGGCTGGCGTGCGAGGGGTTCGAGGCAGGCGACGACGAGTTGCAGCAGGGCGTTGGCGAGGCCGCGCGCATCCACCACTGGCAGGTCGGGGCCGGTGGCAACGATGTGTTCGAGCGTGCCGCGCAGAACCCGCGACAGCGCATCGTGCGGCCGGACGAAGCCGTGGGCCGCCTCGAGGAACGGCACGAGGCCCTCGAGCTTCCGGCGCGAGATCGCCAGGCTGATATTGTCGACGAGGGGCGCCTCGATGGTGATCTCCTGCGACAGGTCGATGAAGGCCAGCTCTCCCGGCGCGACTCGCGTCGTCTGCCCGCCGGTCGTCATGTCGAAATGGCCATCCCGATAGCAGACGACGAGGATCTGGTCGGTGCCGCGCGCGGCGATGGTTCGGGTGGTGCGCGTGAACCGACTGGCGGTGATCTTCGCCCGTGAGACGGTGATGTCGGGCAGCAAGAAGATTTCGGTGGTGGCGGCAAAGGCCTGTGCAGAGGCGTAAGCCGGTATGTCGAACTCGAACGACGCCATAAGCAGCGTGGCATAGGCGGCAGCGCCGCGCCCCTCATCGGACTGAAATTCGGCGCCGTAGCATTCGATGTAGCCGGGCCGGGCGGACCGCGACACGGCGTTCATCGCAGCATCGAGGCTGCGGGAGAAGAAACAGGGCGGCAGTAGAACGCGCGGCCCAGCACTCCGGCGACTATACCCATGGTCTCAATTCCTTAACCCGGTGTCCCAACCGGCACATTGCGCTTGAAGGCGCTGGCGGGGGGATGAAATAGCCCTTTTCAGGTCGCGGCAAGCTCTGAGTTAACGACGGGTTAAGGCGATGGCTGAAGTTCCCCACGGAGGGCTGTGGACGGCCCGGCGGTTGCGTGGCGATCTGCTCGGTGGTGCAGCGCTGCCCGCGATCGGCCTGCTGCTGGCGCTCGGCCTTGCCGCGCCCGCCGACGCTGCGTCGATTCAGGGCGCGAACGGTGCGAATGGCGCAAACGCCGTCGGCAACGTCTCGGGCAATGGTGGCGACGGCGGTGGCAACGCGGGCAGCGGCGGTCTCGGCCAGACGTCAAGCAACCTGTCATACGGCGGCATCGCCGGCACGGCCGGAACCGGTGGCGGTGGCGGAGGCGGTGGCCAGAACTTTCCGGCCAACGGCGGCGCCGGCGGCGGCAGCGAGTTTGGCACAGGCGGGCTGGGTGGTACTGTCACCCGACCCGCGGGCGGTGGTGGCGAAGAAGCCGGCGGCGGTGGCGCGTTCGGGGCATCGTCCAGCGGAAGCGCGGGTGGCGGTGGCGGCGGCGGCGGTGGCCGCGGCCAGACGATCAGCGCCGCCGACGGTATCATCGAGCTTGGCGATACGGTCACCGGCGGAAACGGCGGCGATGGCGGGGACGGCAACGGGGCCATCTATGCCGATGGCGGCGGTGGTGGCGGCGGCGGCATCGGCGTCGTCTTCGGCGGCACCGGCCTGCTGACGGTGGCTGGCTCGATCAGCGGCGGCAATGGCGGCAGCGGGGGCGACGGCGTTCAGGGCAACAGCTCCGTCGCGAACAGCTATGGCGGTTCGGGCGGTGCGGGCGGCACCGGGCTGCGCGTGACGGCGCCGGGCGGAATCATTGTGGTGACTGGCGGTGTCGCCGGCGGCGATGGCGGAGCCGCCGGCATCGGCTACGATCCGAACAAGCGCGGCAGCGAGGGCGTTGGCGGCGTCGGCATCATCGGCGCTGGGGTCGAGATCGTGCTCGAGGCTGACGGCAGCATCTCGGGCGGGCTCGGCGGCGATGGTACGACGCGCGCCAATGCCGTGACCTTCATGGGTGGCGCCAACAGCTTCGAGCTGCAGGCCGACAGCTCGACGGTGGTCGGCAAAGTCGTCGCCGACGGTACCGACGATGTGTTCCGTCTCGGTGGGGCCACGGATGGCAACAGTTTCGACACGACCCTGTTGGGGAGCCAGTACACGGGCTTTGAAAGCTACGAGAAGGTCGGGACTGGCACCTGGAGCCTCACCGGCACTCCCGGAGTTGCCACCGCCTGGTCGGTGACCGGTGGCAGGCTGGCATTGCCCGCCGTGATGACCACCGACATCGCCACCTCGGGCTCAGGTACCTTCGCACTCGATGGCGGGACGCTCGATGGCACGCTCGACAATGGCGGCACCACGAACGCGCACGGCGCGATCACCGGGGCGATCACCAACGGGGCGACCGGGACGTTCAACCTCGATGGCGACCTTGTGGCGGGTGGCCACCTCACCAATGACGGGTTGTTCAACGCCTTCGGGTCGGGCGCAGTGCAGAGCTTCGCGGTGACGGGCGGGGCGGGGTTCAGCAGTGGCGGCACGATTTCGCTGAGCCAGGCCGGCGGTATTGCCGGCGACGTGCTCGATCTGACCGGCGCCGGCACGTTCGAGGGCGGCGCGGACAGCGAACTGATGCTCGACGTCGATCTGTCGACCAGCGGATCAATGGTGTCGGACCAGTTACTGCTCGGCGCCACGACGGGGACGCTGCAGGTGAGCTTCAATCCCGACCTCGACCACTACGGCGCTGTGACGGCCGGGGTGCTGGTGCTGCAGACCAACGACGGCAACCTGCAGGCCACCGCGACGGGGCTGCAGGATCGGGGGCTCGTCGACTATGCCTTCGAGCAGATCGGCACCGACTGGTACGTCACCAGCCGGCTCAACGCCGCGCCGCTCGGCGGTATCGTGGCGGGGATGCAGGCGGTGCAGGATATTGCCGACGACATGTCGCGGCCAGTGGTGTTCGGCGTGGCCGGCAACCCGGCGGGGGCGTGCGAGACGGGCGTCTACACCAGCGTTCATGGCGGCACGGTCGGCACGACAGCCTCCACGACGGCGAGCAGCGGCGACGCGCAGTCGGAGGTGGGGCTAAACTACGGCGGGGTGCAGGCCGACCTCGACTTTGGCTGCTTCGAGTTTGGTCAGGATGCCACCGTCCGGCTGGGGCTGGTCGCGGGCTTCAATAGCGGCAATGCCGAGTACCAGCAGGCTTTCGCCGGAGACACGTCGCTCCACTCCACCACAGAGTTTGAGACCGGCTTTGCGGGCATCTATGCGCAGCTCCGCTCGGGCGGCCTGATCGCAAGGGGTCAGTTCGGCTATGACAGCACGGCTTTCGACATCAGCGCCGATGTTGCGGGTGGGTCGGGCACCGTCATCGATGCGCAGCACACCACGGCGCAGCGCCTCAGGGCTACCGGCGCGATCGGCTACGCATTCGAACTCGAGGACGTGACGCTCATCCCTACGGCCGGGCTCAGCGCCGCGCACGCCGAAACCGGGTCGATCCGGCTGCTGGATCTGGGCGGCCAGATCGACATCGCCGACCGCGATGCCGTGACGGTGTTCGGCGGGATCGAGGTGGGCAAGACGATGCGGTTTGGCGATGGTGCGTCGCTTCGCACTTTCGGCTCCGCCATGCTGTACGAGGACCTCGGTGGCCCGCAGGAATCCACCTACAGCGACGACGTCAACGGCGCGATCAAGCTCGAAACGACGGCGGGCGGCACGCGCGGCGTGTTGAGCGCCGGGGTGAGCTACCAGGGTGAAGCCGGCACCTCCGTTGGCCTGCGCGGGGAGCTCAACTCCTCGGGCGGCGAGATCGGCGGCGGGCTGAAGCTGCAGGCCGGATTGGCGTTCTGAGCGCTGCAGCGGCGCTGTCACAAAACATCCATTGATGCCGACCCCGGCTCGGGCGTATCTCCCGGCTCAGGACACCTTGCCCTAACGCAAGGCTTTCGACCTGGGAGGGTCGCCATGGCTGATATGCTCACTGCGCCGGCAGCTAAACCGGCTAACCCCAATTTTTCGTCGGGCCCCTGTGCCAAGCGTCCTGGCTGGACGGTGGATGTGCTTGCCAACGCGCTCGTTGGCCGCTCGCACCGGGCCAAGCCCGCCAAGGCGCGGATCGAGAAGGCTATCCAACTCACCCGCTGGAAATGCCCGCCGACTACCTGATCGGCATCGTGCCCGCTTCCGAATACCGGCGCCGTCGAGATGGCGATGTGGTCGATGCTCGGCGCGCGCGGCGTCGACATGTTGGCCTGGGAATCGTTCGGCGAAGGCCGGGTCACCGATGTGATCAAGTAGTCTAAGCTGCCCGGCCACCACCTACTACATCCAAGCCGACCATATCGGCCGCCCGATGGCACTGACTGACGCGGGTGGCAATTTCGTCAACGAAACGGACTTCGTGGTGTTCGGCAATACTTGGTCGGTGGCCGGTGCCGTCGGCGTCGACCTGCGCTTCCCGGGGCAGATGGCTCAGTACGAGAGCGGGCTGTTCTACAACTGGAACCGGCAGTACGATCCGACGATTGCTCGCTACACCCAGCCCGACCCGCTGGGGCTGGTGGATGGGCCGAGCCGTTATGCCTATGTGGGCAACGGTCCGCTGCAGAAGGTTGATCCGAGCGGTGAGTTTGCCTTCGTGATACCTGCGATTCCTGCAATTGTTAGCGGAATAGCTGGTGCTGTGACAGGTGCAATCGCGGGAGCCATCATCCGGCCCGCGATTATTCCTGAGGGAAGTGCAGAAGCAGGGCGGGCCGCAGGTATTTGCGCCCCTACCGGTGGGGACGATAAAGAGCACTGCTACCGCCAGAACGAAATAGACGAAGATCAGTGCTACAAGAACTACAACTATAGTCTAGTCGATTTGAGTGGTTGCCTCCAGCGGGCATCGGATAACCTAAACTTATGCCTACGGGGCTTCCCCGGAGTACCAACATGGAAGGACGGTGACGTCGATGGTTGGCAGCCGCCCAAGCATCCAAAAAGTTGAGGAAATCGCCTTGGCCAGTACCGAAATTAGGAAGCTGAGGCGACATGTCGTCAAGTTTCGGGAGAAGGTCGTTTCGGTTTTTGGTGTAGATGCGCCAGAGAGCGCCTCACTTCTGATTGACGCGCTTGATCAAGCGAACGACGCTACTTCGCGGTCCATGCTCTACAATGGGGCTGCCACAGAGTGTCTGCTGCTGGGCTACATGAGTGCGGCCGAGCGCATAGCGGTCGCCGCCCATGAGGAGCTTCAGGACATCTGCTCTCTCATGTCTCTTTCCCAGACCCTGATGGACGTCGGAAAGCCCTCGGAGGGGCTTGCTGGCGCCAAGGCGGCACTGGCCGAGGCCATGAGTGAGCAGGTCCTAGTGAACTACGCCGCGGGCCACCTGATGCGCCAGGCCGTCAAGACCGGGTCGGTTGAGGTGGTGAATGAAGCTCTCAATGCTCTCGTCGATTCAACTCAGGTTCCTCGGACGGATGACTGTGCCTTGGAAACTGACTGGATTGACGCAGCCGAGGCGCTCGGGGCGGACAAGGCACTCACGGATTGGGTCCGCGCCGTGGCGAGCAGCGATAGCTTGGTGTTTGAGTGACGAAAGAACCGCCGGGGCCACCGACGGAACCACAACGCGCGTCACAAAACATCCATTGACGCCGACCCCGGCTCGGGCGTATCTCCCGGCTCAGGACACCTTGCCCTAACGCAAGGCTTTCGACCTGGGAGGGTCGCCATGGCTGATATGCTCACTGCGCCGGCAGTTAAACCGGCTAACCCCAATTTTTCGTCAGGCCCCTGTGCCAAGCGTCCTGGCTGGACGGTGGATGTGCTTGCCAACGCGCTCGTTGGTCGCTCGCACCGGGCCAAGCCGGCGAAGGCGCGGATCGAGAAGGCCATCGCGCTGACCCGCGAGCTGCTCGAGGTGCCGGCCGACTACCTGATCGGCATCGTGCCCGCTTCCGATACCGGCGCCGTCGAGATGGCGATGTGGTCGATGCTCGGCGCCCGCGGCGTCGACATGCTGGCCTGGGAATCGTTCGGCGAAGGCTGGGTCACCGATGTGCAAAAGCAGCTGAAGCTGCAGAACGTGCGTACGCTGACCGCCCCCTATGGCGAGCTGCCGGACCTTTCGACCGTCGATTTCAACAACGACGTGGTCTTCACCTGGAACGGCACCACCTCGGGCGTCCGCGTGCCGAACGCCGACTGGATCCCGGCCGACCGGGCCGGGCTGACCATTTGCGATGCGACCTCGGCGGCGTTCGCGCAGAACCTCGACTTCGCAAAACTCGATGTCGTCACCTTCTCCTGGCAGAAGGCGCTCGGCGGTGAGGCCGCGCACGGCATCCTGATCCTGTCGCCCCGTGCCGTTGAGCGGCTCGAGACCTTCAAGCCGGACCGGCCGCTGCCGAAGATTTTCCGCATGACCAAGGGCGGCAAGCTCATGGCCGATATCTTCGAGGGCGCCACCATCAACACCGTGTCGATGCTGTGCATCGAGGACGCGGTGGATGCGATGGAGTGGGGCAAGACCGTCGGCGGGCTCAAGGGCATGCAGGCGCGCGCCGATGCCAACGCCAAGGTGCTGGTCGACTGGGTGGCGAAGTCCGACTGGGCGGCGTTCCTTGCGAAGAACGAAGCCGAGCGGTCGAACACCTCGATTTGCCTCGTGATCAAGGACCCGGAGATCACGGCTTTGTCCGACGACGCGCAGGCGGCGTTCGCCAAGGCGATCGTCTCGCGGCTCGACAAGGCCGGCGTCGCCTACGACATCGGCGGCTATCGCGATGCGCCGACGGGCCTCCGCATCTGGACCGGCTCGACCGTCGACACGGCGAACGTCGAAGCGCTGGTGCCGTGGCTCGACTACGCCTTCGCTGCCGAAAAGGCCGCGCTCGCCAAGGCCGCTGCCTAGGGCTTCCGCGCCCTTGCGTTCAGCGAGGGTGCATCTCCCGTTCAGGTTTCATTCATCTTCACGGCTTTGCCGTGGCCAAAGGAGGGCGCCATGCCCAAGGTTCTCGTTTCGGACAAGCTGTCGAAGACTGCCGTCCAGATCTTCAAGGACAACAATATCGACGTCGACTACCTGCCGGACCTCGGCAAGGACAAGGAGAAGCTGCTCGAGGTGATCGGGCAGTATGATGGCCTCGCCATCCGCTCGGCCACCAAGGTCACCGACAAGATTCTCGCGGCCGCCAAGAACCTGAAGGTCATCGGCCGGGCCGGCATCGGTGTCGACAACGTCGATATTCCGGCGGCCACCAAGGCCGGCATCATCGTGATGAATACGCCCTTCGGCAACTCGATCACCACAGCCGAGCATGCCATCGCCATGATGTTCGCGCTGGCGCGCCAGTTGCCGGAAGCCGACCTCTCGACCAAGGCATCGAAGTGGGAAAAGAACCGCTTCATGGGCGTCGAGGTCACCAGCAAGGTGCTGGGCCTGATCGGCGCGGGCAACATCGGCTCGATCGTTGCCGACCGGGCGCTGGGGCTGAAGATGAAGGTCGTGGCCTACGACCCGTTCCTGACGCCGGAGCGCGCCCAGACGATGGGCGTCGAGAAGGTGGAGCTGGACGAGCTGTTCAAGCGCGCCGACTTCATCACGCTGCATACGCCGCTCATCGACGCGACCCGCAACATCATCAATGCCGATGCCCTGGCGAAGATGAAGGACGGGGTCCGCATCATCAACTGCGCCCGCGGCGGTCTCGTCGATGAAGCGGCGCTCTACGACGCGCTGAAGTCGGGCAAGGTGGCAGGCGCCGCGTTCGACGTGTTCGTCGAGGAGCCGGCGCAGAACAACCCGCTGTTCGAACTCGCCAACTTCATCGCCACGCCCCACCTCGGCGCTTCGACCACTGAAGCGCAGGAGAACGTGGCATTGCAGGTGGCCGAGCAGATTTCGGCCTACCTCAACACCGGCGAGATTGCCAACGCGCTCAACTTCCCGTCGATCTCGGCCGAGGAAGCGCCGCGGCTGACCCCGTGGGTGAAGCTCAGCGAAATGCTCGGGGCCTTTGCGGGCCAGTTGACCGAGGACCCGATCACGGCGATCAAGCTCGAGTATGAGGGCAATGTCGCGCTGCTCAACACCAAGCCGATGACGGCGGCGGCGGTGAACGGCGTGCTGAAGCCGCAGATGCCGACGGTCAACATGGTCTCGGCGCCGCAGATCGCCAAGGATCGCGGCATCAATGTCGAGGTTACCACCCGCGACCAGCAGGGCGCCTACGAGGGCTACATCCGGCTGACGGTGACGACCGGGAAGATGGAACGATCGGTGGCAGGCACCATCTTCGGCAATGGCAAGCAGCGCATCATCCAGGTGAAGAACATTTCCATGGAAGCGGAACTGACGCCGCAGATGCTCTACGTCACCAACGAGGACAAGCCGGGCCATATCGGCCGGCTGGGCACGCTGCTGGGCAACCTCGGCGTCAACATCGCCAACTTCAACCTCGGCCGCGCCGAGGTGGGCGGCGACGCCATCGCGCTGCTGTCGATCGATGGCACGGTGGGTGAAGCGCAGCTCAAGGAAATCGCGGCACTGCCCGGCGTCAAGCAGGCCAAGTCACTGGCGTTCTGAAGCATGAGCAAGCGCCTCGAGCAGATGCGGGCCAATCCAAGAGCGGATTGGAAGATCGCGGATGTCGAGGCGCTCTGCCGCGAGTTCGATCTGCTTTGCGAGCCATCGCGGGGAGGCAGTTCGCACTACAAGGTCAAACACCCGCCCAGCGGGTCGGTTCTGACCGTCCCCTTCAAACGGCCGATCAAACCAGTAACTGGTCGAACTCATCGATCGCGTGAGGGTGAAATGACCCAGCTCCGCTATGCCGTCATCATCGAGCCGCTGTCGGAGGACGATGGCGGTGGCTTCCTGGCGACCGTCCCGGATCTCCCCGGCTGCATGAGCGATGGCGAGACCCCCGAGGAAGCCATCGTTAACGTGCAGGACGCCATCCTGTGCTGGATCGAGGCGGCAGAGGACCTCGGCCGGCCAGTTCCGGAGCCCTCCAGAAAGGTCGCCTAACCCGGCTGGCCGCTGACTCCGACCCGGCGTGCGCTCCATTCGGCGAGGACGATGCCGGTGGCGACGAGGGCGGCGGCGAGGAAGTGGAAGCCTTCCAGCGCTTCGCCCAGCACGATCACCGAGCCGATCGTGCCGAACAGCGGGATCAGGTTGACGAACAGGCTGGCGCGGTTGGAGCCGATCAGTTCGACACCGCGCACGTAGAAGATCTGCGACAGGATCGAGGGGAAGATGATCGTGTAGGCGACGATCAGCCAGCCTTGCGTGTCGATGGCAGCGAGGCTTGAGACGAACGCTGCCGGGCCGGGGCCGATGCTGGCCTGGTAGGCGAAGGCGGCGAGGATGGCACCGATGAAGGTCGCGACCATGAAGCTCAGCCAGTTGGTCTGCGGCCGCCAGCGGAGCGCGATCGAGTAGGCGGCGTAGACGAAGCAGGCGATGATCACCAGCGCGTCGCCGAAGTTCACGTCGAGCTTGAGGATGCGGCCGAGGTCGCCGTGGGTGGCGATCAGCGCGACGCCCAGGATGGTGACCGCGACGCCGACGAGTTGCAGCGGGCGCACCTTCAGGCGGAACAGGGTGAAGTTCAGCAGCAGGACGAAGATGTTGACCGCGACCTGCTCCAGCGAGGCGTTGACGCCCGAGGTGTAGTGGGCGGCGATGTACATCAGCATGTTGAAGCTGGTGAAGCCGACGGCGCCATAGAGCAGGTAGAGCCACCAGCGGGTGCGGATCACCGGCCAGTCGCGCTGCAGCGGCCGAATCGCGAAGGGCAGCACCAGGATCAGGGCGCCGACCCAGCGCAGGATGGTGAGCGAGTACGCGTCGATATGACCGACGGCCAGCTTGGCGGCGACCGTATTGCCACCCCAGAACAGGTTGCAGACGATCAGGATGAGATAGGGCCGGCTCATCACCGCGTCGAAGGCACGGGAGAACGGCGAAGTGCTGGTACTGGGCATCGGTCAGTGATGTGACGCGGGGCCAGGATGCGGCTCCGCGTCAGTGTTATTGTCCCATTCGGCTCGCGATGCCAGCCCGATCAGGCTGCCGGCGCGATATTGGTGTTGGACCGGAAGTCGTTCTCGGGGTCGTAGCGATGCCTGATGCTGGCCAGTCGGCCGCCGGTAGCCGAGGGATAGGCCGCCCACCGGCATGGTATTCGGAGTCGTGCGGAGCGATGACGCGGCCCCGGATCATCGAGCCCAACATCTCGATCTGATCTTCGATAGAAAAACGCTTGTCCATGTGTCTGGTGTCCTGAGACACCCCCCAGGCGGCGCGGCTTGTTGGTCCGTCATGGCGAAACGCGGCTGAACGTCCCGGTCAGAATCGGTGGAACCGGCGCTTCGGATGCCTCTGCGGATTTGTCATCCGGCCGAGACTGGCGTATGGGACATCCGCAATTGCTGGTGCTTGGCGCCGGTGTTGCCCTTCTTTGCAATCGAGTGCGGGCTGCGGGGCCGGCGCTCCCGGATGGGGCTTTACGCGTAAATGGCAAATGTGATCGTCGTCGGCAGCCAGTGGGGTGACGAAGGCAAGGGCAAGATCGTCGACTGGCTTTCGGAGCGGGCCGACGTAGTAGTGCGCTACCAGGGCGGCCACAATGCCGGCCATACACTGGTGATCGACGGGGTGAGCTACAAGCTGGCGCTGCTGCCTTCGGGCCTCGTGCGCGGCAAGCTCAGCGTGATCGGCAACGGCGTCGTCGTCGATCCGCACCACTTCGTGGCCGAGGTCGAGAAGCTGACGGCGCAGGGGGTGAAGATCACCCCCGATATCCTCAAGATTGCCGACAACGCGCCGCTGATCCTGTCGCTGCACCGCGAACTCGACGCCGTGCGCGAAAATGCCAGTTCCGGGTTGAAGATCGGTACCACCAAGCGAGGTATCGGACCGGCCTACGAGGACAAGGTCGGCCGTCGCGCCATCCGCGTCTGCGATCTCGCCGAGCCAGAGACGCTGATGCCGAAGATCGAACGGCTGCTGTCCCACCACAACGCGCTGCGGCGCGGCATGGGCATGGCCGAGATCAGCGCCCAGTCGCTGTATGACGAACTGACATCGGTGGCGGACAAGATCCAGCCCTATGTCGCCCGGGTCTGGGACCTGCTCGATACGCATCGCAAGGGCGGCTCGCGCATCTTGTTCGAGGGCGCGCAGGGCGCGTTGCTCGACAACGACCACGGCACCTATCCGTTCGTCACCTCGTCGAACACGGTGGCGGGGCAGGCGGCGGCCGGCTCGGGCCTCGGCCCGACGGCGATCGGCTACACGCTGGGCATCACCAAGGCCTACACGACCCGAGTCGGGGAGGGGCCGTTCCCGTGCGAATTGTTCGACGACATCGGCCGGCACCTCTCGACGGTGGGCAAGGAAGTCGGCGTCAACACCGGCCGGCCGCGCCGTTGCGGGTGGTTTGACTCGGTCCTGGTGCGCCAGACAGTGAAAACGTCGGGGATAAACGGCATCGCCCTCACGAAACTGGATGTTCTCGACGGCCTCAAAGAGATCAAAGTTTGCGTCGGGTATGAACTCGACGGTCAAAAAATTGACTACTTGCCTGCCTCAATGGGAGCACAAGCCGCTGTTAAGCCGATTTACGAGACCCTTGAGGGCTGGTCGGAGACAACGGCTGGGGCAAGAAGCTGGTCCGAACTTCCGGCACAGGCGGTGAAATACGTCAGGTACATCGAGGAGTTGATCGGCGCACCGGTGGCCATGCTGTCCACGAGCCCCGAGCGCCTGGATACCATATTGGTGCAGGACCCGTTCCAAGACTGAGTTTTTTTGCTAAAAAGGCTCCAAATCACGGATATCGTGTAGCGAATGGCGGACTACAAAGAGCTGTTACGCAGGGCGGTCGAAGCTGTGCCCGAGAACAACGGCGCCGCGCGCCGCGCGGTCTACGAGAAGGCGCGCGCCGCCCTCGTCGGACAGCTGCGCGCCATCAATCCTCCACTGGCTGCCCGGGACATCACTGCGCACCGTCTCCAGCTCGAGGACTGCATTCGCCAGGTCGAGCAGGAAGCCAGCGAGGCGGTGATCGCGGGGCTGGGTTCGTCGAAGGAAGAGGCGCCGCCGCCGCCGCCAGTCTACTTCGAACCGCCGGCCAAGAAGGCACCGACCTCGGTGGCGCGTCCGGTGGCAAAGACCGTGATGGGCGGTTCCATCAAGGAGCCGCCGAAGCCGCTGCCGCCGGGCGGCAGCATCGAAGAGATCATCGCCGCCGCCAATGCAGAGCCCGAGCCGGCACCGGTGGAAGCGAAACGCTCCGTCGTGAGGCCGGAAGGCAAGCCGATGGGCAAGCCGGTACCCAAGCTCGTGCCGGGCCCGGCGCGCCCGCAGGTCGCTGCGCCAGTGCGCGCCGCCGCGCCGCCGCCCCCGATGTTCGAGGAACCAGAGCTGGAAGAGGAAGAGGAGGAGCTGCCCGCTCCGCCCCCGCCGATGCCGATGCGCACCAGCGGCAAGCCTGGCCGTCCGCTGCCTTCAATTGTTGCCCGCGCCGAGGCGGCCAAGAGCCGGACCGGATCGACCGCGTTCGGTGCCCCGATCGGTGGCGCGACCCGCGGGCCGGAACTGACGCCCCGGCGTGAGTCTGTCGCGGCCGCGCCCCGGCTGGAGCCCGCAGGCCGCGGTGGCCAGGCGGTTGCCCGGCAGATGATGGCAGAACCTGCGGCGCTGTTTGCCTCGCAGCCGATACCGGCCGCCATGTCGGCGGTCCGCGAAGTCGAGGTCGAGCCGCAGCAGGCGCTCGATCCGCAGGATTCGATCGACCGCGCCATTGCCACGCTAGACCGTGAGGCGCGCGGGGAGTTCGAGAACGAGCCCGAGATCAACGGGGCGATGCACGCGCTGCCCGAGGTCGAGGACGAGGACGAAGAGGCGCCACCGCCGCACAAGAACGGGTTCGCCAACGGCATGCTGCGTGCCGATGCGCCTGCGGTGCCGCCCGGTGGCCGCAATACCGGCAAGCCGATGAAGCCGTCTGCATTCGCGAAGAACGCCCGGCAGGGTGGACCGCGCCGCGAGGCAGAGCCGGCGTTCCCCAAGGCCCGTGACGAAGGCGATCGTCGCGGCGGCATGGGCGCTGTAACGGTGTTCCTGATCGTATTCGTGGTGCTGCTGCTGGGTGCCGGTGGTGCGGGGTTCTGGGCGTGGCGCGAGGGGTTCATCAACCTCGACCAGATGTTCGGACGCGCCGCGCCGGTCACCGAGCAGGCAGTCGTGGCGCCCGTGGGCGGTGGAACGGTCGAGACGCCGGTCACCGGCCCCGGCAACACCGACACCCCGGCCGAGACCGAGGCGCCGGCTGCCGAACTGACGCCCGACGACCGGCTGGACGCGACGACGCCGGCCGTAGCCGAGACGCAGGCGTTGCCGCTGGTGCCCGCGCCGGCTGAAGAGCGACTGGACAGTGCGCCTTTGCCGGGCAGTGCCGAAGCCGAAGTGGCAAAGCTCGACCCCGCCATTACGGTGGGTGGCCAGTCGCTGCTGCTTGAAGCATCGGATAGCGGCAAGACCGGCGCGGTGCCGTTCTCGGGTTCGATCGAATGGACCAAGGGCACCGATGAGATGGGCCTGCCGACGCTGATCGGCAAGGCGTCGATCCCGGCCCGCAACCTGGCCGTCGATGTGCTGATCCGCAAGAATTCGGATGCCAGCCTGCCGGCAAGCCACCTGATGGAAGTCAACTTCAAGGTCAGCGACAGCTTCATCGGCGGCTCGATCGCGGGCCTGCCCGGGGTGCTGCTGAAGAACGAGGAACTGGTGCAGGGCACGCCGCTGGTCGGTGCTTCGGCCCGCGTCGTGGGCAACTCCTTCCTGTTCGCGCTCAGTGCCTCGCCGGAGGATATCACGGCCAACAGCCGGTTGCTGATGTCGCGCAAGTACATGGACCTGGCGCTGATCTATGCCACCGGCAAGCGCGCCATCATCACTCTCGAGAAGGACCCGGCGGCGGTGTCGCTGTTCAACGAGGTGGTCGGGGTATGGACCGAGCCGCGTGAGGCTTCGGCGCAGTAAGCGTCGATACAACAAGAACTTGAAGGCCCCGGCAGTGTCCGGGGCCTTTTGTTTTTGGGACAGAGGCGGTCCTCTTCAGATCGCCTGTTCGACCAGATGTCCGTCCGCGAGCCGGTAGCGGCGGGCTGCGAGGGCTTCGATGTCGTCGGCATGATGACTGACCAGCACGGTGATCCAGCCTTGGCGCTCGGTGAGGCCGCGCACCAGATCGCGCATGGTGCCGCGCGTGCTGTCGTCGAGGGCGGAGAAGGGTTCGTCGAGCAGCAGGACCGGACGATCGCGCAGCAGGGTGCGGGCGAGGGCAACGCGTTGCTTCTCGCCGCCCGAAAGGGTCGCGGCGCGCTGGTTCTCGATGCCCGGCAGGCCGACTTCGACGAGGGCGGCAGCGATGCGCGCCCTGGCCTCGGCCGCCGGCATGCCGGACGGCAGGCCGAGGGCGAGGTTGCGGGCGGCGCTGAGGTGATCGAACAGGGTTTCGGACTGGAACAGGATCGAGACGGGCCGCTGTTCCGGAGGCAGCGGCAGGAGGTTGCGATCATCGAGGGTCAGCGCGCCGCCCGATGGGGCGAGGAAGCCGGCGACGAGGTCGAGCAGGGTTGATTTACCCGAACCGGACTGGCCGCTGATGGCGGTGATCTCGCCCGGCGCAGCGGTGAAGCTGAACTCGTAGCGCAGGGCGGCGCCGGGATGGGCGAAGGCGAGACGGTCAGCGTGCAGCATCAGACGATCTTCCGAAGAGCCGCGGCAGCAGGGTGAAGGCGGCGATGGTCAGCAGCAGCATCAGCGCCGCGATGGTTGCGGCGTCATTGCTGCGATAGGCGCCCAGCGCCCGGTACATGGCGAGTGGCAGGGTGGTAAAATCCTCCGTACCGAACAGCGCGACGACGCCGAGATCGCCGAGCGAGAAACAGAAGCTGAGGGCGACGACCACGCCTGCGTCGCGCGAGAGCAGCGGCCACTCGACATCGCGGAACTGTGCCCAGCCGCCCAGCCCGAGGGAGCGGATGAGCTTGCCGCGGCTGGCGGCGACAGCTTCGAGCGGCGGGGCCAGGGTGGCCAGGGCGAAGGGCAGCGAAAGGAGGGCATTGGCGACGAGCACCACCACCGGGGCGGCGAATTCCGGCAGCAGGCCCATGTCGCGGACGAGGAGGAAAGCACCAAGCGACAGCACCACGGCCGGGACCGCAAGGTAGGCATAGGCGGGCGCGCCGATGGCGGTGCGGGCGAGGCGCGAGGCAGTGGCGGCGCGGGCCATGCCGATGGTCAGCGCCAGCAGCAAGGTCAGTGCGGCGGAGCCTGTACCGATGACGAGGCTGGTGACGAGGGCGCGCCAGAAGCTCTCGCGCTGGGCAAGCTCGATGATGCCCGGGCCGATGCCGTCGACCAGGATGGCAACGAGCGGCAGGGCGAAGCCGACGATGCTGACAGCAAGGATGGCCCACTGCACGGAGCGCGCCCAGCCGGCGTCGCGCCAGCGGGGCGGACGCGAGCGGCCCGTGGCGGCGGATACCGGGGCAAAGGCTGCCGTGGCGAGGATGATGGCGGAGCAGATGGCGATCTGCACGAGGGCCAGTTGCACCGCGCCGGCGAGGTCGAAATCGAGTCGGACGGCGGCGTAGATGGCCACTTCCAGCGTCTGGTTGGCGGGGCCACCGCCCAGCAGCAGCACGATGGGGAAGCTGGTGAAGGCGAGGAGGAAGATGATGGCGCCGAGGCCGGGCAGGGTGGGGCCCAGCATCGGCCAGTCGATGACCGTGAAGCGCTGCAGGGCGCCGAGGCCGAGGCTCTGGCCCATCTTGAGGCGGGCTTCGGGGATGGCGTCGAGGCGGGCGAGGAGGATGCGCGCGGCGAAGCTGGCATCGAGGATGACGTGGGCGGCAAGGATGCCGCCGAGGCCGAAGATCGGCACTTCGAGCGACTGGCCGGTGAGCGCGAGCGACGCTTCGTTGACCCAGCCGGCGCGCCCCCAGACGGCGAGGAGGCCGAAGGCGATGATCAGACCGGGGGTGACGATGGCGGACGCAAAGAGGCCGACGATGAGGTCGCGGCCGGGAAAGCGCAGGCGGTTCAGGGCCCATGCGAGGGCGATGCCGACGATGAGCGAGATCACGGTGGTGAGGGCAGCCTGGGTCGAGGTCATGACGACGAGGCGCCAGATATCGACGCTCGATGCCGCCGCGCCGGTAGCGGCGCGGAGGATCGAGACGAGCACCAGGACGACCAGCGCGGCGATGCTGAGGGCGAGGGCCGCCCCGGCAACAAGCCGGAGCGGCCGGGGTGGCAAGCTACTGGAGCGCGGCAAGGGCTTCGTCCACCCAGGCCTTGAGGCTGGTGTCGAGGACGGACTCGTCGAGCGTCAGGACGTTGGCCGGGGGCGTGCCGAACCCGGCCGGCAGCGTCTCGGCCATGTCGAGCACCGGGTACATCCAGTTGGTGGTGGGGATGACGGCCTGGGCCTCGGGGGTGACGAGGTAGGCGAGGAACTGCCGCGCCAGTTCCGGCTGCTTCGCGGTCTTCAGCACGCCGGCCACTTCGACCTGCGGCACGTAGCCTTCGGTGAACTCGGCATAGGCGTACTTGCCGTCCTGCTCGGCGATGGCGTGGTAGCTGGGCGAGGTGGTGTAGCTCAGCACCATGTCGGCCTGGCCATCGAGGAACAGGCCGTAGGCTTCGGACCAGCCGCGGGAGAGCGTCAGGATGTGCGGCTTCAGCCCCTGCCAGATCTTCGGGGCGCGGTCGCCATAGGCGGTGCGGATCCAGATGACGTTGCCGAGGCCGGGGGTGGAGGAGCGCGGGTCCTGCAGCACGATCTTGAAGCTCGGCGGCAGGGCGATCAGTTCCTCGAAGCTCTTCGGTGGGTTAGGGGTCTTCTCCTTGTTGTAGACGAAGGCGAAGTAGCCGTAGTCGAAGGGGACGAAATCGGGATCGGCCCAGTCGATGGCGAGGGTGGGCAGGGTGAGATCGTGGGTGGCGAACAGCCCGGTCTTGCGGGCCTCGGGCGCGGTGGCCGTGTCGAGGCCGACGACGACGTCGGCGGGCGAGGTGGCGCCTTCGAGCTGCACCTTGCGGAGGGTGGAGATGGCATCCTCGGAGGCGGAGAAGTTCACCGTGCAGCCGCAGGTCGTCTCGAAGCCGGCCTTCAGCGCCGGGCCGGGCCCCCACTCGGCGGCGAAGCTGTCATAGGTGTAGACGGTGAGGACGGGCTTGTCCTGTGCGAGCGTTGGAAAGGCGATGGCACTCAGTGCCGCCGCCAACGCGAAGTGTTTGAACGACATAGCGTTCCCTTCCGTTTGCGGCCATGTGGATTGAAGAGGCGCTCAATGGTATGAGGGCCCGAGGGCACCCATTGCCATCTCAGACTCCCTCCGCCAGCATGACCTGGTTCAGGTTCAATGGGTAACTCTCAGCCACGGTAAACCGTGGCACCCCAGCGAGACGACCAACAGATAGAGAGAGTTCTCCTCCCGTGCAAGCGCGCGCCCCCCAGACAAACGTCGCAACCTTCACCGACCTGCTGGTCATCGTCGGCGGGGGCAGCCTCGATGCCGAGCTGCTGCGGGAGCTCTATGCCTCGGGCGGGCACCTTGTGGGGGCGGATGGCGGAGCGGACAAGATCGTCGCGGCCGGGCTGAAGCCGGAGCTGATCGTGGGCGATTTCGATTCGCTGAAGGCCCCGCATGAGTGGCTGGGGAAGACCCGGCTGATGCAGATTGCCGAGCAGGAAACGACCGATTTCGAGAAGGCGATCTACTCCACCCGGGCGCCGGTGACGGTGGCGCTGGGGATGACCGGCAAGCGGTTCGACCACACGCTGGCGGCGCTCGACGCGGTGACGCGCTACGCGGCCCGGCGGAAGATTATCCTTGTGGATGAAGAGGATGTGGCCGTCGCGCTGACCGACCGGTTCTCGTTCGAAGTGGCGCCGGGGGGGCGGGTGTCGATCCATCCGCTGGCGCCCGTGACGTTCTGGACCTCGGACGGGCTGAAGTACCCGCTCGATGCGGTGAAGCTGGCGCCGGGGGTGCGGACGGGGACCTCGAACGAAGCGCTGACCGGGCCGTTCACCATCGTGCCGGAGGAGGGGATGCACGCCCCGTTCCTGCTGATCCTGCCGCGGGACTACCTGATGCCGCTGATTGCCAAGCTGCTGGCGGAGCCGCGGCGGCGTTCATCCGAATGAATGGCCGATGAACGGTTTCTGAACGACGAAGGCGCCCGCCGGGCGCCTTCTGGATTGACCTGCTCCGCGATGTAAGCGGTGTTTACACCACTTCGCGCGGCTTGTTGGCGGCCTTCTGGACCGCCTCCTGCACCTTCTCGAAGGCGCGGACCTCGATCTGCCGGATGCGCTCGCGACTCACACTATACTCCTGCGCCAGCTCTTCGAGAGTAGCGGGCTCGTCGCGCAAGCGGCGGGCCTGGAAGATGGCCTTTTCGCGGTCGTTCAGATCCTGCATGGCGTTGGTCAACATGCCCATGCGCTCGGCGAACTCCTCGGACTCGCCGAGCGTGGTTTCGGCCGAAGGCGTGTCGTCGGCCAGCCAGTCCTGCCACTCGGAGGCGCCTTCGTCGGCCCGCATCGGGGCGTTCAGCGAGGCGTCGCCGGAAAGGCGCTGGTTCATCGAGACCACATCGGCCTCGGAGACGCGCAGCGTGGTGGCGATCTGCTTGATCTGGTCGGGGTGCAGGTTGCCGTCATCGAGGGCGGCGATCTGGCCCTTCACCTTGCGCAGGTTGAAGAACAGGCGCTTCTGCGCCGCGGTGGTGCCGATCTTCACGAGGCTCCACGAGCGCAGGACGTATTCCTGGATCGCAGCACGGATCCACCACATGGCATAGGTGGCGAGGCGGAACCCCTTTTCGGGCTCGAAGCGCTTCACCGCATGCATAAGGCCGACATTGCCTTCCGAGATGACCTCGGAAATGGGCAGGCCATAGCCGCGATAGCCCATGGCGATCTTGGCGACCAGCCGCAGGTGCGAAGTGATCAGCCGCTGGGCGGAGCCAGGGTCCTGATGCTCTTTGTAGCGCTTGGCGAGCATGTATTCCTCGTCAGGCTCAAGCATCGGAAACTTGCGGATTTCCTGGAGATAGCGGCTTAGGCCGCCTTCACTCGACAGGACAGGCAGATTGGTCTGGGCCATGATGCACCCTCGTCTTTCCCCCGTGGCACGGGCAGAGATTCAGCCGAGTCCTGAACGGCACACTGCTGACAATACGCATTATATAGGTCGACTTCGTGCGTTGATAAGACCCACTTCGTCCCCACATTAATGCCCGATGCGACCTTACGGTTGCATTGTCACGACCTTACAGTTTCGTGAGGTGATCAGCGGGCGTAGGCGAGGTTGTAGGGTTCGAGCGCATCTTCCAGCGCCTGCAGATCGGCGGGCAGCGGCGCCTCGAAGAACATTTCCTCGCCCGTCGTCGGATGCTCGAAGCCGAGTTCGGCGGCGTGCAGGGCCTGTCGACCCAGCGCGGCGATGGCGGCCTTCGGCGTCTCGGGCAGGCGGTTGACCTTGGTGGCGAAGCCGGTGGCGTAGAGCAGGTCGGAGACCAGCGGGTGGCCGATATTGGCCATGTGGACGCGGATCTGGTGGGTGCGGCCGGTCTCGAGCGCGCACTTGATGCGGGTGATATCCCAGCCGTCGTCGCCGAAGCGCGCCTCGACCGTATAGTGCGTGATGGCCTCGCGCCCATCCTTGCGGACGGCCTGCTTCAGGCGGTTGGCGGGATCGCGGCCGAGCGGCGCTTCGACGGTGCCGCGGGCCTGCTGGGTGCGGCCCCACGCCCAGGCGAGATAGGCCCGATGCAGCGGTCCGGTGCGGCCGTGATCGGCAAACTGGGCGGCAAGGTGATTGTGGGCGTGCTCGGTCTTCGCGGCGAGCATGACGCCGGACGTGTCCTTGTCGAGGCGGTGGACAATGCCTGGCCGCTTGACGCCGCCGATACCCTTGAGGCTGTCGCCGCAATGGTAGAGCAGGGCGTTGACCAGCGTGCCGGTGTAGTTGCCGGGGGCGGGATGGACGACCATGCCGACGGGCTTGTTGATGACGATCAGCTGATCGTCCTCGTAGAGGATATCGAGCGGGATGTTCTCGGGCTCGGGATCGGCATCAACCGGCTCGGGGGCGAGGAGCAGGATTTCGTCGCCTTCCTTGAGACTGTATTTGGGCAGGGTGACCGCAACGCCATTGATCGTAACGGCGCCGGCCAGTATCAGGTCCTTCAGCCGGTTGCGCGAGTAGACCGGCACGGCCCGGGCCAGCGCGACATCAAGCCTGCTGCCGGCTTCGGCCGCATCGACGGCAACGAGCCATTCCTGTTCCTCACCGGAAAAGTCCTGCATGAGCGAGCCTCAAGAAGAAAAAACCAAGACGCCTGAGCTGACGCCGGAAGCGGTCGCCGTGCTCGGCCGGGCGCGAAAGAGCTTCTTCGTGTCGATCGCGCTGCTGCTGCTGGGCCTTATGGCCATTGGCGGCGCCGTTGTCTACCGCACGTCGCAGTCGGACGCGCCGCCGCAGGGCGACTACGTGATCGCCTCGATGTCGATCCCGCAGGGCGCCGAGGTGGTGTCGGCGGTGGCGGCGGACGGGCGAGTGACGCTGACCTACCGCCTCGGCCCGATGACCAGCGTGCGGATTTTCGACGGCAAGACCGGCGAGATGGTGCGGGAGATTCCGGTGGTGAGCGAGTAGGGGGCTGACGAGTTGCTCACCCCCTGACCCTCTTGTTGTGTGTGCCACGACTGGTGAGCGCCAAAAGCAGTCGCCCCCCGTGAGGCGTAATCGCTCAGGCCGCCGGCTGCTGGCTCTGAGCTGGGTGCACTTTCGCAGCCAGCACGGCGGCATAGTCCGCAATAACCGCATCGATCCGGTCGAGGAGCGGCTTGAAGCCATCGAAATTCACGGTCGCCGCATTGGGCCGTACCACGCGTTCAACGAACACCTGTTTGCCATAGGTGGAACCGTCCTCCTGCTCCTGACCTGGGTCGAAAGTCTTGCTCCCGAGTTTGGTCTTCAGCAGCGCCGGGTCGAACAGATCCTCAATCATCGATTTTCCAACCACCCCCTTCTCAGGAGTTTTCACCAAGTAGAGGTTCTCCCAAATCCGATAGAATGGCTGGACAGTGGTCATCGAGATCGCGGGGATTCCCAGCTGTTTGGCGAGCGCAAAAATGTCCTTGCCGCCCTCGTCATTGTCCACCAGCACGATCACAGGATGGGCCCGCGGGGCGTGCTTGTACCGGGTTGAACGTTTCCGGAAGTTAGCGACAAGAAACTTGAGGTCGCCCGCCCCGCCCCCTACCTGCATCACCTCGTGCACGACTCGGGAGAACTTCAGATACCGCACCTTAGAGAGGAGTTTGCCAGCTTTCATCTCGCCTAGACGAGGATAGCCGCCGACCAGCCTGCCGATCGCCAGCTTTAGATACGAGATGTCGGTCTTTCCTTCTGTGACGATGGTCGGAAATTCATTCGCCACAAAATGCCAGTAGAAAAGCGTTTTATCGAATAGGGTCTTTATGCCGGCCGGCTCCTGACGCTTCTCAAGTGCGCGACGCTGGTCCGCGATATTCTTGACGTGCCAGAGATAACTTAGACGACCGAGAAGTTGCTCCCAGGTGCCGGGTACCGGACCAGCCGGGGTATCGACGTGAAATGACCCGGTCCCGAACAGCGAGTTGCACATGCTGCGCGTTGACCGATAGTATTCCGGCGGTACGTTGACCTTCGAATTCACTACGAGACCGGTCACCGCCTGCCTGCTGCCGGCGAACTGCAGTCTCGTTTTCGCGTCGTTAGCCTCGAACCCCGCCCGCTTGAGTTCCTTGCGCAGCACATCACCCACAACCCACGCATTCGGCTGATGGGTGGACGGGCGCGCGAGCTCCTGTGGAAAGTCCTGCTTGTTGGTCGAAAACGTCAGATCATCCGCGTAGCGCGAGTACGTCACTTTGTGCTCACGAGCCAACCTCGCGAGACGCACATCGAGGACGTGACCGATGAGATTTGAGACGATTGGCGAGCAGGGACTTCCCTGCGGCAGCTCATTGTTGAAACAGGCAATCTGCGCGATGACCGTGGCAACGGCAGGATTCAGAGCGAAGCGATTGTCGCTAATGAAAAAACCCCGCACACGACCGAAGTTCAGCGACGGGAAGAAGTCCTTGATATCGACGTTGAGAACGTAACGGCGTCTCTGATGCTGCCGCGCGTTGGTAATAATCGATTTCCCCGGCACGAACCCATGGGCCAGCGCCTTGCGAGGATTAGCGGGATCTTCGAGTTCGTTGAGACATCGCTGCAGCAACTCCTGCAGGCGCTGCTGAAGCAGTTTGAGACGAGCTTCTGGCGCGCGGATGATCGGCTTTCCGCCCGACCGTTTCGGTATCTCGAAAGTTGTGTACTTTTGCGCATCGCCAATGTGGTAGACGACGTAAGATAGTCCTTTGGGTGTGAAGTGCAGCAGCGGTGCCAGCTCGACGATGTTGGTGGCGGCCTTGAGGCCGGCTAGGTCGTGTGGACAAAGTGCCTGACCCACAACCGGATTGAAGCAACGAGAACGAAGCCGAGGAAGCTATCGGCGGTCTTATCGTAACGTGTGGCTAGGCGACGGCTATGCTTGAGCTTTGAGAAG
>Ga0247837_1000658_pt1 | contig 74106 bp, 74 predicted proteins | sample LaCtaG_2_FD_187115 | JGI IMG/M metagenome (GOLD analysis project Ga0247837, IMG submission 187115) | Freshwater microbial communities from meromictic Lake La Cruz, Castile-La Mancha, Spain - LaCruzMarch2015_14.5m | ecosystem: Environmental > Aquatic > Freshwater > Lake | place: Spain: Castile-La... | reverse complement strand
GGTCCAACGGGAACACCCCGTTGAGCACCGTGTCCCACTGCTGGATCGTCATGGTGCGGCCCTTGCCGTCCACCAGGCTCATCTGATCGTCCATGCCCGCCTGCGCGGTCCCCGCCCCGACAAACAAAGCCGACGACGCCGCAAGTATCGCGACCAGCACACGGACTGTTTTCACAAATCCTCCTGGCGATTGGACGACGTTCCCTCAAGTCGTATCAACTGAAGATAACGGTTGAGCCACGGTGCCAGCAACCCGAGAGACCGTTTGGCGATGCGAACTGCCGTCAAAACCGGTGCGGAACTGCCATCAAACCGGTTCCAAGGGCCATCAAACCGGTTCCAAGGGCCATCAAACCGGTTCCAAGGGCCATCAAACGCTGTGTGGCGGGACGTTGTCCCGCAACCAACGGTCCCGCTCGGCATCCTCGGCGGTGACGTCCACGTCGCGTTCATCGGAGTATGTCTGCGGGAACGCGGTGCCGAAGACTCGTTCCACCGCGGCCCGGTTCGGGCCGTCGGAGCTAGACGTCAAGGTTGGACAACTCGGCGATCACGTGCGCGGCCAGCGGCCCCAGGGTCGCCATGCCGTCCCGCACCGCCGCCCTGGAGTCGGCGAGGTTCACCACCAGTGTGCTGCCCGAAATCCCGGCCAGACCGCGCGACAGACCCGCCTCCGTGCTGCCGGCCGCCACCCCGGAGGCGCGCAAGGCCTCGGCGATACCCGGCAGTTCCCGATCGAGAACCGCCCCGGTGGCCTCCGGTGCCACGTCGCGCGGTGTGACACCCGTTCCACCGACCGAGATCACCAGGTCAACGCCGCCAATGACCGCAGTGTTGAGCGCATTGCGGATTTCGACCTCATCGCCGGACACCACCACCACGCCGTCGACGACAAACCCCGCCTCGGCCAGCAGTTCGGTGACCAGTGGTCCACTGCTGTCTTCTTCCACACCGCGGGCCCTGCGGTCGTCGACGACCACGACCAGCGCGCGAGGGTGCGAACCGTCCTCGGGCGTCACTGCTCCGCCTTGCCGAGCGTCACCTGAACCGTCTGATTGGCTCCGGCGGGATCGATGTAGGTGAGGGTCAGCTTGTCCCCCGGGGCCCGGGATCGGACTGCGGCCACCAGTGCGTTGGCACTGCCGACGACACGGCCGTCGACCTTGGTCACCACAACCCCACTGGGCAGTCCGGCCGCCGCGGCCGGGCCTCCTTTGACCACGTCGACGATCTTTGCGCCGTGCGCGGTGACGTCGTTGCTGACCTGCACGCCCAGCGAGGCATGGGAGGCGGTCCCGGTGCTGATCAGCTCATCGGCGATGCGCTTGGCCTGATCCACCGGGATCGCGAAGCCCAAGCCGATGGAGCCACTCTGGGCCGCCGGGGAGTCGCCGCCGAGGGTCGCGATCGCGGAGTTCACACCCACCAGTTCGCCGCTCATGTTGACCAGCGCTCCGCCGGAGTTGCCCGGATTGATCGCGGCGTCGGTCTGGATCGCGTCGAGCACCGTGTTTTGGTTGTTGGCATCGCCACCGGCGGCAACCGGCCGGTTCAGCGCGCTGACGATACCGGTCGTGACGGTGCCCTCAAGTCCGAGTGGCGAGCCGATCGCGACGACATCCTGGCCGACCCGCAGGCTGGCCGAGGAACCCAGATTGATCGGCGTCAGGCCGGAGACGCCTTCCGCCCGCACCACCGCGATGTCGCTGGACGGGTCGGTGCCCACGATGGTGAACGGCGCGGTGCGACCGTCAGCGAAGGTCACCGTCGCATTTGGTCCCGAACCTGCGGCTGGGCTGGGGTCGGTGGGATCGGTCGGTCCGCGGGCACCGGGCGGGATGCCGTCTTTCGCCGCGGAGACGACATGGCTGTTGGTCAGGATCAGCCCGTCGGCAGACAGGACAATGCCCGAACCCTCCTCGGATGCACGGCCCAGCTTGGTTTCGAGTTTGACGACGCTGGGCACCACCTTGGCGGCGACCTGCTCGACCGTTCCGATCGGCGCACTGACCGCAGGGATGTTACGTCCGTTGGGGGCGGGGTTGGTGATCGTGGTGGTCGACCGGCCGTCGGGCTGGGCCGTCATCGCGACCATGCCACCCACGCCGGCCGACACTGCGGCGATCGCCAAGGTGCCGACCGTCATGGCCACCGGGCGCAGCAGGCGCTTGCGCGCCGGCGGCGACATCGCGGCCGCGCCGACTGGACGCGCGGCCTGATACGGATCGGGCACCGGCCCGTAGTGGCCCCGGGTGTTCGCATACCGCCAGTCGTAGGGCTGCTGGTAGCCGGACTGGTTCTGGTAGCCGGATTGGTGAGAGCCCGCCGCCGCTTGCTGATTCGGCGTCCATCGGCCGGGCTGCTGCGGCGTCGAGTAGCGCGGGTCTTCTGTCATGGTCGCGTGTTTGCTCTTTCTCGATGGCGACGCTCGAACGCATCGCTGGGTTAGGGACCAGCTTGCCGTCTACTACTGAGAATCGACTGAGATGACACTCGGTTTGGGCGTTTCGGTATCGCTATTGCCGACGAAATCGGGTTTTCTCAAACTGTTTTCGCTGTGGGCAGACTCTGGTCGATACGTCGACACCGTTCGCCGGCCCGGCAACAGGACGTGAAACGTGGTTCCGGGCGGGGTCCCGCCGGGAATTGTCTCCCCGATCCGGATCATGCCCCCGTGTTTGACAACAACCTGTTTGACGATCGCCAGGCCCAGCCCTGATCCGGCCATGGCTCGCGCCGACGTCGAGCGGTAGAACCGCTCGAACACCAGACCCCGCTCCTCCGGAGCGATACCGGGCCCCTGATCGGAGACGATCAGTTCGGCGTGCGCGGTGTCGATCTGACTCAAGCGCAGCCCGACCGTGCCGCCCGGCGGGCTCCACTTCGCGGCATTGTCCAGAAGGTTCAGAACCGCCCGGGACAAGCCCGCCGCATCTCCGTGGACCTGCCAGCCGATGATGTCGACATCGAAGTCGATGTCGTTGCGCCGACGCCGAACCCGCTCGAGGCTGCGCTCGACGATCTCGGTCATCTCGACGTCTTCGAGCCCCCTGCCGTGTGCGTTGTCCTCCCGGGTGAGGTCCACCAGATCGCCTACCAGGGTGGACAATTCCTCAATCTGGCCGATCACATCGGAACGCAGATCCGAGAGCTCACTCTCCGGGATCGGCGGCGCGCCCGGAGCGCTGGAGGCCATCAGCAGTTCGACGTTGGTGCGCAGCGACGTCAGCGGGGTCTTGAGCTCGTGGCCGGCATCGGCGACCAGGCGCGTCTGCCGATCGCGTGACTCGGCCAGCGCCCGCAGCATTGCGTTGAAAGCCTCGGTGAGCCGGGCCAATTCGTCGCTGCCGACCACCGGTATGGGGCGCAGATCGTCGGTGCGGGCCACCCGTTCGGCGGCCTCGGTGAGCCGGCCTACCGGTCGCAGACCGGCTCGGGCCACCATGCCGCCGGCGACCGCGGCGATCACCACGCCGATCCCTCCGACCGCCAGGAGTACCCATTTAAGCTTGTTCATCACCTCGTTGGTGGGTTGCAGACTCTTGGATATCAGCAACGAACTGCCATTGGGCAGGTGAATGGCCAGCACCCGTTGATCGCCGACCGTTCGACGCGACATGAACAACTCTCCGCGGATCACCGACTTCTCCGGTTGACCAACCGGCAGCGTCTGTCCCTGTTGGTTGGCGGTGTAGACGGATCGACCCGGGTTGACCAGCATCGCGTTCACATCGGAATAGGCGGTGCCCTCGATGGCCTTGCCCGGGTCGGCGGCCAAAGAGCCACTCGCGATCAGCAACTGGGCCCGGCTCTGCAACTGGTTGTCGATGTCGGTGTACAGCGCGGCCGAGACCACCGCGTACACCGCGACAGCCATGAGCACGACGACCATCGCAACCATCGACATGGCCAGCAGCATCACCCGCCACCGCAGGGACAGCGATGTGGTGGTTTTCTCAGACACGCCGATCGCCCGTGCGCGCCGTTTCAGTCCGACCATCAGGGCGGTGTCTCACGCAGCACGTAACCCACGCCGCGAACGGTATGGATCAGCCGCGATTCTCCTTCTGCTTCGGTCTTGCGCCGCAGGTAACCGACATACACCTCAAGTGCATTACCGGAGGTCGGGAAGTCGAAACCCCAAACCTCTTCAAGGATTCGGCTGCGGGTGAGAACCCGACGCGGGTTCGCGATCAGCATCTCCAGCAGTGAAAACTCGGTGCGGGTCAGGCTGATCAGCCGGTCGCCGCGGTGCACATCGCGGGTGGATGGGTCCAGGGTGAGGTCGGCGAAGGTCATCACCGCGCCGTCGCCACCGTCCTCCGGTCCGGTGCGGCGCAGCAATGCGCGCAGCCTGGCCAGTAGTTCTTCGAGGGCGAACGGCTTGGGGAGATAGTCATCGGCCCCGGCGTCGAGGCCCGACACCCGCTCCGACACGGTGTCGCGGGCGGTCAGCACCAGAATCGGCAGATCGTCCCCGGTGCTGCGCAGTTGACGGCACACCTCCAGGCCGTCCAGTCGGGGCATCATCACGTCGAGCACCAGCGCATCGGGGCGTTCGTTGGCGATCGCCTCCAGCGCTTCGACGCCGTCCTCGGCGAGATCGACGGTGTAACCGTTGAAAGCCAGGGAGCGTCGCAGCGACTCCCGGACAGCTCGATCGTCATCGACTACGAGTATGCGCACGATTTCCAGTGTCAACCTATCGACTTAGATTCGTCTGAGAGACGCGCCGCGGCGGCGTTGATACGCCCGCCCGGGATATTCAGCGCTTGTCGAAATCGATCAGGCCGAGACGGGCGGCCTTGAGCAGCCGTCGCGGCACCTTGTGCTGGCGGCCGCCCACCGAAACCGTGACCAGGCCGGTAGCGGTCGCCTTCCACTGCGAACGCCGACTGCGGGTGTTGGAACGCGACATCCGGCGTTTGGGCACAGCCATGGCGAAGATCTCCTCGTGATGCTGCCGCGTCGATGCCGCGGCCGAAGGGCTAATAATAGCCGCAGAACGCCCACTTCTCCAAAGCGGGCGGGGAGTGGCCGCCCGGGCCGCGTGCACCGCTTAACCTGCCGGTTAGCCGGGTGAGGCCACGGCAGTCCGGACCGCCGAGGGAGGACACACCCATGACGACCGCCGCCGGCGTAGTCCGGATCGGGAACTGCTCGGGTTTCTACGGCGACCGGGCGGCCGCGATGCGCCAGATGCTGACCGGAGGTGAACTGGACTATCTGACCGGTGACTATCTGGCCGAACTGACCATGCTCATTCTGGGCCGCGACCGAATGAAGGACCCGGGCCGCGGCTACGCGAAAACCTTCCTCGCGCACCTCGAAGAGTGTCTGGGCCTCGCGCACGACCGCGGCGTGCGCATCGTCGCCAATGCCGGCGGACTCAACCCGGCGGGCCTGGCCGCCGCCACCCGCGCACTGGCCGGCAAACTCGGCGTACCGGTGACCGTGGCCCATGTCGAGGGCGACGATCTGCTGGCCCGAGCCACCGAATTGGGCTTCGGTTCACCGCTGACCGCCAACGCCTATCTGGGTGCGTGGGGAATCGTCGATTGCCTGAACTCCGGGGCCGACATCGTCATCACCGGCCGCGTCACCGATGCCTCGGTGGTCGTCGGGCCGGCCGCGGCGCACTTCGGCTGGGCTCGCGGCGACTATGACCGGTTGGCCGGCGCGGTGGTGGCGGGCCATGTCATCGAATGCGGCGCCCAGGCGACCGGCGGCAACTACTCGTTCTTCACCGCAATCGCCGACCTCGACGACATCGGCTTCCCACTCGCTGAAATACGCGACGACGGCTCCTCGGTGATCACCAAGCATCCCAAGACCGGTGGACAGGTGAGCGTCGGCACCGTCACCGCGCAACTGCTGTACGAGATCGCCGGCGCCCGGTACGCCAACCCGGACGCCACCGCCCGATTCGACACGATCGAGTTGAGCGACGACGGCCCGGACCGGGTGCGAATCAGCGGAGTGCGCGGTGAGCCTCCCCCGCCGTCATTGAAGGTCTCGCTCAACAGCATCGGCGGTTTTCGCAACACCACAACCTTCGTGCTGACCGGCTTGGACATCGAGGCCAAAGCGGCTCTGGTGCAACGGCAGTTCGAACGCGGGATGACCGACAGGCCGGCCGAAGTGCAGTGGACTCTGGCCCGCACCGACCAGGCCGACGCCGACACCGAGCAGACCGCAAGCGCACTGTTGACCTGTACGGTCCGAGACACCGACCCGGAGACGGTGGGCCGCCGATTCTCCTCTGCCGCAATCGAACTCGCACTGGCCAGCTATCCGGGGTTCCACACCACCGCCCCTCCCGGCGACGCTGCGGTGTACGGAGTCTTCACCGCCGGGTATGTGCCGACCACTAAGGTTCACCACATTGCGGTCCACGCCGATGGCACCGCCGCTCCGATCGCCGCAGCCACCGAGACACTCGACCTCAGCCCGGCCGCGGAGCCGGTACTTCCGGAACCACTGCCCGCCGGGCCGACCCGGCGGCTGCCACTGGGCACCGTCGCGGGTGCCCGCAGTGGCGATAAGGGCGGCAGCGCCAATATCGGGGTGTGGGTGAGCACCGACGCACAGTGGCGATGGTTGGCCAACACCCTCACCGTGCCCCTGGTGCGGCAGTTGCTGCCGGAGACGGCAGGCCTCACCATCACCCGGCACCTGCTGCCCGGGATCCGCGCGCTGAACTTCGTCATCGACGGAATCCTCGGTAAGGGTGTCGCGTACCAGGGAAGGTTCGACCCGCAGGCCAAAGGGTTGGGCGAGTGGTTGCGCAGCCGTCACGTCGACATTCCGGAGGAGATCATCCCGTGAGCATCGCGATCGACACGAACTCCCCGGCCTACGCCGAAGCCGCGGCGGCGATGACGGCCAAGCTGGCCGAACTCGACGCCGAACTCGCCAAGGCCCTGGCCGGCGGCGGCCCCAAATACGTGCAGCGTCATCACGCCCGCGGCAAGCTGACGGCACGTGAACGCATCGAACTGCTCGTCGATGAGGACTCGCCGTTCCTCGAATTGTGTGCGCTCGCGGGCTACGGCACCGAATTTCACGTCGGCGCGAGTGTTGTGACAGGAATCGGCGTGGTCGAGGACGCCGAGTGCATGCTGATTGCCCACGATCCGACGGTCAAAGGCGGCACCTCAAACCCCTGGACGCTGAAGAAGGTGTTGCGCGCCCATCACATTGCCCTGGAGAACCGGCTTCCGGTCATCTCGCTGGTGGAATCCGGGGGGGCGGACCTGCCCACGCAGAAGGAGATCTTCATCCCGGGAGGCCGGATGTTCCGTGACCTGACCCGGTTGTCGGCGGCAGGCATCCCCACCATTGCGCTGGTGTTCGGTAACTCCACCGCCGGCGGTGCCTACATCCCCGGGATGAGCGACCACGTGGTGATGATCAAGGACCGCTCGAAGGTGTTCCTGGCCGGCCCGCCCCTGGTGAAGATGGCCACCGGCGAGGAGTCCGACGACGAATCGCTAGGCGGGGCCGACATGCACTCCCGCATTTCAGGCCTCGCCGACTACTTCGCCCACGACGAACTCGGCGCCATCGCCATCGGACGACAAATCGTGTCTCGCCTGAACTGGGTCAAGCAGGGCCCTGCTCCGGGACCGGCAACCGAACCCACGTCCGATCCGGAGGAACTTCTCGGCATCGTGGGGCCCGACTTGCGGATTCCGTTCGATCCGCGGGAGGTGATCACCCGCATCGTTGACGCGTCGGACTTCGACGAGTTCAAACCGCTCTACGGCCACTCACTGGTCACCGGTTGGGCGAACCTGCACGGCTACCCGATCGGCATTTTGGCCAACGCCCGCGGCGTGCTGTTCAGTGCGGAGTCCCAGAAGGCGACCCAATTCATTCAGTTGGCGAACCGGTCAAACACCCCACTGTTGTTCCTGCACAACACCACCGGTTACATGGTCGGTAAGGCCTACGAGGAGGGCGGCATCATCAAGCACGGAGCGATGATGATCAACGCCGTGTCCAACTCGACCGTGCCCCACATCTCGCTGCTGATCGGCTCGTCCTACGGCGCCGGCCACTACGGGATGTGCGGGCGGGCCTTCGACCCCAGGTTTCTGTTCGCCTGGCCCAGCGCGAAGTCGGCGGTGATGGGCGGCGCGCAGTTGGCCGGCGTGCTCTCGATCGTCAACCGGGCCGCGAGCGAGGCGCGCGGACAGCAGGTGGACGAGTCCGCCGACGCCGCCCTTCGTGCCGCGGTCGAAGCGCAGATCGAAGCGGAGTCACTGCCGATGTTCCTGTCCGGGCGACTCTACGACGACGGGGTCATCGACCCCCGCGACACCCGCACCGTGCTGGGGATGTGTCTGTCCGCGATCGCCAGTGGCCCGATCCAGGGGGCGTCGAACTTCGGCGTCTTCCGGATGTAGCGGGGCATCCCGTGATCACCCGTGTTCTGGTCGCCAACCGCGGCGAGATCGCCCGCCGTGTTTTCGCGACCTGCCGACGTCTCGGTATCGGCACCGTCGCGGTCTACACCGACCCCGACGCCCAGTGTCCGCATGTGGCCGAAGCCGACGCCCGCGTCCGCATCAACAGTTATTCCGATGGCGCAGAGATCATCGAGGCGGCCCGCGCGGCCGGTGCCGGCGCGGTGCATCCCGGTTACGGGTTTCTCTCGGAGAACGCCGGATTCGCCCGTGCCGTCAACGACGCCGGGCTGGTGTGGATCGGACCGCCCGCCGCCGCGGTCGAGGCAATGGGTTCGAAGATCGAGGCCAAGAAGATGATGGCCGCCGCCGGGGTGCCGGTACTCGCCGAACTCGACCCGGCCACCGTGTCCCAGCAGCAGTTGCCGGTACTGGTCAAGGCGTCGGCCGGCGGTGGTGGTCGCGGGATGCGGATAGTGCACTCGCTGGCCGAACTGGACGAGCAGGTGAGAGCCGCGCGGCGGGAGGCGCACTCGGCCTTCGGCGATCCGACCGTGTTCTGCGAGCGCTATCTTCCGCGCGGGCGTCACATCGAGGTGCAGGTCATGGCCGACCGGTATGGCTCCCTCTGGGCGATCGGTGAACGGGAGTGCTCTATCCAGCGCCGCCACCAGAAGATCATCGAGGAGGCACCTTCGCCTCTGGTGCAACGCATTCCGGCCATGCGGGAGAAATTGTTCACCGCCGCCCGACTGGCTGCGGCCGCCATCGCCTACACGGGTGCGGGAACGGTGGAGTTCCTTGCCGACGAGGACGGCGAGTTCTTCTTCCTGGAGATGAACACCCGCCTGCAGGTGGAGCATCCGGTCACCGAACTCACCACCGGCCTGGATCTGGTTGAACTGCAGTTAGCGGTCGCCGACGGAGAAGCCCTGCCCGCCGAACCGCCGCCGACCACCGGTCACTCCATCGAGGCCCGGCTCTATGCGGAGGATCCCGCGCAAGGCTGGCAACCGCAGGCCGGTCGGATTGATTTTTTCGACGTACCCTCGGCTGCAACGCATTTCGGTCCGTTAGACGGGACCGGTGTCCGGTTGGATTCCGGAATCACCAGCGGATCAGTGGTGTCGGTGCACTACGACCCCATGCTGGCCAAAGTCATCGCGCGCGCGCCAACGCGATCCCGCGCCGCCCAGGTGCTTGGTGACGCACTCGCCCGCACCCGCCTGCACGGAGTACGCACCAATCGCGACTTACTGGTCAACGTTGTACGGCACCCGGCATTCCTGGCCGGCGACACCGACACCGCATTCTTCGACACCCACGGCCTGGACCGGTTGGCCGCACCGCTTGCCGGCGACCACGCGGTCCGACTGTCGGTGATCGCCGCCGCGATCGCCGGCGCCGCCCACAACCGCGTCACTGCCCGGGTGCTCGCCGGACTGCCCGGTGGGTGGCGCAATGTGGTCTCCACCGATCAGGTCAAGACATTCCTCGACGCGGACGGCGCCGAACACCGGGTGCGCTACCGGTTCACCCGCACCGGGTTGCATCTGCCCGACGATCCCGGCGTCAGCCTGGTTTCGGCTACGCCGGCCGGTGTCGTGCTCACCGACGGCGGTGTGGCCACCGCATTCGATGTCGCCCACTACGGCGCTGAAATCGATGTCGACTCACCGCGTGGTGGCGTTCGGTTCACCGTTGCACCGCGGTTCCCGGAAGCCACCTCGGCGGTGCAGGAAGGATCCCTGCTGGCGCCGATGCCCGGGACGGTGGTTCGCCTCGGTGCCGAACTGGGCGACACCGTCACCGCCGGACAGCCATTAGTGTGGCTCGAGGCGATGAAGATGGAACACACCATCGCCGCCCCGACTGCCGGCGTGCTCACCGAACTCAGCGTCACCGTCGGCCAACAGATCGCGGTCGGAGCAGTCCTCGCCCGGGTCGAGATCGACGGAGGCGCCGATGACTGACAGTCTCGTTCGATGCGGCACCGACGGATCGGTCGCGCGGTTGATCCTGGACTCCCCGCACAACCGCAATGCGCTGTCGTCGGACCTGGTTCGGCAGTTGCGTGACGGCCTCGGCGAGGCGGCCGCTGATCCGGCAGTGAGGTCGATAGTCCTGGGCCACAACGGCGGGACGTTCTGCGCCGGAGCCGATCTGACCGAAGCCACCACCGGTGACCCGCAGCGCGCTGCGGCGGGACGTGCCCACGAACTGGCCGGTCTGCTGCGCGCCATCGTCGAATGCCCGCTACCGGTGATTGCGGCCATCGACGGCCACGTCCGCGCGGGTGGGATGGGGCTCGTCGGGGCCTGCGACATGGCGGTCGCCGGACCGCGCAGCACGTTCGCCCTCACCGAAGCCCGCATCGGGGTGGCGCCGGCCATCATCTCGCTGACGTTGCTGCCCAAGCTGGCGCCACGGGCGGCCGCCCGCTACTACCTCACCGGCGAGACGTTCACCGCGCGGCGGGCCGTCGACATCGGACTCGTCACCGTGGCTGCCGACGACGTCGGCTATGCGGTCGACGCGATCACCGACGAGCTGTCCAAGGCCTCGCCTCAGGGCCTGGCCGCCTCGAAGGCGTTGACCACCGCGGCCATTCTGGCCGGTTTCGACCGCGACGCGGCGCGCCTGGCCGAGGAATCCGCCCGACTGTTCGTCTCCGAGGAGGCCCGCGAGGGCATGCTGGCATTCCTGGAGAAGCGGCCGCCACGGTGGGCGGGCCCGTTGTGACGGTTCGGTGACGACCCGGTCCCGGAACCGTCTGCGGGTCGTAGGCTCGAGCAGTTATGAGCAATCCGACGCCGTACGACGCCTCGCTCCAGGCGTCCGATGACGACCGGATCCAGGTTGCCCAGTTGCTCTCCGAGGCGGCCGCGCACGACCGACTGACTCTCGCGGAGTACGAGAAGCGACTGGCGAAGGCCTACGCGGCCACCAGTTACGACGCGCTCGAACGCTTGACCGAGGATCTGCCGGAGGCCATGGAGTACCGGCGCGGCAAAGCCCGTCCCGCCCCGTCCACCATGCTACTGGCCTTCCTGGGCGGGTTCGAGCGTCGTGGGCGCTGGTATGTCCCCGGCCGGTTGACGACCTTTACTCTCTTCGGCGGCGGCGTCGTGGACCTGCGCTACGCCGACTTCACCTCTACCGATGTCCAGATCCACGCCTACTCGATTCTGGGCGGGCAGACCATCCTGCTGCCGCCGGAGGTCAACGTCGAGGTGCACGGCGTCGGGGTGATGGGTGGATTCGATTCACAGGTCGACGGCACGGGCACTCCGGGCGCGCCACGGATCACCATTCGCGGTTTCTCGCTGTGGGGCGGGGTGGGGATCAAACGCCGCAGGCGCAGTTCGGCTCACACCCGCTGACGGACAAACACGTCGGCCCCCTCCCGGGAGCGGGAGGGGGCCGACGTGTTTGATGGCCCTGCTAGCTGGCGCTATCCGCCGAATCGGAATCGGCGGAATCGCTTCCGGCGTCCGCGGCACTACCAGCGGCGGCACCACCAGCGGCAGCACCACCGGCGGCCGCACCACCGGTTGCGGCACCACCACCGGCGGCAGCACCACCGGTCGTAGCGCCGGACTCCGCCGCACCACCGGTCGCAGCGCCGGATGTGGAGCCACCCAGAGCCGACGCGATCTTCTTAGTCGCCCGCTCAACCGCGTTGCGCACCGGGCGCTTGGCGGTCCTGGCCGGAGCCTCGGCCACCGTCTCCGCCACCGCACTCGACGGGCTCTCGACCGCCGCCGTGGTGTCGGCGGGTGTCTCGGTGCTCTCAGCTGCGCTGGCGTCCGCCTCCGCGAAGTCGCCGGCCGTGGGTGCCTCGACGTCGGCGACAGGTGCCTCGGTCCCGGCCGCCGAAGAACCGGCCCCGTCCCCGGACGAAGCAGCCTCGGGTGAACCGGTGTCGGCTTGGGGAGCCTCGACCGCGGCCTTCGGCGCGTCAGCCTTCAGCGCCGCGACCACCGGGGCGACGACGGACGCCGCGCTCACGGCGGCGGTGGGCTCGGGTGTCGGCGTCGGGTACGGGTTCGGGTTGCCGCCGGTGGTGATCACGCCGCCGACATAGCGCAGGATCCCCGAGATACCCGCGTAGAAGCTGTAATCGTAGAACGAGTCCACGGTCGAGAAGGCCGGCCCGATGTAGGAGCCGATCCCGCGGTAGACGTACTCACCGACGAGTGGGAGTCCGAGGGAGAGCACCGCGATCGTGGACAGCGCCTGGACGTAGAGGGTGGTCAGCGCGTACGCACCCTGGAATGCCAGGGCGATGGCGTTGAAGATCTGCTCATTGGCCAGCGGTGCGCCCGGGGCGAACGGCGACTGGGCGATGTACTGCAGGCCCGTGCTGAAGCTGCCCTCGAAGAAGTAGTTGAGCGCCGAGGTGCCCCAGGGCGGCGTCGTGTAGGGGTTGAAATCCGGCTGGGACGGATCCGGCTGGTAGGGCAGGTCCGGGTCCTCCAGGATCCCGTTGACGTTCTGGATTCCCGCGCCGTTGCCGTTGATCAGCGCATCCAGGGCAAGATACGCCAGGCCGGAAACGCCGGGAATGGTGCAGTCGTAATCGCAGTTGACGTAGTAGGTCGGGTCGAGGACTTCCGGGTCAGGGTTGATCGGGCCGAGGGCACCGCCCCAGCCCACGAAGAAGTAGTTGTTCCAGTCCGCGGGCGTGATCGACAGCAGATCCGCGAAGGTGGTCAGTTCCACCTGCGCCGCCGACAGGGCGGTCGGGGTGGGCGCGAGGTTGGGGGCGATCGCCGGCGTGGCGACCGCGATAGCGGCGGCACTGGCCAGTGCCACTCCCCGAGTCAAGAACGGTCGTGTTTGAGTCGCCATGATGGTGGTTCCCCTCTTGTCTGCATGAGGTTCGCGCTGGTCGCAGCGAACTCGCCGGTGTGCTTGCACCCGTGGTGGGTGGACGCTTCGATAGTACGGGCAAGTTTGCCATCCGGCAAACCGAAGCGACATATTCGTTCCCGCCTGCAGAGGGGGCCCCGGCCCAGCCAGGCAACGATTTGCCGTCAACCTGCGGTTGCGACGTTGCTGACCACTGCCTGCCAGCGCAAATTAACCGTTCTCTCAGTTTGCTCTCAGGGTCTTTTGGCCCTAGGGATGTTTGCCAGCGGTTCATCGCGGCGCTACGCCATCAGCGAAACCCGCGCGCCGATCCGCCGCCGTCAGCAAACGGTGATCGCCCGTCACAGCTGGGATGACCACCGGATAACGGAACGGCAACCGTCGTTGAGCAATCGCCGCCATCCGCGGCACGCGGTCCCCCGGGATTTTTTCTCACCTGCCGGACCGGCCCGCCCGGCGCCGCGGGCGCCCCGACCGGACATTAGCCCGGAACCCGCGAAGCACCCCGGGCAGGTGTTGCTCGCCGTGGTCACACGGCAGTCGGTGCTCGCTGCGCTCACGCAGTCGGCGGGACCGGATTACCGGCGTCGGCGCCGCGAACGCAGGTAGTCCCCGACCACGGCCGCGCCCAGGCCGTCGAGTTCGGGCACCACCACCCGGCCTTCCACCCGGCGGGCGATCTGGTCGATGAATCGGGCCAGGCCGGGGTCGTCGCCGAGCCGGAAGATCGTCACCTGCGCGCCCAGTCGGGCCACCTCGTCGAAACCACGAACGGTGTGGGCGATGGTCCGGGGGTGCGGCGGGTAGTCGAAGAACACCGAGGTTCCGTCACTCCCGTAGTTCTCCAGGTGGGCGGTCGGCTCACCGTCGGTGACCACCAGCACCACCGGTTGGGCGTTGGGGTGCCGCCGCAGGTGCCGGCCCGCCAGCGCTAAGGCGTGATGCAGGTTGGTGCCCTGTTCGTAGACGCCCTCCAACCCGGTCAATTCGGCGGCGCTCACCGTGCGGGCATGCCGACCGAAGGCGATGATCTGCAACGCATCCGAACGGAACCTGGTGCTCACCAGTTGATTGACCGCCAGCGCGGTCCGTTTCATCGGCAACCATCGGTTCTCCATCACCATCGAGAACGAGGTGTCGACCAGCAGAGCGACCACCGCCTGGGTACGCGTCTCAGTCTCGGAGATCTCGACGTCGTCGACGGCGATCCTGATCGGGCCGTCGATCCGCTCGGTTCCGGCTCGGCGCAGCACAGCGTTGGTAATGGTTCGGGTGACGTTCCACGGCTCGGTGTCACCGAACTCCCACGCTCGGGTGGCACCGGTCAGTTCTCCGGCCGCCCCCGCGCGCCGGGTTTCCCGCTCCCCGTGCCGACCCGAAAGCCGTTGGGCGACGTCACGAAGCGCCGCCTGACCAAGCTGCCGCATCGCCTTCGGGGACAGCCGCCACTGTCCATCGGAACCGCGATCCAGGAAACCCTGGTTCATCAGCGCGCGTTCCAACTCAGCCAGCGTGCGGGCGTCGACGGCGGCCTCGTCGCCGAGTTGGCGGGCCAGCGCGTCGAGGTCGACGTCAGCCATGGTGGCGCCGGCATAGCTTTGGGAAAGCTGCTCGGCCAGCTGTTCGAGTTCGCCGATATCGGCCAGTGCCTGCGCGCCCTGGCCCATGCCGAGCGGGTTATCGCCGGAGAACTCCGAGGAGCCGTTCCAGTCCTCCCCCGGCCGGGCCGCCTGCAGGTGGCCATCGAGGCGGCCCAACGCATTCATCAACTGCGGGGAGCCGAACGCCTGCTGGGCCAGCGCGTCCAACTCGGCGCGTTGCTCGGCGGAGAGGCTGTTGCGGAACCGCTGTGCGGCCGCGGCCCGCTTGGCCAACGAGTCGAGTAACTCGTCGACATTGCGTGGGTTCTCCGGGAAGTACTGGCCGTGCTTGGCCATGAAGTTCTCGAAGTCCTCTTGGGTGTCCTCGCCACCGGCGTGCTTGTCGAGCAGATCGTTGAGATCATCGAGCATCTCGTTGACCGCTTGCCGATCTTCGTCACTGGCGTTCTCCAGTGCCTGCTTCATCCCGGCGAAACGCTGATCGAGTATCTCGCGGCCAAGGAGATCTTTGATCTGGTCGTACTTCTGCCTCGCCTCGTCGCTGCGCCACTGGTATTCGGAGAGTTCCTGAACGGCTTTGGCCGGTGACGGCGGCAACGACGCGATCTGCATCTCGGCGAAGCGCGCGTCGTCGTCCAGGGCTCGGGCCAGTTCCTTGCGCTCGGCGAGCACCGCTTCGTCGAGCAGCTTTTTGATTTCCTGCAGCGTGCCGTCGAGGTTGTTGCGGGACAACAGTTCCCGCCGTCGCCGATTGACCTCGGCGGCCAACCGGTCGGCGCCCTTCATGTTCTTGTTACCCCGGCGGAGCAACTCGGCCAGCGCCCGACGCGGCGAGGTGCCCTCCATGACGTCCTGACCGATCTGTTCGAGTGCCTCGCGCAGATCCACCGGGGGCGCCAGCGGATCCGGGCCCCCGGTGTAGCCGGAGTACCGCGAGTCGTGCGCGTGCGGGCGGTCGGCTCTAGCCATAGACGGTTTCGCCCTCGCCGGTGGTCTTGTCGAGCTTCTTGGCCAGATACAGCGCTTCGAGCGCAAGTTCCAGCGCGGCGGCACGTTCGCCGTCGGTCCCGGCGCCGAGTCGTTCGGCGATCGTGTCGATCACCGGCAGCCCCGGCAGCGCGGCCAGGACATCCTTGGCCGGCACCTGCTCGCCTGTCGTCACCGCCGAACCGGCTTCGACCGCGGCCAGCAGTGGCGCCACGTCGATACCTCCGAGCGACTTCTGGGCGGTGTCGGCGGTGGCGCGACGCAGCAGATGCTCCAGCACCGCCTGCTCGCGGCCTTCCTCGCCGGATTCGAACTCCAGTTTTCCGCGCAGCACGTCGATCACGGTGCCCAGATCAACCACCCGGGCCACCGGTTCGTCCTCGCCGAGCAACGCGCCGCGGTGCCGGGCCGATGCCGCCACCGTCTCGGCCGCGGCGATGGCAAAGCGCGCCGACACCCCGGAGCGCTGATCCACCGAGTTGGACTCCCGCAGGTAGCGGGCGAAGCGGGCGACGATCTGCAGCAGATATTCCGGCACCGTCGCGCTGAGGTGGGCCTCCTGGCTGATAACGCCCACCTCGGCGTCGAGTTCGCGCGGATAGTGGGTGCGGATCTCGGCGCCGAAACGGTCCTTGAGCGGGGTGATGATGCGGCCGCGGTTGGTGTAGTCCTCCGGGTTGGCGCTGGCCACCACCAGCACGTCCAGTGGCAGCCGCAGGGTGTAGCCGCGCACCTGGATGTCCCGCTCCTCCATGACGTTGAGCATCGAGACCTGGATGCGCTCGGCGAGGTCGGGCAACTCGTTGATCGCGACGATGCCGCGGTGTGCGCGCGGAATCAGCCCGAAGGCGATGGTCTCGGGATCGCCGAGGGTGCGACCTTCGGCCACCTTGATCGGATCGATGTCGCCGACGAGGTCGGCGACGCTGGTGTCCGGGGTGGCGAGTTTCTCGGTGTAGCGCTGGCTGCGGTGCCGCCACCCCACCGGCAGCTCGTCACCGAGTTCACCCGCCCGCCGTATCGACTCGGGGGTGATCGGTGTGTAGGGGTGCTCACCGAGTTCGGACCCGGCGATCACCGGCGTCCACTCGTCAAGGAGATTGGCCAGGGACCGCAGGAGCCGGGTTTTGCCCTGGCCGCGTTCACCGAGCAGAACGAAGTCGTGTCCGGCGATCAGCGCGCGCTCGAGTTGCGGCAGTACCGTGTCTTCGAATCCGAAGATGCCGGGCCAAATGTCGGCACCGGCGGCCAGGGCAGCCAGCAGGTTCTCCCGGATCTCCGCCTTGACGCTGCGCTCGCGGTGGCCGGAGGCGCGCAACTCGCCGAGGGTGCGCGGAAGGTCTTCGGAGCCGGTAAGGGGTGCAGTCACGCCCCCCACGCTACGACGGTTGTCGAGTCGCTGCTGCGTCGGTCAGCGTTCCGTCACACCCGCGGAGGACGTCCGCAGGACAAGTCAGTGCGCGAAGTGCCGCGAACCGGTGAGGTATAGCGCGATACCCGCGGCGGCGGCCGCGGCGGTAACTTCGTCGTCGCGGACCGATCCACCCGGATGCACGACGGCCTTGACGCCGGCCGCCACGAGCACCTCGAGCCCGTCGGGGAACGGGAAGAACGCATCTGAGGCGGCGACCGCGCCACGCACCCGGTCGCCGCCGCGTTCGACGGCAAGCCGGGCCGCGTCGACCCGGTTCACCTGTCCCATCCCGACACCGATGGTGGCGCCGGCCGCGGCGATGACGATCGCATTGGACTTCACCGCCCGACAGGTGCGCCAGGCAAAAATCAGATCGGTCAGGGTGGCGTCGTCGACTGCAGTCCCGGCCGTCAGCGTCCAGGTGGCCGGATCATCCCCGGGCGCGTCGATCCCGTCGCGCTCCTGCATCAGCAGTCCGCCGCCGATCTGGCGGATCTCCACGCCGCCCACCTCGGGTTCGCCGGCGATGAGCACCCGGATGTTCTTCTTGCCGGCCAGGATCGCCACCGCACCCTCTTCGTAAGCCGGCGCGATGATCACCTCGGTGAAGATCTCCGAAACCTGCTGCGCCATCTGCACACTCACCTCGGTGTTGGCGGCGATGACGCCGCCGAATGCGCTCAGCGGATCGCACTCGTGCGCTTTGCGGTGCGCATCGGCCACCGAGACTCCCGAGATCGCGATACCGCACGGGTTGGCGTGCTTGATGATCGCCACGCAGATCTGCCGGTGGTCGAATGCCGCACGCCAGGCGGCATCGGCGTCGGTGAAGTTGTTGTAGCTCATCTCTTTTCCGTGCAACTGCTCTGCCTGAGCAAGACCCGGCCAGCCGGAGTCGTCGCTATAGAGCGCCGCCTGCTGGTGCGGGTTCTCGCCATAGCGCAGCACCGACGTGCGCCGCCAGTCTCGGCCGAACCAGGGCGGCAGGAATGCCGGCGCGTCACCGCGTTCGGGTGCCAGAACCGAGCCCATCCAACTCGCCACCGCAAGGTCATAGGACGCCGTGTGCCGAAAGGCCAACGACGCCAGCTTTCTGCGATCCTCTGGCGTAAAGCCACCGCCACGCACCGCCGCCAGCACGCCGTCATAACCCGAGGGTTCGACAACCACCGCAACACTGGCGTGGTTCTTGGCAGCGGCCCGCACCATGGACGGTCCGCCGATGTCGATCTGCTCCACACACTCGTCAATCTCGGCCCCGGAGTCCACCGTCTCGCTGAACGGATAGAGGTTCACCACGACCAGATCGAACGGGTCGATCTTCAGCCTCATCAGCGCCGCGACATGCTCGGGGTTGCGGGTGTCGGCCAGCAGGCCGGCATGGATGTGGGGATGAAGTGTCTTGACACGGCCGTCGAGCACTTCAGGAAATCCCGTGACGAATTCCACCGGGGTCACCGGAATCCCCTTGGCGGCAATTGTTTTCGCGGTTGATCCGGTCGAGACGATATCGACGCCCGCCGCGTGGAGACCCTCGGCGAGGGGAATCAGTCCGCTCTTGTCATACACACTGATCAGTGCGCGTCGGATCGGCTTGCGTCCGATCAGCGTGCGCGCGGTCATGCCTGCACCATTCCGAATGTCGCCTTTCTCCCGCTCCACGTCACGCCCCGCATAGCGAGCACGGCCAGCACTTCCACCAGAAGCCGACGCTCGAAGACCTTGATGCGTTCATGAAGGCTCTCTTCGTCGTCGCCATCGAGAACGTCCACGGCCCGCTGCGCCAAAATCGGCCCGGTGTCCACTCCGGCGTCCACCAGGTGGACGGTACAGCCGCTGACCTTGACGCCGTAAGCGAGTGCCTCGGGCACGGCATGCGCACCGGGGAACGCCGGCAACAGCGCCGGATGGGTATTGACCACCCGGCCGGGGAATCGCGCGAGAAACACCGGGCCCAAGATCTTCATGAAGCCCGCTGAGACGATCAGATCGGGGCCATGTCGGGCGGTGGCGTCGGCGATGGCGGCATCCCAGGCCGACCGGTCCGGATAGTCACCGACTGCCACCCGATACGACGGGATTCCGGTGGCGGCCGCGATCTGCTCCGCGGGGCAATCCCGGTCCACTCCGACCGCGACCACCCGCGCCGGGTAATCCCCGACTGCGGCGTCGAGCAGCGACTGCAGCAGCGACCCGGTTCCGGAGGCCAGCACGACCAGTCGGGCCGGCGCACTCGGCGGCACGCGGATCGGCTCTGACACGGCGATGAGCCTAGCGGGGCGGCTTGCGGCGGTCCGATTCGATATCGGCGTCGACGAACATCAGATCCTCGACATCCTCGAGGTTCGGCGCGGGCTTCACCGGTGGTGGCGGCGGACCCGGTTGGGGTTCGGGTTCGGGTTCGGGCCCGACCTCGGCGTCGGCGTCGGCGTCGGCGTCGGCGTCGACCTCGGCATCGGCATCGGCGTTGGTGTCGGCATCGACGTCGGTGTCAGCATCGGCGTTGGTGTCAGCATCGGCGTTGGTGTCGGCATCGTCGAGGGGGTTCTCCGGCCGGGGTTCAACACGAGCCTCCCCCGCACCTGCGTCCTGGGCGGTGGCCGCCCGGCGTCCGGTCCGCGGGCTGATACCACCGGCCATCACCACGGTCAGCCCGCCGACCGACCCGAACCAGAACAGCACCCCCGGTATCAACGTCGCCTGATCCACCCCGACGTTTCCGAAGTTGCCCAGCGCGCCGCCGGCCGCGACCGCCAGCAGCGCCAGGCTGACCGCCGCCAGCACTGCGGCAACGGCCAGTTTTGCCAGCGCGGTCGGCAACGGCAACGGCCGGAGCGCGCACTGCTGACCGATCGCCACGGCCGCCACCGCCCCGACGATCAGCAGCGCCACCCACACCGGTCCCAGCGGCGGCGTGGGGGCGGCGGCCAGGATCGGCAGCGCCGGGATATCACCACCGAACACGGTGAACGCGCTAAAGGTGGCGAATCCAATGTGGGCGCTGGAACCAACCGCCATCGCCGCCGCGCCCACCACCACGTTCGGCAGGTACAGCAACGACAGCACCATCAGGCTCAGTTGACCGAAGAACGAGTCGGTGATGCCGAACAGATCGTGCATGGTCCCCCAGTGCACCACCAGGGACGCCGCGACGACCGCGCACGACAGTGCCAGCAGCGTCGCTAAGGAGATCATCGCGGGGCGCACGGTGTCGAGCAGCCAGGCCGGTAGCCCAAGTCGCGCCAGCACGCGCGGGCCGACCTTGGACCCAACCCCGATGAGCGCGCCGAGACCGTGCACCGCCAGCACGCCGGCGAACGCCCGCAACGCATTGGGTGTCTGCAGGACCGTGATCACCGACGCCGCGTCGTGCACGACGGCCAGCGCAATCGCCGCGATGAGCAGTGGACCACCGAGAGCGGAGCCGACGATCCAGCGGGTGACGAACCAGGTTCCCTGTGGTGCGGTGATCCGCGCCGTCCCGCGTGCCGTCGCCCACACCATCAGCGCGGCCGGCGCCAGCGGCAGCACGCCGAGCTGCTGTCCGCCGATGGAAATCGGCACCAGATGCACGGCCAGCCACATGCTGGCGACCGCGCCCAGGGTTCCGGTCAGGTCACTGTTGGCGACGACCAGTTGGACCAGGGTTACCGCGGCGATGATCACCAGCGCCACCAGCGACGGCCCGAAAGCCACCCGCACCAGGTCCCGGGGTTGCGGGGCGTCGGCTGCCGTCGGCAGCCCGCCCCGGATCGGTGTCACTCGACGCACTATTCAGGCGAGTGGCGGGCGCACGGTCAGGACGGCGACGTCGGGCTCGACGGCGGCTCTGCGGGGAGCGGACCCGGTGCGGGGGCAGTAGGCGGTGAGTAGCTCGGGAAACCGGTCGGCGGGGTGTCCACCGAGGTGTCGGCGTCGAACTGACCGGTCGGGTAACCGCCCGGCGCCGGATACTGATAGCTCGGACGCTGCGGCGCGACCTGCCCACCGGGCTGTCCGTAATAGCCGGCCGGGGGCGGGCCGTACTGGCTGTACTGGTCGTAGCGGGGGCGCGGCGGGGGCGGGGCCAGCACCCCGTTTTCGAACAGCAACGCGGCCACCGCCGAGATTGCCTGCAGCAGGGTGAACGCGAGGACCAGCCACAGCGCCCAGCCGACGGAGAACCCGTTGGGGCGGTTGATCGCCTGCGCAAGGACCAGCAGAACGCCCAGCACCGCGGTCACCGCCACAATGGCGCTGTAGTTCCGCGCCTTGGGCAGCAGCCCCGCGGCCGCGAGCAGCGCGGCAAGCAGAGCGGCCACCGTCCAGTAGCTCAGACCGCTGGCGGTGAACTCGCCGCCGAACGGCCCGATATCAGTGTTGATGCTCAGCAGCGGGCCGAAGCTGGCCAAATAGGCGGCCAGGCCCAGGACGACCACGCCCACGGACAGGAACATCGGCATCCGGTTCGCCCCGGCGGGTGGCGGGTACGCGCCGGGGCTCGGCCCTACCGCGGGTGCCGGGTAGGGCGGCGCGGCGGGCGTGCCGTAGCCGGCGCCCGGTTGCTGCGATGCCTGGTAGCCGGGATTCGGGGGTGGGTACGTCATGGGCCTCACGCTAGCGCACCGCGGCTTCCCGACGGCCGAGCGCGGGCGTGTCAGCGCAGGCCCGCGCTTGCCCCCGCCATTAGAACACGTTCTAATCTGGGGATGGATTACGGTCTCGTGCTCTTCACCAGTGATCGCGGGATCACCCCTGCGGCGGCCGCCAAACTCGCCGATGACCACGGCTTCACCACGTTCTACGTGCCCGAGCACACCCACATTCCGATTAAGCGCGAGGCCGCGCACCCGACGACCGGTGACGAATCCCTGCCCGATGACCGCTATATGCGGACCCTCGACCCCTGGGTCAGCCTCGCCACCGCGGCGGCCGTCACCTCGCGGGTTCGGCTGGCCACGGCCGTCGCGCTGCCTGTCGAGCACGATCCGATCAGCCTGGCGAAAACCATTGCCTCACTTGATCACCTCTCCGGCGGCCGGGTCAGCGTCGGCGTCGGTTACGGCTGGAACACCGACGAGTTGGGCGACCACAACGTTCCGCCGGGCCGTCGCCGCACCATGCTCCGGGAGTACATCGAGGCCATGCGGGAGCTGTGGACCGCCGAGGAAGCCGCCTACGACGGCGAGTTCGTCTCCTTCGGTCCGAGTTGGGCCTGGCCCAAACCGGTACAGGCACACATCCCGGTTCTCGTCGGCGCGGCCGGTAACGAGAAGAACTTCAGGTGGATCGCCCGATCGGCCGACGGCTGGATCACCACCCCGCGCGATGTCGACATCGACCAACCGGTGGCTCTGCTGAAGGAAATCTGGGCCGACGCCGGTCGTGACGGAGCCCCACGGATCGTGGCACTTGACTTCAAACCGGTGGCCGAAAAGCTCGAACACTGGCAGCAGATCGGCGTCACCGAGACCCTCTTCGGACTCCCCGACAAGCCCGCCGACGAGGTTGCGGCCTACGTGGAACGGCTGGCCGGAAAACTCGCCGCGCTCACCTGAGCGCAATCGGACGCCGGCCGATCAGACCGAGGCGTAATTCGCCTCGTCGCGGGGGCTCACCGCTATCCGGGCCCCGAACGGTTCACCGTCGCTGAGCAGGCTCAGCAGTTCTGGGTCATCGACCAGTGCCATGAAGCGGCTGTCGTCCGCCTCGAGTCGGCCGATCACGATTCCGGTGCGCACCGGCCAGTCGTAGCGAACCGTGTAGGTCTCAATGGTGGCCGGGCCGTCGGCACGGACGGTCAGCGGAACCTTCGGCCGGGCTGCGACCTCGGCACGCAACGCGGCACTGTTGTCTTCCGTCCACTCGGCCGGCTCCGTCGAGTACACCCCCACCGAATACTTGCTGATGATGCCGCCGTTTGCGCCCACCAACCCGAATGCTCCTGGGGCGCAACGCATTGCGTTCACCGTCTCGGCGATCGCGTGCAGCGAGTAACTATTACCCGGGCCGCCGAAGTACGGCAGACCGCCGGTGAGTGTCAGCCCGCGGGGATCATCGACCGCCAAGCCGGTGCCGTCGCAGATGTTGAACACCGGCACCGGGAAACAGCTGTAGAGGTCGAATGTCGCAATCTCATCGAGTCCCACTCCGGCCACCGTCAACGCTTCGCTCACCGCCAGCACCGACGCCGAGTTGTAGCTCAGATCGGAGCGGTCAAGCAGGGGTTGGTCAACGAGATCGGCATGCCCGTGGAGGTAGACCCACCGATCCTCGGGCACACCGAGGCGCCGCGCTGCGGCGATCGACATCAGCATCACCGCGGCGCCCTGATTGACCTGATCGCGCGCCACCAGTAGTCGCGGGTACGGGTCGCAGATCAACCGGTTGTCCGCGTCGACGGTCACAATCTCTGCGACGGTGCGTTCCACCGGCGACGCCGAATACGGATTCGCGGCAGCCACTGCGGAGAACGGCGCGAACAACTCGGCCATCGCACGGCGGTAATCCGGCGGGCTCAGTCCCACCCGGTGGCGGCGGGCGTTCTCCAACAACCCGTACTGGGCCGGAGCCCCGATCAGGCCATGCGCGACGGTGTACTCGCTGAACAGGCCCTCATAGCCGTAACCGCGATCGGTGAGTTGACCCTCGACGATCTCGCCGTGGTCAGGTCTGTCACCCCCGGCGTCGATGCGGTTGGCGAACGTCCGCAATGTCGAACCGTTCTCCGACCCGAGCACCATCACGACGTCGACATCGCCCGCCGCGATGGCGCCGGCGAACTCGGTGACCACATGCTGCGGTCCCTGTCCCCCAATCGGTTCCAGCACCGCACGGGCCGGTGCTGCCCCCACCCGTACGGCCACCGATCGCGGATAGTTGGTCGAAGCGCCCAGCGGTGCCATGCCCCGGCCGGAGATCTCGAACTGCCGCAGGCCCACGACGGTGTCGACGGCACCGGCGACCGCCACCGAATCAGCCCCGGTGTCGGCCAGTGCGGCCCGGGCCGCCGCCGTCGCCAGTTCCACCGAGGACATCCCCCGGTACGCCGGATCGTCGATCCGTTCAGTGAACTGACCAACGCCGACGAGTACCGGCGTGCGCGGATTCACCGCTGGAATCACAACCCCTTCAGGATTGCCCGGGCCAAATCCGCTGTGGCCGAGGGCGTCTTCCCGACCTTGACACCGGCCGCCTCGAGCGCCTCCTGTTTGGCCGAAGCGGTGCCCGACGAACCCGACACGATGGCGCCGGCGTGGCCCATGGTCTTGCCCTCCGGTGCGGTGAAGCCCGCCACATAGCCGACGACCGGCTTACTGACATTGGCCTTGATGTAGTCGGCCGCGCGTTCCTCGGCGTCTCCCCCGATCTCGCCGATCATCACGATCAGCTTGGTCTCCGGGTCTTTCTCGAAGGCAGCGATGGCGTCGATGTGGGTGGTGCCGATCACCGGATCACCGCCGATACCGATCGCTGTGGAGAAACCGAGGTCGCGCAACTCGTACATCATCTGATAGGTCAGCGTGCCGGATTTGGAGACCAGACCGATGGGGCCCTTGCCGGTGATGGTGGCCGGGGTGATGCCAACCAATGCCTCGCCGGGAGTGATGATGCCCGGGCAGTTGGGCCCGATGATCCGCGTCGTGTTTCCCTTACCGACGTTGTACGCCCACGCGTAGGCGCTGTCCTGCACCGGGATTCCCTCGGTGATGACCACCAGGAGACCGATTCCGGCGTCGATGGCCTCGATGATGGCGTCCTTGGCGAACTGCGGCGGCACGAACGCGATCGAGGTGTCGGCGCCGGTCTTCGCCATCGCTTCGGCGACCGAACCGAAGACCGGCAACTCGACATCTTTTCCCTCGGAGTCCTTGTGCGACACCGAGGTTCCCGCTTTGCGTGCGTTGACGCCACCGACCACAGAAGTGCCGGCCTTGAGCATCAGCGCGGTGTGTTTGGTGCCCTCGCCGCCGGTGATGCCCTGGACAATGACCCGGGAATCCTTGTTGAGGAAGATCGACATGACTAAGCGTCCTTTCCAGCGGCGGCCGCAAGTTCGGCAGCCTTGTCGGCACCGGAGTCCATGGTGTCCGCGACAGTGACCAGGGGGTGGTTGGCCGCAGCCAGGATGCGGCGGCCCTCCTCGACGTTGTTGCCGTCCAACCGCACCACCAATGGTTTGTTGGCCGCCGAACCCAGGGTCTCCAGGGCCTTCACGATGCCGTTGGCCACCGCGTCGCAGGCGGTGATCCCTCCGAACACATTGACGAACACACTTTTTACCTGTTCGTCTCCCAGGATGACGTCCAGTCCGGCGGCCATCACCTCGGCCGAGGCTCCGCCGCCGATATCGAGGAAGTTCGCGGGCTTCACGCCACCATGACGTTCTCCGGCGTAGGCCACCACGTCCAGCGTCGACATCACCAGGCCGGCGCCGTTACCAATGACGCCGACGGCGCCGTCGAGTTTGACGTAGTTCAGGTCGTGCTGCTTGGCCTTGAGTTCCAGCGGGTCGGTCGAGTCCCGGTCCTCGAACTGGGCGTGGTCGGGGTGCCGGAAGTCGGCGTTGCCGTCCAGGGTGACCTTGCCGTCCAGCGCCAGGATTTGATCGTCGGGGGTGCGAACCAGCGGGTTGACCTCGACCAAAGTGGCGTCCTCTTTGACGAAGACCTCCCACAGCTTGGCGATGGTCACCGCCGCGGCGTCGAGCACCTCGGCGGGCAGGTGGCCCTGCTCGGCGATGGATCGGGCGAATGCCAGATCGACGCCGGTGACCGCGTCGACCGGAACCTTGGCCAGCCGCTCGGGCTTGGTGGCGGCCACCTCTTCGATTTCCATTCCGCCCTCGACCGAGCACATCGCCAGGTAGGTGCGGTTGGCACGGTCGAGCAGAAAGGAGATGTAGTACTCCTCGGCGATGTCGCTGGCTTCGGCCACCAACAACTTCTTCACGATGTGGCCCTTGATGTCCAGACCCAGGATGTTCGAGGCGTAGGTGAAGGCTTCCTCGGGCGTGGCCGCGTACTTCACCCCACCGGCTTTGCCGCGCCCACCGGCTTTCACCTGAGCCTTCACCATCACCGGCCGGCCGATCTCCGTGGCGATGGCCTTGGCGTCCGCGGCGGTAGTCGTCACCCGTCCGGGAGTCGTCGGAACCTGGTGTTTGGCGAACAATTCCTTCGCCTGATACTCGAAAAGGTCCATGGCTGCCTCGTCTGTTGATATGCGCCGTCTGTTGATCTGCGCCGGAGTCGTTCCGTGGGAACTGTAACCACCGCCGCCGGTCGGGCCGGAGTCGCCCACCAGCGGACGGCCTGGAGGTGATACAAGTCACAAATCCGGGCCTAAATCGAGCACAGGTTGCCGTTTAGGTCTCATTTTGGTTACCGTCGGACGTCTAGATAACGCTTTGGTCACGACGCAAGGACTTGGTTTTGACGCAGCTTTCATCGATTTCCCCGCTTGACCTGGACACAGCGCAGGTCGACTCGTCGGTCGCGGACGCCCGTCCCATGTTCTCCAGCACCGAGGACACCGACATTCTGCCGCGCACCCCGCAGCACCGTCGGCAGCCCACCAGCGCCGCCCGGGGACGCGTTCTCTTCGCCGCAATGGCCGCCGGCGCGGCCGCCGCAGCCGCCTACACCATGATGACCCCGGCCCAGCAACCCGCTACGCGCACCGTCCTCGCCTCAACATTGACCGACACCGCACCGGCCGCCCGCGGCGTACAACTCATCGCGGTCAAACCCGTCGCGGGAGCCGCCGTGGACGCCGAGGAACTCGCCCGCGGCGTTGCCTACGCCGCCGAGCGCGCCGAGCGCGAAGCCCGGCTCCAACGCCCCCTGTTCGTGCTGCCCACCCGGGGTCTGTTCACCTCCGGCTTCGGATATCGCTGGGGCGCGCTGCACGACGGCGTCGACCTGGCCGGACCGGTGGGCACCCCGATCTACGCGGCCTCCGACGGCGTCGTCATCGATGCCGGACCCACCAACTCCGGATACGGCGCCTGGGTCAAGATCCGGCACGCCGACGGCACCGTGACGCGCTACGGCCACATCAACAGCTGGGACGTGCAAACAGGTCAGCGGGTCTTCGCCGGCGACCAGATTGCCACCATCGGCAACCGGGGCAACTCCACCGGGCCGCACCTGCACCTGACCGTCCTGCTCGACGGCGTCAACCCGGTCGATCCGGTGTCCTGGATGGCCGCCCGCGGGGTGTCACTCGGCGGCTGATCCCGCCGGCCCGGCCCGGCCCTGGGTTCGCGAGCTACAGCTTCTGCACCGGTGCGTAGTTGTGCATCAACTTGACCCGCCCGGCACTTCCGAAGTCGATCAGCGACATCGCCGATTCTCCGGTGCCGGAAACCTCCTCGACCCGCCCCAGCCCGTACTTGTCGTGATTGACCCGGTCGCCCGGCACCAGTGCCAGCGGCGCGCGCTTGCCCGCCGAGCCGGCCGACGCCTGCCGCACCGGACCGGAGCGGCCGGTGACGCCGGCCTGCGGTAGCGGCGCCTCGTCGGTGCGGCGCCAGTCGATCAGCTCCTCGGGAATCTCCCGCAGGAACCTCGACTCCGGGTTCAGCATGGGTTGCCCCCAGGCCGAGCGCACCTTAGCCCGACTCAGATACAACCGCTTGCGCGCCCTGGTGATGCCGACGTAAGCCAGGCGGCGCTCCTCGTTCAACTCCGCCGGATCACCGAGTGCCCGCATGTGCGGGAACATGCCGTCCTCCCAGCCGGTGACGAACACCACCGGGAATTCCAGGCCCTTGGCGGTGTGCAATGTCATGAGCGTGACCACCCCGGTGTCGTCATCGGGCAACTCGTCGGAGTCGGCGACCAGCGACACCCGCTCCAGGAATTCGGCCAGCGCGCCGGTCGGTGCGGCGTCGTCATCACCGACGTCGTCGGCGACGTCGAGATCGGTCTCCAGCGCTTCGGCGTTAGCCCGGTCGATACTGAATTCATGGGCGACGCTGACTAGTTCATTGAGGTTGTCCAGGCGGGCCAAATCCTGTGGATCGTTGGAGGACTCCAACTCGGCGCGATATCCGGTCCGTTCGAGTACGGCCTCGACGAGATCCCCGAGTTCGTCGCTGCGGCGTTCGCGCAGATCGTCGAGTAGTTTCACGAAGCCGTCGATCGCCTTTTCGGCGCGGGTGTTGAGCATCGGCACCATGCCCCCGGCCGCCGCGCCAAGTGCCTCGGCGAACGTGCAACCGGCACTCTCGGCGTAGACGGCCACGCACGCCTCGGCGCGGTCGCCGATACCGCGGCGCGGGGTGTTCAGAATCCGCCGCATGCTCACCGCGTCGTCGGGATTATCCAGCACCCTCAGATAGGCGACGACGTCACGAATCTCCCTGCGCTCGTAGAACCGGACGCCGCCGACCACCTTGTACGGGATGCCGGCGCGGATGAACACCTCCTCGACCGATCGGGAGGAGTTATTGGTGCGGTAGAACACCGCCACGTCGTTGTAACCGATCTCACTGCGGTCGGCAAGGGCGTCGATCTCCCCGGCGACGAATCGGGCCTCGTCGTGCTCGTTGTCGGCGACGTAGCCGACGATGGGGTCACCGTCGCCGGCATCCGTCCACAGTCTCTTCTCGCGGCGGCCACTGTTGCGCGCGATCACCGCATTGGCGGCCGACAGGATGTTTTGAGTCGAACGGTAGTTCTGCTCAAGCAGAATCGTTGTGGCGGTGGGGAAGTCACGCTCAAAGTCCTCAATATTGCGGATGGTGGCGCCGCGAAAAGCGTAGATGGATTGATCGGCATCACCCACCACGCACAGTTCCGCGGGCGACACCTCATCGCAGTCCGCTGCCCCGACGAGTTCACGGACCAAGACGTACTGGGCGTGATTGGTGTCCTGGTATTCGTCGACCAGGACATGCCGGAATCGGCGCCGATAGTGCTGCGCGACCTGCGGGTGGCTCTGCAGCACCGCCACCGTCTCGCCGATCAGATCATCGAAGTCGAATGCATTTGCCGAGCGCAGGCGGCGCTGATACTCGCCGTAGACCTCGGCAACGATGCGGGCCAGGTCGTCGCCGTCCGACACCAGGTCCAGCACCGCCTGCTCCGGACTGATCAGCTCGTTTTTCAGATTGGAAATCGAGTTGGACAGCAGTCGTGGCGAGTAACGCTTGACATCAATACCCATATCGCGGCCGATCATCAGCAACAGCCGCCGGGAGTCGTCAGCGTCGTAGATCGAAAAGTTCGAGTTGCGCCCGGGCAGCAGTGCGGCCTGCTGACGCAGTATCCGCACGCAGGTGGAGTGGAACGTCGACACCCACATGGTTCGCGCTCGCGGGCCGATGAGTTCGGCCACCCGGTCGCGCATCTCGGCGGCGGCCTTGTTGGTAAAGGTGATGGCCAGAACCTCACCCGCGCCGACGCCGCGGACGGCAAGCAGGTGGGCGATCCGGCGGGTGAGCACCGCGGTCTTGCCCGAACCGGCGCCGGCCACGATCAGCAGCGGGGCACCCTGGTGCAGCACGGCCCGGCACTGTTGGTCATTGAGACCGTCCAGCAGACCGGCCGCCTCGTGAACGCTCATGTCAGCACCAACCTACCGCCGTTCGGCGACGGTGATTTTGCGCACGCGCCGGTCGGAGTGGCACACTTCGCTGGTGCAGGCGGGTTTCTCGAGATGACACCAGAGACTCCGCCCGGGGAGAACGCCCCGCCCGAGGAGAGTGCGATGCCCGTCGACGCGGAACCCGACATCGACGCCCTACGTATCGAGATCGACCGGCTCGACGCCGAGATCCTGGCGGCGGTGAAACGGCGGACCGAGGTCTCGCAGGTGATCGGCAAGGTCAGGATGGCTTCCGGCGGAACCCGCCTGGTGCACAGCCGGGAGATGAAGGTCATCGAGCGCTACGGCGAGCTCGGTGCCGACGGCAAGGACTTGGCGATGCTGCTGCTGCGTATGGGCCGCGGCCGGCTCGGGCACTGACGCCAATCTGCGCGAGCGTGCGTGTCGGTACGCCGACACGCCGCCAGAGCGTGACGTTCGCGCACCCTCGTCGAACTCGGCGGGCCGATTAAGGCCTACGGCGTCAGCGCGATGTACTTAATGTCGAGATACTCCTCGATGCCCTCGTAGCCGCCTTCGCGGCCGAAGCCGGACTCCTTAACGCCGCCGAACGGCGCGGCGGGGTCGGAGATCACGCCACGGTTGACCCCCACCATGCCGGCCTCGAGGGCCTCGGCCACCCGCAGCGCGCGGTCAAGCGAGGCGGTGAAGATGTAGGCCGCCAGGCCGTACTCGGTGTCGTTGGCCGCGGCAACGCCCTGCTCCTCGGTGTCGAACCCGACGATCGGGGCGACCGGCCCGAACACCTCTTCCTTGAGGATCCGAGCATCGGCCGGCACGTCGACGAGCACGGTCGCCGGGTAGAAATTGCCCGGCCCGCCCGGCGCCTGCCCTCCGACGGCCACCGTCGCGCCCTTCTCGACGGCGTCGTCGACGAGTTCCTGGACCGTGGCGAGTTGGTTGGGGTTGATCAACGGGCCCAGCTTCGCTGAGGGATCCAAGCCGTTGCCGAGGTTCATATCGCCCATCCGTTTGACGAACTTGTCGGTGAACTCCTCGAGCAGCGGTGTGGCCACATACAGACGGTTCGCCGCCGTGCAGGCCTCACCGCCGTTGCGCATCTTGGCCAGCATCGCCCCGTCGACGGCGGCGTCGACGTCGGCGTCATCGAACACCACGAACGGGGCATTGCCGCCGAGTTCCATCGAGGTCCGCAGCAGCTTGTCCGCCGACTGCTTCACCAGCGCCTTACCTACCCCGGTGGAGCCGGTGAAGGTCAGCTTGCGCAGTCGGCCGTCGTCGATAAGCGCGGTGGTGACCTCGCGAGGCTTGTCGGTCGCGAGCACCGAGAGCACTCCGGCGGGCAGGCCTGCCTCGGTCATCAGCTTGGCCAGCAGCAGCATGGTCAGCGGAGTCTCCTGGGCCGGCTTGACGATCATGGTGCAACCGGCCGCCAGCGCAGGGCCGATCTTGCGGGTGCCCATCGCCAGCGGGAAGTTCCACGGCGTGATCGCGAAGCACGGGCCGACCGGCGCTTTGGTGACGACGATGCGTCCGGTCCCGGCCGGACTCGGGGTGTAGCGGCCGCCAATGCGGACCGCCTCCTCGGCGAACCACCGGAAGAACTCAGCTCCGTATTTGACCTCGCCCATGCTCTCGGGCAGCACCTTGCCCATCTCCAGCGTCATCAGGGTGGCGAAGTCCTCGGCGCGGTCGATAATCATTTCGAACACCGACCGCAGTATCTCGCCGCGCTCGCGAGCAGGGGTGCCTGCCCAGGTGGCCTGCACCGCACAGGCCGCGTCCATGGCGGCCAGCGCATCGGCGGCGGTGGCATTGCCGACCGAGACCAGTATCTCGTCGGTTGCCGGGTTGAGGACATCGAAGGTGGACGACGCGGGTCGCTCCTCGCCACCGATCCACAGCCCGGTCGGAACCGAGGCCAACAACCGGTGAATATCTGACGTAGCCATAGGTCAATCATCTACACCGTGCGGGCGCGGTGCGCATAGGGTCGGTTGAATGAGCGCAAATTCCTCCGCCGGTGCCGCCTGGCAAGCCTTGCGTCACCACCATGACCAGATCGCGGACACGACCCTGCGGGAGTTGTTCGCCGAGGACCCCGACCGCGGCCGCGATCTGACCCTGACCGTCGGCGACCTCTACATCGACTACAGCAAGCACCGGGTGACCCGAGAGACGCTGGCACTGCTGGTGGATCTGGCCCGCACGGCGGGACTGGAGTCGCGCCGCGATGCGATGTACGCCGGTGAGCACATCAACACCTCGGAGGACCGCGCCGTGCTGCACACCGCGCTGCGCCTGCCGCGCGATACGACGTTGTCCGTCGACGGCCAGGACGTGGTGGCTGACGTGCACTCGGTACTCGATGCGATGGGCGACTTCACCGACCGGTTGCGCAGCGGCGCGTGGACCGGGGCCACCGGCAAGCGGATCACCTGCGTTGTCAACATCGGCATCGGCGGCTCGGACCTCGGGCCGGCGATGGCGTACCAGGCGCTGCGGCACTATGCCGATGCCGGAATTTCGGCGCGCTTCGTCTCCAACGTCGACCCGGCAGACGTGGTCGCCAAACTCGACGGACTTGACCCTGCCACAACGCTTTTCGTCGTCGCCTCGAAGACCTTCACCACTCTGGAGACCCTGACCAATGCAACGGCGGCGCGGCGCTGGCTCACCGATGCGCTCGGCGAGGACGCGGTGGCCAAACATTTCGTGGCGGTGTCGACGAACAAGGCGCTGGTTGAGAAATTCGGCATCGATTCGGCCAACATGTTCGGTTTCTGGGACTGGGTGGGTGGGCGGTACTCGGTGGACTCGGCGATCGGGCTGTCGCTGATGGCGGTGATCGGCCGCGAGGGCTTCGCCGACTTCCTGTCCGGGTTCCACATCGTCGACCGACATTTCGCCACCGCACCACTGGAATCCAACGCACCGGTGGTGCTGGGCCTGATCGGCCTGTGGTACTCCGATTTCTTCGGCGCCGAGACCCGCGCGGTGCTGCCGTACTCCAATGATTTGGCCCGCTTCGCCGCCTACCTGCAACAGCTGACGATGGAGTCCAACGGAAAGTCGGTGCGCGCCGACGGCACGCCGGTGACCGCGGCCACGGGTGAGATCTTCTGGGGTGAGCCGGGAACCAATGGCCAGCATGCGTTCTACCAACTGCTGCATCAGGGCACCCGACTGGTGCCGGCCGACTTCATCGGGTTTTCCCAGCCGACCGACGACCTGCCGACCGCCGACGGCACCGGAAGCATGCATGACCTGCTGATGAGCAATTTCTTCGCCCAAACCCAGGTGTTGGCCTTCGGCAAGACCGCCGCCGAGATCGCCGCGGAGGGGACGCCGCCCGCCGTGGTGCCACACAAGGTGATGCCGGGCAACAAGCCGTCGACGTCGATCCTGGCCACTCGGCTCACCCCGTCGGTGCTGGGTCAGTTGATCGCGCTCTATGAGCATCAGGTGTTCACCGAGGGAGTGATCTGGGGAATCGACTCCTTCGACCAGTGGGGGGTGGAACTGGGCAAGACCCAGGCCATGGCACTGCTTCCGGTGCTCACCGGCGACGCCTCACCCGCACCGCAGTCGGATGGCTCCACCGATGCACTGGTTCGCCGGTATCGCCAGGAACGCGGCCGGGCCGGGTAAGACCGCGCGGGTCAGCCGCCGATGGCGCGCTCCGCGCTGCGGAACGGCAGCGACAGTGCCCAACCCACCAGCGACAGCAGGATCGCCGCCCAGATGGCTGTCCACCAGAAGTGGTCGATCTGCAAACCCCAATGGGTGGTGTGCTCGGTGATCCACGCGGTGATCCACAGCATCAGCGCGTTGATCACGACGTGGAAAAGCCCCAGGGTCAGGATGTAAAGCGGGATCGAGAGCACCTGAACGATCGGTTTGATCACCGCATTGACCAGACCGAAGATCAACGCCACCACCGCGACGATGCCGACTTTTTCGATGGTGCTGGAACCGCCGACGAAGTCAATCCCCGGCACGATCAGGGTGACCACCCACAGTGCCAGCCCGGTGAGACCGACCCGCAGCAGAAAACTCATCGGCCGATCATGTCACGCCCGCAGCAGATAGGTGTCCATGATCCAACCGATCCGCGCCCGGGCGTCGGCGCGCAGAGCGGCGATCCGCTCACCGACCTCGCCGACCTCACCGCAGACGAGGATCTCGTCTGCGGTACCGAGGTAAGCGCCCCACCAGATCCGGGTCTGCGGTGGACAATCCAGGAAGGCGCAGTCCCCGTCGAGCATTACCACCGCCGAACCCGACAAACCCTGACGGCGCAGTTGCCGGCCGGTGGTGATCAGCACCGGTTCGCCGATGTCGTTGAGCGGGATGCGATGCCGGGCAGTTAGTACCTGGATCGCGGTGATCCCGGGGATGACGTCGTAGCGCAAGTCGACGTGACGAGCCACCTCGTCGAGAATCCGCAGGGTGCTGTCATAGAGCGACGGGTCACCCCATGCCAGAAAGGCGCCGACGTCATTGGGGCCGAGTTCGGTCTCGATTGCGCCTGCCCACAACCGCGCTCGGGCCATGTGCCAGTCGCCGACGGCACTGGTGTAGTCGGAATCGTTGGCACGAACCGGATCGGGCAACTCAACGAAGCGGTACTGCGGCTCGGTGATGAAGCGGCGGCAGACCTCGTGGCGTAGAGCGAGAAGGTCGCCGGTTGCTTCGCGCTTGTCCATTGCGAAGAAGACGTCGGTGTCGTTAAGCGCGCGAATCGCCTGCGTCGTCACGAAGTCCGGGTCGCCCACCCCGATACCGATGACGTGGATCGTGCGCATGCCGGTGAGCCTATCCAGCCCGCCGCAGCGCCCATCGGCCGATCAGCACCGCCGCGAAGCACCCGCCCACCACACCCGAGATCAGCAGCGGCAGCCGTCCGTCGGCGCCCCACAGCAACCCGGCCCACACCCCGGCGACGAGGATCGCCAGTCCGCTGCCGCCCTGGAATACCCCCTGTGCGGTGGTCTGCCGTCCGGAGCCGACGAGCGAGGACACCCACGCCTTTCCCACCCCATCGGTGCAGGCGGTGAAGATCCCGTAGACGCCGATCAGTATCCACGCCCACACCGGGTCGGTGGTCAGTCCGAGGCCCAGGTACGCGATGGCGAAGAACAGCAGACCGACGCCGAACACCACGGAGTGCGGCAACCGGTCGGCCAGTGCACCAGCCGGGAAACTCGCGAGCGCGTACACCACGTTGTAGGCGACATAGGCCAGGATCACCTCGGCGACGCCGAACCCGATCTCGTTGAGCCGCAACAACAGCAGTGCGTCGGGGAAGTTGACCAGACCGAACCCGATGACGACAGCGGTCACCCGCCAGAACCGTCGCGGCAGGTTCCGGAAACCACTGAAGAGGGGTTGTCGCGGTGGTCGCGGTCCGGTCCGCGGCTTCTCCCGCACCAGGAAGATCAGCAGCACCGAGAGCACCGCCGGAATGATCGCGATGTAGAGCAGTGGTGCGATCTGATGATCCAGTAGTTCGTAACCGGCGAGGCCGAGAAGCGGGCCGACCACCGCACCGAGGGTGTCCATGGCCCGGTGAAACCCGAAAACCCTTCCGCGCTCGGTGGATTCGATACCGTCCACCAACAGCGCATCCCGGGGCGCGCCCCGGATTCCCTTTCCCAGCCGATCGACCACCCGACCGGTGAGCACACCGGGCCAGGCACCGGCGGCGGCGACGATCACCTTGCCCAGCGCCGCCATCCCGTATCCGGTGGCGATCAGGGGCCGTTTGGCATACCGGTCCCCGAGGGGCCCGACGGCAAGTTTGGTCACCGACGCGGCACCTTCTGCGACACCCTCGATCGCCCCCACCACGGCGGGCGGGGCGCCGAGCACCGTGGTCAGGTAGATCGGCAGCAGCGGGTAGAGCAACTCACTGGCGGTGTCCTGCAGGAACGACACCGCGGAGAGCACCCTGACGTTGCGGGTCAGCCACGTCATGGCGGGCGATGTTCAGTCACCGCCCTAGCATGCACCCGGCTAGTGTGAGCAGGTGTCCATGATCAGCGGTCTGCCTGCCCATCCCCTGCTGGTGCACTTCATCGTGGTGCTGGCTCCACTGGCCGCGATCCTGGCAATCCTGTGCGCAATCTGGCCGGCGGCCCGGCAGCGTTTGGTGTGGCTGGTATTCGTGCTGGCCGCCGTCAACCTGGTGCTCACGCCGATCGCCGCCGAGGCCGGTGAATGGCTCTACGGCCAGGTGGACGAGTCGGCGGCTTTGGAAACCCATGAGCACCTCGGCGAGACCATGGTGTATTTCTCGCTGGCCCTGATGGCCGCCGCGATCCTGCTGGCGATCTCCCATTTTCGTGCCAGTCGAGGCAAAGCGCTCCCGGCGCCGGCGTCAGCGATCATCGCCGTATTCGTGGTGGTGGCGGCGGTGGCGACATCGGTGCAGGTATACCGGATCGGGCATTCCGGCGCGGAGTCGGTGTGGGGCGACGCGATCACGAGCAGCCCGGCGGGTCAGTCCGAGGGCGAGTAGTGGACTAACCGCCCACGGAAATAGAACACGTTCTAGTATCGGCTGGTGAGATTCACCTACGCCGAAGCGATGACCGATCCGAGCTACTACATTCCGCTGGCCAAAGCCGCCGAAGCGGCCGGCTACCACGCGATGACGATCCCCGACAGCGTCGCCTATCCATTCGAGTCCGACGCCAAATACCCCTACACCCCGGACGGCAACCGGGAGTTCCTCGACGGTAAGTCGTTCATCGAGACGTTTGTGATCACGGCCGCACTCGGCGCGGTGACCACCACCCTGCACTTCAACTTCTTCGTCCTCAAACTCCCCATCCGCCCGCCCGCACTGGTGGCCAAGCAGGCCGGCTCGCTGGTCTCGCTGATCGGCAACCGGGTCGGCCTCGGCGTCGGCACCAGTCCGTGGCCGGAGGATTACGAATTGATGGGTGTGCCGTTCGCCAAGCGCGGCAAACGGATGGACGAGTGCATCGAGATCATCCGCGGCCTGACCACCGGCGACTACTTCGAGTTCCACGGCGAGTTCTACGACATCGCCAAGACCAAGATGACGCCGGCTCCCACCGAGCCGATCCCGATCCTGATCGGTGGGCATGCCGATGCCGCACTGCGCCGGGCCGCCCGCAACGACGGTTGGATGCACGGCGGCGGCGAGGAAGACCTCGACGAACTGCTGGCCAAGCTCAACCGCTACCGCGAGGAAGAGGGAACGGCCGACAAGGACTTCCAGGTCCACGTCATCTCGATCGACGGCTTCACCGTCGACGGGGTGAAGCGACTCGAGGACAAAGGCGTCACCGATGTGATCGTCGGGTTCCGGATTCCCTACATCAACGGCCCCGACACCGAGCCGCTGGATTCCAAGATCCGCAACCTTGAGTGGTTCGCCGAAAACGTCATCGCCAAGGTCTGAGCCACCGCGGATCGTGGAAGCCATGGGCCGTTACCGCGACGTTTTCCAGGCCAGCCTCACCGACCCTGCGGGGTTCTGGGGGCAGGCGGCGAAGGCCGTGACATGGACCCGGCAGCCCCGGCGAATCCTCGACGACGACAACCCGCCGTTCTACCGGTGGTTCCCCGACGCCGAGTTGAACACCTGCGCCAACGCCCTGGACCGGCACATCGAGCAGCGCGGCGATCAGCCCGCGCTGATCTACGACTCACCGCTCACCGGCTCCAAGCGCACCTACACCTACCGCGAATTGCTTTCTGAGACCGCATGTTTCGCCGGGGTACTGCGCAGTCTCGGGGTGGACAAAGGTGACCGTGTCCTGCTCTACCTGCCGATGATCCCCGAGGCGGTCATCGCGATGCTGGCCTGCGCGCGCCTCGGCGCGGTGCACTCGGTGGTGTTCGGCGGCTTCGCCAGCCACGAACTCGCCACCCGGATCGACGACGCCCGGCCCACGGTGATCGTCTCGGCGTCGTGCGGGATCGAGCCGACTCGGATCGTGGAGTACAAGCCGATGCTCGATCACGCGCTACAGCGCGCCGAACACCAACCGCGAGCGTGCGTGATCGTTCAACGCGACCAGCATCGCTGCGAACTCGTCGCGGGCCGTGACCACGAGTGGTCTGAGTTGATGGCGACCGCGCGACCCGTCGATCCGGTGCCGGTGGCCGCGACCGATCCGCTGTACGTGCTCTACACCTCGGGCACCACCGGCAAACCCAAGGGCATCGTCCGCGACAACGGCGGCCACGCCGTCGCGATGACGTGGAGCATGAGCCACATCTACGGCGTCGAACCCGGCGAGGTGTTCTGGGCGGCCTCCGATGTCGGCTGGGTGGTCGGCCACTCCTACATCGTCTACGGGCCACTGCTGGCCGGCGCTACTACCGTGCTCTACGAGGGCAAGCCGATCGGTACGCCGGATCCGGGTGCGTTCTGGCGGGTCGTCGCCGAGCACGGTGTCAAGGTGCTGTTCTCAGCCCCGACCGCACTGCGGGCGATCCGCAAGGAGGACCCCGAGGGCTCCCAGATCGCCCGATACGACATCTCGGCACTGAAGTTTCTGTTCCAGGCCGGCGAACGGCTTGACCCCGACACCTTTGCCTGGGCATCCCAGGTACTGGGCGTTCCGGTGATCGATCACTGGTGGCAGACCGAGACCGGATGGGCGATCGCCGCCAATCCCGTTGGTGTCGAACAACTTCCGATCAAGGCCGGTTCGCCGACGGTGCCGATGCCCGGCTACGACGTGCAGATTTTGCACCCGGATGGATCGGGCTGCCGGTCCGGCGAGGAGGGCGCCATCTGTATTCGGCTGCCGCTGCCACCGGGCACGCTGCCCACGCTATGGGGCGACGACGCCCGGTATGAGGCGTCCTATCTACGTGAGCATCCGGGTTACTACCTCAGCGGTGACGGCGGCTACCTCGACGACGACGGCTACCTGTTCGTGATGGGCCGCATCGACGACGTGATCAACGTCGCCGGGCACCGATTGTCGACCGGGGCACTCGAGGCGGTGGTGGCCGCTCACCCCGCGGTGGCTGAGTGCGCGGTGATCGGCGTGGCCGACGAGATCAAGGGGCAGGTGCCGCGCGGACTGGTGGTGCTCTCCGACGGTGCCTCCGCCGATGGGTTGGCTGCCGAACTGGTGGCGGCGGTGCGTCATCAGATCGGAGCGGTGGCCTGCTTCCAGACCGTCGACGTGGTGCCCGCCCTACCCAAGACACGGTCCGGAAAGATCCTGCGCAAGACCATGCGCGGCATCGCCGACGGCCGCGACGAACCGGTGCCGTCCACCATCGAGGACGCGGCCGTGCTGGAGGCACTGCGGCCGTTCCTGCTGCGGGGTTCCGGCCTCAGAGAGTGAGAACCCGTGGACCATCCTCGGTCACCGCGACGGTGTGCTCCCAATGCGCGGCCCGCGATCCGTCGGTGGTGACCACGGTCCAATCGTCATCGAGGATGCGGGTCCGGGTGGTGCCCAGCGTCAGCATCGGCTCAATGGCCAATACCGAACCGGCTACCAGGGTCGGTCCCCGGCCGGGCTCGCCCTCATTCGGCAGGAACGGATCCATGTGCATCTGCCGACCTATGCAGTGGCCGCCGTATCCGGCGACGATGCCGAACCGGCGGCCGTAGGTCTGCTCAGCATCGCGCGCGCCCCTCTCGATGGCGTGCGAAACATCGGTCAGCCGGCGGCCCACCACCATGGCTGCGATCCCCGCCTCCAGTGCCGCCCGGGTGGCAGCGGAGAGCGCTTCATCGGCGGGAATCAGCGCGCCCACTCCGAAGGTGACCGCCGCATCGCCGTGCCAGCCGTCGACGATGGCACCGCAATCGATCGACACCAGGTCACCGAAGGCAAGCACCTCTTCCGCCGTCGGGATTCCGTGCACCACCCGCTCGTTGACCGAGGAGCAGATGCTGGCCGGAAAGCCGTGATAACCGAGGAAGGACGGCGTCCCGCCAGCCTCGCGGATCACCGTCTCGGCGATGTCGTCGAGGTAACCCGTCGTCACCCCCGGACCGGCGGCCCGCTCGACGGCACGGAGCGCCGCGGCCACCACCGCGCCGGCGGCGGCCATCGCATCGAGTTCACCGGGAGAGCGGGCGGGCACCGTCTTACGGTTGCGTAGTCCGGGCAGGGACACCATGGCGTCGGACGTTCAGCGGCCGAGCAGCTGCAACGCTCGTTCGAAAACCTCGTCGAGGCTCCCGACCGCATCCACCGTTTTCAATTCGCCGCCGCGGTAGTACTCCAGCAGCGGGGCGGTCTCATCGCGGTACACCTTCATCCGGTTGCGGATGACGTCCTCGGTGTCGTCGGCGCGGCCGCGGCTCTTGAGCCGCTCCACCAATTCATCCTCGGGCACCCGAAACTCCAGCACCGCGTCGAGGGCGAGGTTGCGGCGCTTGAGCATGTCCCGCAAGGCTTCGGCCTGCTCGACCGAACGTGGGAATCCGTCGAGGATAAACCCCCCCGCGACATCGGCCTCGTTGAGCCGGTCGTCAACCAGGGCGTTGGTCAGGCTGGCGGGCACCAGATCGCCGGCATCGAGATACTGCTTGGCCTCCAGGCCTAACGCCGTGCCGGTAGCGATGTTGTCCCGGAAAAGGTCCCCGGTCGAGATCTGCGGCACCTTGAGGTCGGCGGCCAGCCTGGTCGCCTGGGTGCCCTTGCCCGCCCCCGGCGGCCCCAGCAGGACGACTCTCACTTGAGGAACCCTTCGTAGTTGCGCTGCATCAACTGGCTCTCGATCTGCTTCACGGTGTCGAGGCCGACGCCGATCATGATCAGCACCGCGGTCCCACCGAACGGCAGGTTTTGCACGCTACCGCTGTTGCCGATCTGGAGGAACAGGTTCGGCAGAACCGCGATAACACCAAGGTAAATCGAGCCGGGAAGGGTGATCCGGTTCAGCACGTAGCTCAGATAGTCCGCGGTCGGCTTGCCGGGCCTGATACCCGGGATGAAGCCACCGAACTTCTTCATCTCGTCCGCGCGCTCTTCGGGGTTGAACGTCACCGACACGTAGAAGTAGGTGAAGAAGATGATCAGGCCGAAGTAGATCGCAACATAGATGTAGTCGGCGGGGTTGGTGAGGTGGTCGGCCACGAAGCGGTCCCACCAGCTGTTGCCCGGCCCGTCGCCACCGCTCGCGATCAGCTGGGTGATCAGCTGCGGAATGTAAATCAGCGACGAGGCGAAGATGACCGGGATGACGCCGGCCTGGTTGACCTTCAGGGGCAGGTACGTCGAGGTGCCGCCGTACATCCGTCGGCCCACCATGCGCTTGGCGTACTGCACCGGGATGCGGCGCTGGCCCTGCTCGACGAACACCACGCCGATAATGATGAGCAGCGTGGCGACGCACACCGCGGCGAACACGGCGCCGCCGCGGCTGTCCAGGATCGACTTGCCCTCGGCCGGGATCCTCGCGGCGATACCGGCGAAGATCAGCAACGACATGCCGTTGCCGACGCCGCGCTCGGTGACCAACTCACCCATCCACATCACCAGGGTCGCCCCCGCGGTCATTACGAGCACGATGATGAAGAGCGGGAAGATGCCCTTGTCCTCGATGATGTCCAGGGTGCAGCCCTGCAGCAGGCCGCCGTTGGCGGCCAGCGCCACAATGCTGGTGGCCTGCAGAATGGCCAGCGCGACCGACAGGTAACGTGTGTACTGCGTCATCTTGGCCTGGCCGGACTGGCCCTCCTTTCGCAACTCCTCGAAGCGCGGGATCACCACCGTCAGCAACTGCACGATGATGCTGGCGGTGATGTAGGGCATCACACCCACCGCGAAGACTGATAGTTGCAGCAGTGCCCCACCGGAGAACAGGTTGATCAAGGAGTAGATCTGCCCGCCGGCGCCCCCGCTGACCTGCTCGACGCACTGCTGGATGTTCTGGTAGTTGACCCCCGGTGACGGCAAAGCCGCGCCGGCCCGGTAGAGGATGACGATGCCCAGGGTGAAAATGATCTTGCGCCTGAGGTCGGCCGTCCGCAGTGTCGAGATGAAAGCCGAAAGCACTCTTCCTCCTGGGCGGCCGGACCCTGGTCGCGGCGAGCCGATGCGGCTGGCCTGACCAGCGTTGGCGGTAACTCTGCTGTACGCGAATCAACGCCGGACGGTGCCGGCGCGAGCGCGCAGTGGAACAGTCTACGAGACTAACAGTTGGCCGGGTCCGGACGGGAATCCGGCCGGACCCGACGCCCGACGCAGCGAGCACTGGTTAAATTGCCTAATTAAGCGCGGCGGACGGCCGCCGCGGAGCCGGGAGGGCCGTGATGGCGCGCGCGGACGACGACTGCTGGGACCTCGCGTCCGGCGTCGGTGCCACCGCGACCGCGGTCGCCGCGTCTCGGGCGCTGGCGAATCGGGCCGGACTGATCGACGACGCCTGGGCCGAACCGCTGGTCAGGGCCGTGGGCATGGAGCACTTCCAGGAACTGCTGGACGCCCCGGAAACGAGCGATGACGTGCAACGGATGGTGCATGGGATGGCGATTCGCACCCGCTACTTCGATGACTTCCTGCGCGAAACGTCACACGTCACCGATATTCGTCAGACGGTGATCCTCGCTTCGGGTCTGGACGCTCGCGGTTATCGCCTCCCGTGGCCGGCGGGCACCGTGGTGTTCGAGGTCGACCAACCCGGGGTCATCGACGTCAAGGTGTCGGCCCTGCAGCGCCTGGGTGCCCGGCCGACCGCCGAGGTTCGCAACGTCGGCGTCGATCTGCGTGAGGACTGGCCGGCGGCGCTGGCCGCCCAGGGATTCGATCCCGCCCGGCCGACTGCCTGGATCGCCGAGGGCCTGCTCATCTACCTACCCCCCGACGCCCAGGATCGGCTCTTCGATCACATCACCGCGCTCAGCACCGCCGGCAGTCGGCTGGCGACGGAGTTCATGCCCGCCATGGACGCGTTCACCGACCCCCCGGCCGATGGTGACGAACCGGGAGCGGACCGGTGGCGGAGGCTCGGCTTCCACGACAACCTGGCCGGGCTGGTCTACGTCGGCGAGCGCAGCCACGTCATCGACTACCTCCGGCGATTGGGCTGGCAGGTCAGCGGCAGCGGGATCGAAGAACTGTTCGCCGCCAACGGATTCGACCATCACGACGACGAGATGACAGAGAAGTTCGCCGGCTTCCAGTACCTCACCGCGACGCTGGCCTGAGGTCCGATCATGGCGCGGAGCGACGACGACAGTTGGGACTTGGCGTCCAGTGTGGGGGCCACAGCGACGATGGTCGCCGCCGGCCGGGCGATGGCCACCAAAGATCCGCGCCAGCTGATCGACGATCCGTTCGCCGAGCCTTTGGTGCGTGCGGTCGGTATCGAGTTCTTCGTCATGATGCTCGACGGCGGCATCGATGCCGCGCAGCTGGGTGACACCACACCGGAACAGATAGCGGCGATGATCGCCGGAATGGCCCTGCGAACGAAGTTCTTCGATGACTATGCCATGTCCGCGTGCGCGACCAAGGGCATCCGCCAGGCGGTGATCCTGGCCTCTGGACTGGACTCCCGCGCCTACCGGTTGCCGTGGCCGCCGCAGACGGTGTTGTACGAGATCGATCAGCCCGCCGTCATCGACTTCAAGACCGCCGTGCTGGCCGACCTCGGTGCCCAACCCCGCGCACAACGCCGAACCGTTGGCATCGACCTGCGCCAGGACTGGCCCGCCGCGCTGACCGAGGCCGGCTTCGATCCCCTGGCCCCGACCGCCTGGCTGGCCGAGGGCCTGCTGATCTACCTGCCCCCCGACGCCCAGGACGGGCTGCTCGACAGGATTACCGCCTTGAGCGCGCCGGGGAGCACCGTGGCAACCGAATACGCCCCGGGGATCATCGATTTCGACGCCGCCAAGGCCCGCGAGATGACCGCGGCGATGCGCCTGCAAGGCCTCGACCTCGACATGCCGGACCTGGTTTACCCCGGCCCGCGCAGCAATGTCATGGATTACCTGGCCCTGAAGGGCTGGCAGGTCACCGGGACCCCCGGAGACGACCTGTTCCTCCGCAGTGACCTGACACCGCCTGAGCGCGGCGACCGCGACCCTCTCGGGGAGATCGTTTACGTCAGCGCCAGTCGCTGACGCGTTAGAACCGGTAGTCGCCCACCCACAGTGCGCTAGTTCCGGTCAGTGACCGCTCGCTGCGGTCCACCGCGCTGAATACCGCCCGGTGAACCACCGACGCGACCGCGTCCGGCAGCGAGGCAGCAGCCGGCTGGGAGGAGGCTTTGGGTCGCAGGAAGTCCAGCACCGAGGAACCCGGGTAGGCGATCAGGTGAATCGTCGCGTCGATATCAAGACCGGCGAGCACCTTCGCTCGACGCACCGCCGTCCGCAGTCCGCCGAGTTCGTCGACCAGGCCGCGTTCGATGGCGTCCGCTCCAGTCCATACCCGGCCGCGCGCGACGATGCCGACGTCCTCGATCGACATCTTCCGCGCCTCGGCCACCCGGCGCACGAAGTCGTCGTAGAACAGATCCGCTTCGGCCTCGACCATCTCGTGCTGCTCTGCGGTGAACGGTGAATTCACCGACCATGCATCGGCATTTGCGTTGGTGCGCAACGACTCTGACCCCACCCCGAGCCGATCCTTGAGCTCGCGGGCAATCAGCTTTCCGGTAATCACGCCAATCGAACCGGTGATGGTCGCAGGATTGGCGAGGACCACCTCAGCCGCCATGGCAACGTAATAGCCGCCGGACGCCGCGACGGATCCCATCGATGCGACTACCGGCTTGCCGGCTGCCCGGACGCGACCGACCTCGCGCCAGATGGTCTCCGACGCGGTGACCGAACCCCCGGGGCTGTCCACTCGAAGCACAACGGCTTTCACATCGTCGTCGGCGGTGGCCTGGCGTAGGGCGGCCGCGATGGTGTCGCCGCCGGCGCTGGAGCGGCCGAACGGTGAGAGCCCCGGTCCGCCACGGCCACCGACGATCGGACCGGCCACGGTGATCACCGCGACGGCGGGATCCTTCTTACGGCCCGGCAGCGACGGCCCGCGCTCGCGGGTCTGGGCATAGCGGGACAGGAAGAGTCGCGGGGGCGCGTCGTCGGGATCGGAATCGGCGTCCGGGTCGGTCAGCTCGCCGATGCGGCGATACGCCTCGTCACGAAAGCCGATGCGGTCGATCAACGAGGCGCCGACGGCGTCATCGCGCAGCAGCGGTGCGCGGTCGGCGAGGGTGTCGAGCACGGCAACATCGAGGCCCCGGGACTCGGCGATACCCTGCCACACCTGGGAGTGCAGGCTGTCGATGAGCCGGCTGTCGGCTTCCCGGTGGGCGTCGGTGTAGCGGTCTTGGGTGAACATGTTCGCCGCCGACTTGTACTCCCCCCGCGCGGTGAACTGCGCCTCAATGCCGGCCTTGTCGAGGGCGTCCCGCAGGAACAGCGCGTTGGTGGCGAATCCGATCAATCCCACCGTGCCGGAGGGCTGCATCCACACCTCGCCGAACACCGAGGCGAGGTAGTACGACAGCGTGCCCGGGTAGGTTTCGGCCCAAGCCACAGTGGGCTTGACCGCAGCGAAGGCGGCGATGGCCTCGCGCAGTTCCTGCACGGCGCCGGGCGGAGCGGCAGAAAACTGCACGCGCGCAATCAGTCCCGAAACGCGGCGATCCTCGGCTGCCCGGTAGATGGCGGCGACGGCGTCGCGCAGCAGCAGCGGGCGACCGCCACCGGCGATGAAGGCCATCGGGTCGAATCCGGCGGTCTCCGCCGGTAGCGACTGCAGATCGAGTTCGAGGATGCAGCCGTTCGGCACGCCGTGATGACGGACCGTGTCGATCCGACGACCCAGGCCGCGCAGGTCGTCGGGAACACCGGGCAGGAAGGAGCGCATGTCCCCGACGTTACCGGGTCACCGCCATCCCGACGAGCTAGGCGACTTCGGTGACGGATCCGCCTGCGGCGGTGATCTTCTCCCGAGCGCTGCCGCTGAACTTATGCGCGGTCACAGCGACCTTGACGGAGATGTTTCCGTTGCCGAGCACCTTGACCAAGGTGTTCTTGCGGACGGCGCCCTTCTCGACCAGGTCGGCCAGCGTTACCTCGCCACCGTTGGGGAACAGCCGATTGATGTCGCCGACGTTGACCACCTCATAGGCGGTACGGAACCGGTTCTTGAAACCCTTGAGTTTGGGCAGGCGCATGTGGATCGGCATCTGCCCACCCTCGAACCCCACCGGCACCTGATTGCGGGCCTTGGTGCCCTTGGTGCCGCGGCCGGCGGTCTTGCCCTTGGACCCCTCGCCGCGGCCGACGCGGGTCTTGCGGGTCTTCGCCCCCGGCGCGGGCCGCAGATCATGAAGCTTGATCGTCATCAGACTTCCTCAACTTCGACGAGGTGGTGCACGGTCTTGATCAATCCGCGGGTCTGCGGATTGTCTTCCCGGACCACGGACTGGCGGATCTTCTTCAGGCCGAGGGTCCGCAGGCTCTCACGCTGCTTCCAGCGCGCTCCGACGGTGCCCCGCACCTGAGTGATCTTCAGCTGTGTTGATTCCTGTTGGGTCGTTGAATCCTGTTGGGCCATGGCTATGCGCTTCCTTCACGTACCGATGCCGCGACCGCATGCCGTGCTGCAGCCTCGCTCTCTCGACGCGCGCGCAACATCGCGGGCGGTGCGACGTCTTCGATCGGCAGTCCGCGGCGAGCGGCCACCTCCTCGGGACGCTGCAGCATCTTCAGCGCGGTCACGGTGGCGTGCACCACGTTGATCGCGTTGTCGCTGCCCAGCGACTTGGCCAGGATGTCGTGCACGCCGGCACATTCCAGCACGGCGCGCACCGCACCACCGGCGATAACGCCGGTGCCCGGGCTGGCCGGACGCAGCATGACCACACCGGCGGCCGCCTCGCCCTGCACCGGGTGCGTGATGGTGCCGCCGATCAGCGGGACCCGAAAGAAGCTCTTGCGGGCCTCTTCGACGCCCTTGGCGATCGCGGCCGGGACCTCTTTGGCCTTGCCGTAGCCCACGCCGACCATGCCGTTGCCGTCACCGACAATGACCAGGGCGGTGAAGCTGAACCGGCGGCCACCCTTGACCACCTTGGAGACGCGGTTGATCGTGACGACCCGCTCGAGGTAGTTGCTCTTCTCGCCGCCGTCGCGGCCACCGCGGCCGCCGCGGTCACCGCCGCGGTCGTCGCGCCGGCCACGATCGCCGCGACCTCCGCTGCGCTGCTCGTCGGTACGGGTGCCCGCCGAGGGCCCGCCGGTGTTGGGTGCCGACTCGGGAGCCGCGTCGGTGGCAGGAGTCTGGTCCGCCATTATGCGGTCCTTCCGTTGGTATGCGAGCGCATCAGAATTTCAGTCCGTTCTCACGGGCGGCGTCGGCCAGTGCGGCGATCCGTCCGCCGTAGGTGTTACCACCGCGGTCGAACACCACGGCCTCGACGCCGGCGGCCTTCGCGCGCTCGGCGATCAGCTGACCGACCCGCACGCTGTGCGCCTTCTTGTCACCGTCAACCGCGCGGACGTCGGCCTCGATGGAGGACGCGGCGGCGACCGTGGTGCCGTTGGCGTCGTTGACCAACTGCACGTGGATGTGCCGCGACGAGCGGTTCACCACCAAGCGGGGCCGTTCGGCGGTGCCGACGACCTTCTTGCGCAGCCGCGCGTGCCGCCGCAGCCGGGCCACCCGGCGGGCCGCCGACGCGGTGGTTCCGACCGGCTTGCGCTCGATCGCCGCGCCCGGTTTGGGTGTCTTCGTTTCAGCCATGACTACTTACCTGTCTTTCCGACCTTGCGGCGGATCTGCTCACCCTCGTAACGCACGCCCTTGCCCTTGTACGGGTCCGGGCGGCGCAACCGGCGGATGTTCGACGAGATCTGGCCGACCTTCTGCTTGTCGATGCCCGAGACCGAGAACTTGGTGGGGCTCTCCACCGCGAAGGTGATGCCCTCGGGTGCCTCGATCAACACGGGGTGGCTGTAGCCCAGGGCAAACTCGAGGTTGCTGCCCTTCTGCTGCACGCGATAGCCCACGCCGAAGATCTCCATCTTGGTGGTGTAGCCCTCGGTGACCCCGGTGATCAGGTTGGCGACCAGAGTCCGCGACAGGCCGTGCAACGAGCGGCTGCGCCGTTCATCGTCGGGCCGGCTGACCAGGATCGCGCCATCGTCGCCGCGAGCCACGCTGATCGGCTCGGCGACCGCCAACTCCAGAGCACCCTTGGGGCCCTTGACCGACACGCTCTGCCCGTCGATCACCACGTCCACTCCGGCCGGAACCGGAACGGGTTGCTTACCAATACGCGACATGTCTAAACCCCTCTCACCACACGTAGGCGAGGACTTCGCCGCCGACGCCCTCGCGGGCGGCCTGGCGGTCGGTTCGCAAACCGGCGGACGTGGAGATGATCGCGACACCCAGGCCGCCGAGGACGCGCGGCAGGTTGGTCGACTTGGCGTACACCCGCAGACCGGGCTTGGAAACCCGGCGCAGACCGGCGAGGCTGCGCTCCCGGTTGGGGCCGTACTTGAGCTTGACCACCAGCGACTTGCCGACCCGAGCATCCTCAGTGTGGAAGTCGACGATATAGCCCTCGCGCTTGAGGATCTCGGCGATATTCGCCTTGATCTTCGAGTGCGGCAGGGTCACTTCATCATGAAACGCCGAGTTGGCGTTGCGCAGACGTGTCAAGAAATCCGCGATCGGGTCCGTCATTGTCATTTTGCGCTGCTCCTCGTCATCGCTGCGCTCTGCGTCGTCGTCATCGCGGTCATTTGGCGCTGCTCCTCTACCAGCTGGACTTCTGCACGCCGGGCAGTTCACCCGCATGCGCCATCTCGCGAAGGCAGATGCGACACAACCCGAACTTGCGGTACACCGCGTGCGGCCGACCGCACCGGTTGCAGCGGGTGTAGGCCCGCACGGCGAACTTCGGCTTCTTGTTGGCCTTGTTGACCAATGCCTTTTTTGCCATCTGCTCAGTTCTCCTTGAACGGGAAGCCAAGGGCACGCAGCAGCGCTCGCCCTTCGTCGTCGTTGGTCGCCGAGGTGACGACGGTGATGTCCATACCGCGCGGACGGTCGATGGAATCCACGTCGATCTCGTGGAATACCGACTGCTCGGCGAGGCCGAAGGTGTAGTTGCCGTGACCGTCGAACTGCTTGGGGCTCAGACCGCGGAAGTCGCGGATACGCGGCAGGCCGATCGAGACCAGCCGATCCAGGAACTCCCACATCCGGTCGCCACGCAGGGTGACCCGAGCGCCGATCGGCATGCCCTCGCGCAGCTTGAACTGGGCGATGGACTTGGTGGCCTTGCGGATCTCCGGCTTCTGGCCGGTGATCAGCGCCAGGTCGTTGACGGCGCCATTGATCAACTTGGCGTCGCGGGCGGCGTCGCCGACGCCCATGTTGACCACGACCTTCACCACGCCCGGGATCTGCATCACGTTGGCGTAGTTGAACTCGGCGTTCAACGCGTCCTTGATCTCGGCGCGGTAGCGGGCCTTGAGCCGCGGCTGAACCTTCTCGGTGTTCTCCACTGTCGTCATGCCTTGATGTCCTTGCCGTTGCGCTTGGAGACGCGGACGCGCTTGCCGGATTCGGAGTCCTCGCGGTAGCCGATGCGGGTCGGCTTGCCGTCGGAGTCGACCACCATCACGTTCGAGACGTGAATCGGCGCCTCCTGGGTGACGATGCCGCCCGAGGACGCGCCCCGCTCGGCTGCGGAGTTCGCGGTGTGCTTCTTCACGGCGTTGACACCCTCGACGAGAACCCGCTGACGATCCGGGTACGCCTTGAGGACCTTGCCCTTGGCGCCCTTGTCCTTGCCGGCGATGACCAGCACGGTGTCGCCCTTGTGGACCTTCATCTACAGCACCTCCGGGGCCAGCGAGACGATCTTCATGAAGCGCTTGTCGCGCAGTTCGCGCCCGACCGGGCCGAAGATGCGGGTGCCGCGCGGTTCGTTGTCGTTCTTGATGATTACGGCGGCGTTCTCGTCGAACTTGATGTAACTGCCGTCCGCGCGGCGGCGTTCCTTGACGGTGCGGACCACCACGGCCTTGACCACCTCACCGCGTTTGACGTTGCCGCCGGGGATGGCGTCCTTGACGGTCGCCACGATGATGTCGCCGATACCGGCATAGCGCCGACCCGATCCGCCCAGCACGCGAATGCACAGAATCTCTTTGGCGCCGGTGTTGTCGGCGACCTTGAGCCGCGATTCCTGCTGAATCACCAGAACTTCCTTACGTCTGGCACGCGAAAAGCCCCTGCGCAAGCAGGAGTTATACCGTCGTGCGTGGTCGTCGTCGCCGCAGGGCACGCAGGGCCAAACCGAAAGCCGGCCGAGGTCTGCCCGAGGCAACCCCCAAATACTAGGCGAGAAGGCATCATCAGGCCAAATCCGGCCTACGGTCCCGCCGCGGGGGCGATTGCTCAGCGGCGTCAGCCCAGTTCAGCGACGCAGCGGAAGCCGATATGGGTGCTCGAGCTGTCCTGGGACTGCGGGGAACGCGCGGCCGGACGATAGCGGTGGCAATACTCCGGCGCACACAGGTGCGAACCGCCCTTAAGCACCTGGGTGACGCTCGGGTCCGGCTCGGCCGGAATGGGGCAGCAGGAACTCGGCGGCGCATCCACGACGTGGCCGCGTTCGGAGTACAGCGTCGTCGTCCACTCCCACACATTGCCGATCATGTCGAACAGACCGAAGTCATTCGGCGGGAAGGTCCCTACCGGCGAACTGCCGACCCAGCGCGAGGTGCCAACTCCCCGGGCACCCTCGTTGCGGTACGGGAAGTTGCCCTGCCAGGTGTTGGCCATCAGCCTGCCGGCCACCGTCGGCTCGTCTCCCCAGGCGTAGGCGGTGACAGACCCGGCGCGGGCGGCGTACTCCCACTCGGCCTCCGTCGGCAGCCGCCGGCCGGCCCAGGCCGCATAAGCCCCGGCATCGGGGTAGGCGATCTGCACGACGGGATGGTCCAGTCGATCGGCGATGTCACTGCCGGCGCCATAGGGACAACGCCAATGCGCACCCGGTGCCCAGTCCCACCACTGCCGCCAGTCGCTGAGGTTCACCGGACCGGGGGTGGGCCGGAAAATCAGGGCGCCGGGCAACAGATCCTCTTGCGCCACACCGGGATACAGCGCTGGATCCAGCGGACGTTCCGCAATGGTGACGTAACCGGTGGCGTCGACAAACTCCGCGAATTGCGCATTGGTCACCGGATACCGTTCGATCGCGAACGGCGCCACGGTCACGGCGTGGATCGGTGCTTCCTCCGGATAGAAGCTCGTGGAACCCATCGCGAACTCTCCGCCGGGCAACTCGACGAGGTCAGCGGGCACCATCAGTCCTTCTCGAACGCGACGGCCAGCTGACGCTCGGCGTCGGTGTAGGGCGCACCGGACACGTCGACCACAACCCGGGCGATGGTGCCGCCGGTGAATTCGAACGGCGCCTGATAAGACTGCGAGACCGGCTGTCCCAGGTTGCGGCCGACGCTGACGCCGCCACCGGCCAGGCCGAAGATGAAGGGGTGGGCCTTCACGCCGGGCATCGTCGCCACCGCGGCGCCGTCGATGTACAGCGTCACGTCGCCCTGTGGGATGAAGCTGCCCTCCACCGTCCCGGTGCGCACGTAGCCGACACCCAGGATGTGCTCACCGAGGGGCACCGGATCGGGCGAGGACACCTTCTGCTCCAACTCGCCGAAGAAGTTGTAGACGAAGTGCAGCCGTCCATCGGCGATGAACAGCGTGTAGCCGCCGTGCCCGGCGCCCTGCTTGAGTAGCACGCCCTGAACATCGGCGCTGTCCACCGCGACCTCGGCGAGCACCGAAAAGGATCGGCCCGCGATATTGACGCATGCTCCCAGTGGGACGGGGGCGGTGTGCGGGTAGTAGATGTAGCTGGAGCGATCACCGGCCAGTGAGGGCCGCTGCCGGCCGAGGACCTCCATGATGTTGAAGTCAGCCAGCGGTAGGCCGTTGTACTTGTCGGCCTCGGCGAGCCAGAGTTTCTTCATCTCCTCGAGCTTCTCCGGATGCTCGGCCGCCAGGTCATGGCACTCACTGCGGTCGGCCTCGATGTGGAACAGCTCCCAGCGATCTTTGTCGAAATTCGACCACCCCGAGGGTGTGGCGGCGTGCACGGTGTTGGCGAACCACCCGTTGTGCCAGATGCCGCGCGTGCCGAGCATGGTGTAGAACTGGGTTTCCTTACCCGTCTTGGCAGTCGGATCATCCAGTGCTGCTTTGAAACTCACGCCCTCCAGTGGCTTCTGCGGGACCGCCTTCACGGTCTCAGGTGGGGTGATACCCAGCAGGTCGTACACGGTCGGCGTGATGTCGCAGACGTTGACGTAGTTGTCTCGGAACTCGCCGTGGGCCTTGATCCCGGCCGGCCACGAGATGATCGCGGTGTCAGCGATGCCGCCCTCGTGGGATGCGTAGCGCTTGTAGAGCTTGTAGGGCGTATTGAAAGCCATCGCCCAGCCGATCGGGTAATGGTTATAGGTCTGCGGGCCGCCGAGTTCGTCGTAGCACCGCATGCTGTCGGCGACGGTGTCGATAAGACCGTTGAAGAACTTGACTTCATTGACCGAGCCGTTCGGTCCGCCTTCGCCACTGGCGCCGTTGTCGGAGATGACCACGATGATGGTGTTGTCCAGTTGCCCGGAGTTCTCCAGATAGTCCAGCACCCGGCCGATCTGGTCATCGGTGTAGGACAGGAAGCCGGCGAACACCTCGGCCATCCTGGCGAAGAGGCGCTTCTCCTCGTCGGACAATCCGTCCCACGGCCGTACGGTGTCCTGGGCCGGCCACGGTTCGCCGTTGGGCCCCGTGACATCGAGGTAGGGATTGATCGGCGACAGTTCGGTATCGGCGGGCACCACGCCGAGTTTCTTCTGATTCGCCAGCACGATCTCGCGGTAGCGCTCGTAGCCCATGTCGAAGCGGCCCGCGTACTTATCGGCCCATTCCTTGAACACATGGTGCGGGGCGTGCCCGGCGCCGGGGCACAGGTAGGAGAACCACGGCTTGCCCGGTGCGATCACTGTGGCGTCTTGGATGAACTCAATGGTCTTGTCGGCGAGGTCCTTCGACAGGTGATAGCCCTGCTCGGGCGTGGCGGGCGCCTCGATGGGGTGGTTGTCATAGACCAGTTCGGGGTACCACTGGTCGGTCTCGCCGCCAAGAAATCCGTAGAACCGCTCGAACCCCCGCGACAGCGGCCAGTGCCGTTTGGTGGCGGCCAGGCTGGACTCCTCCAGTGGGGTCATGTGCCACTTGCCGAGGCAGTAGGTGTTGTACCCGCGCTCGGACAGCACTTCGGAGATCAGCGCGCTGTCATCGGGGATGCGGCCGTTGATACCGGGGAATCCCTCGGTGAACTCCTCGACCACGGCCATCCCCACCGACGTCGCGTTGCGACCGGTGAGCAGCGCGGCCCGGGTGGGCGAGCACAGCGCGGTGGTGTGGAACTGGGTCAGCCGGACGCCACGCTCGGCAATGCGCGTCATGGCCGGCATGTCGACCAGCCCGCCAAAGCAGTCCCAGGTGGCGATTCCGACGTCGTCCCAAACCAGATAGAGCACGTTGGGCGCATCCGGCGGTGCGGTCGGTGGAGCGTACGGCGCCCAGTCGGGTTCGGAATCGCGGATGTCGAGGGCGATTTTTCCTCGGAAGGGGATGGCCACGGATGTGGACATTACCCTCGTGGAACTACTTCGCCTGCTCGAGGATCTCCACCAGCCGCCAGCGCTTGGTCGCCGACAGCGGACGGGTCTCCATCAGCGAGACCCGGTCGCCGATACCGGCGATGCCGTCCTCGTCGTGGGCCTTGACCTTGGTGGTGGTCCGGATGATCTTGCCGTACTTGGGGTGCTGCACCCGCGACTCGAGTTCGACGACGATCGTCTTCTCCATCTTGTCGCTCACCACGTAGCCGATCACGGTCTTGCGGCGGCCGCGCGGCTTCTCGGTGGGCGCAGTGTGTTGGGAGCCTTTTGTTTCTGCCATTTAGGAATCCTCACCGCCGGGCCCGGTGGCCAGACCCAGCTCACGTTCACGCAGCACCGTGTAGATGCGCGCGATCTCTTGTCTCACCGTACGTAGCCGATGATTGTTGCTGAGCTGTCCGGTCGCCGTCTGGAAGCGCAGATTGAACAGCTCCTCCTTGGCCTCACGCAGCTTGGTGATCAGCTCGTCGTCGGTCGATTCGCGCAGTTCACCCGCGCTGACGCCTACTGCCATCAGAAGTGCTCCTCTCGGGTCACGATGCGGGCCTTGATCGGCAACTTGTGGATCGCACGGGTCAGTGCGTCGCGCGCGATCTTCTCATCCGGAAAGCTCAGTTCGAACAGGATCCGGCCGGGCTTGACGTTGGCGACCCACCATTCCGGGGAGCCCTTGCCCGAGCCCATTCGGGTTTCGGCCGGCTTCTTTGTCAGCGGGCGGTCCGGGAAGATGTTGATCCACACCTTGCCGCCACGCTTGATGTGCCGGTTGATGGCGATACGCGCCGACTCGATCTGCCGGTTGGTGATGTAGGCATGCTCCAAAGCCTGGATGCCGTAGTCGCCGAACGTCACCGCCGTGCCACCACTGGCGAGGCCGCGCTGACGCGGGTGGTGCTGCTTGCGGTGCTTGACCTTGCGGGGAATCAACATGGTTCAGCTCTCCGATTCCGACGTGGTGCTCTCGGCCGCTTCGACGGCAGAACCGCTCTCGACGACCTCGGCCGGTGCGTCGTCGCCGCTGGAGGCGGCACGGCCGGCCTCGGTGCTGGTCGCGGTGGTGCCGGAAGCACCGCTGCGACGCGGGCGGGTGCCCGCCGTCGGACGGTCGCGGCGTGGGCGATCGGCAGACGGTGCCACTGCGGTCAGTTCGCGCTTACCGCCGACGACGTCGCCCTTGTAGATCCAGACCTTCACACCGATACGTCCGAAGGTGGTCTTGGCCTCGAAGAGGCCGTAGTCGATGTCGGCGCGCAGCGTGTGCAACGGCACCCGGCCTTCGCGGTAAAACTCCGAACGGCTCATCTCCGCGCCGCCAAGACGGCCCGAGCACTGCACCCGGATGCCCTTGACGTTCGGCTGGCGCATGGCGGACTGGATGGCTTTGCGCATTGCACGGCGGAACGCCACCCGGTTGCTGAGTTGCTCAGCCACGCCCTGTGCCACCAATTGGGCGACCGACTCCGGGTTCTTGACCTCCAGGATGTTCAGTTGCACCTGCTTGCCGGTGAGCTTCTCGAGGTCGGTGCGGATGCGGTCGGCCTCGGTACCGCGGCGGCCAATCACGATGCCGGGTCGCGCGGTGTGGATATCGACGCGAACCCGGTCGCGGGTGCGCTCGATCTCGACATCGGCGATACCGGCGCGCTCCAGACCCGACGCCAGCAGACGCCGGATCGCGACGTCTTCCTTGACGTAGTCGGCGTACTGCTTATCGGCGTACCACCGGGACTTCCAGTCGGTGGTGATCCCGAGCCGGAAACCGTGGGGATTGATCTTTTGGCCCACTACTGCGAGCCTCCCTTCGCTTCATCTGAAGCTTCTGCAGTCTGAGTGGCGGCCGCTTTGGTGGCCGGAGCCTTCTTGGCGGGAGCCTTCTTGGCGGGAGCCTTCTTGGCGGGAGCCTTCTTGGTGGGAGCCTTCGCCGGAGCGACGCCGGTGCCCGCGGCGGCCTTGCTGCCCTGGGCGCGACGCGACCGCGAGGACTGCACGGCGCGCTGATCGCGCGGCGGACGGCTCTCCACGATCACGGTGATGTGGCTGGTGCGCTTGCGAATCCGGAAGGCGCGGCCCTGCGCGCGCGGCCGGATTCGCTTCGCGGTCGGCCCCTCGTCGGCGTAGACGGTGGCTACCACCAGGCTGCGCGGATCCAGACCGCTGTTGTTCTGCGCGTTGGCCGCGGCGCTGGCGATCACCTTCGAGACCGGCTCGCTGGCCGATTGCGGGGCCCACCGCAAAATGTCGAGGGCCTCTTCGACGGACTTGCCGCGAACCAGGTTGATCACCCGGCGCGCCTTGCTCGCCGAGATGCCCACGTATTTCGCCACCGCGGTGGCGGAGGGGTATTCAGTGACAACGCTCATCGCCGCTTCGCTTTCCGGTCATCCTTGATGTGACCCTTGAACGTCCGCGTGGGCGCGAACTCGCCCAGTTTGTGCCCGACCATCGACTCGGTGACGAACACCGGCACATGCTTGCGGCCATCGTGGACGGCGAAGGTGTGACCGATGAAGTCCGGGATGATGGTCGAACGACGCGACCAGGTCTTGATGACCTGCTTGGTGTTCTTGTCGTTCTGGACGTCGACCTTCTTGAGTAGGTGACCGTCGACGAACGGACCCTTCTTCAGGCTGCGTGGCATTTCTGCTTCTCCCTCTGTCCCGGGCCGTCTAGCGCTTGTTCTTGCCGGTGCGCCGGCGTCGGACGATGAGCTTGTCGCTGGGCTTGTTGGGTTTGCGGGTTCGGCCCTCGGGCTTGCCCCACGGGCTGACCGGGTGACGTCCGCCGGAGGTCTTGCCCTCGCCGCCGCCATGCGGGTGGTCGACCGGGTTCATCACCACACCGCGGACGGTCGGGCGCTTGCCCTTCCACCGCATCCGGCCGGCCTTGCCCCAGTTGATGTTGGCCTGCTCGGCGTTGCCCACCTCGCCGATGCTGGCGCGGCAGCGCACGTCGACCCGGCGGATCTCGCCCGACGGCATCCGCAGCGAGGCGTAGGCGCCCTCCTTGCCCAGCAGCTGGATGCTCGAGCCGGCCGACCGGGCCAGCTTGGCTCCGCCACCGGGCCGCAATTCCACGGCGTGCACCACGGTGCCGGACGGGATATTGCGCAACGGCAGGTTGTTGCCCGGCTTGATATCGGCATTGGGGCCCGACTCGACGATCGCGCCTTGGGCCAGGCCCTGCGGGGCGATGATGTAACGCTTCTCGCCATCGAGGTAGTGCAGCAGGGCGATGTTGGCGGTGCGGTTCGGGTCGTACTCGATGTGGGCGACCTTGGCGTTCACGCCATCCTTGTCGTGGCGGCGGAAATCGATCACCCGATAGGCGCGCTTGTGGCCGCCACCCTTGTGCCGGGTGGTGATCCGACCGTGCGCGTTGCGGCCGCCGGTGCTGTGCAACGGACGGATGAGCGACTTCTCCGGAGTCGCGCGGGTGATCTCGGCGAAATCAGAGACGCTGGCACCGCGTCGACCGGGTGTCGTCGGCTTGTACTTACGGATTCCCATATCTATGTCCTCAAGCTTTCCGCCGGCCTAGGCCGGTGCTCCGAAGATGTCGATCGGCTTGCTTCCGGCGGCCAGCGTGACGATGGCGCGCTTGGTGTCCTTGCGCTTGCCGTAGCCGGAACGGGTGCGCTTGCGCTTGCCCTGCCGGTTGGCCGTGTTCACCGAGTCCACCTTGACCGCGAAGATCTTCTCGATGGCGATCTTGATCTGGGTCTTGTTCGAGTCCGGGTGGACAATGAACGTGTAGACGTTGTTCTCGATCAGCCCGTAGGACTTCTCGGAGATGACCGGGGCCAGGATGATGTCGCGGGGGTCAGTCACAGTTGCCATCAGGCTGATACCTCCTCGTTCTTATCCGCCGCGTTCTTGTCCGCCGCATGGTGCGCGATGTAGGCGTTCAGCGCCTCGACGCTGAACACCACATCGTCGGCATTGAGCACGTCGTAGGTGTTGAGCTGGTCCGGTGAAATCACGTGCACGCCAGGCAGATTGCGCGCGCTGAGCGCACCGACCTGATCACTGCGCCCGATCACCAGCAGAACCTTCTTGCGCTCGGTCAGCGTGCCCAGGAATTCCTTGGCGCTCTTGGTCGACGGATTCTGCCCGGCGACGAGTTCGGTGACCGCGTGGATCCGGTCGTTGCGGGCCCGGTCACTCAGGGCACCGCGCAGCGCGGCCGCAATCATTTTCTTCGGGGTGCGCTGGCTGTAGTCGCGTGGCTTCGGGCCGTGCACAACCCCGCCGCCCTTGTACTGCGGCGCGCGGGTAGAGCCCTGACGAGCCCGGCCGGTGCCCTTCTGGCGGTACGGCTTGCGGCCGCCGCCGGAGACCTCACCGCGACGCTTGGTCGAGTGCGTTCCCTGACGGGCCGCGGCCAGTTGCGCCGTCACCACCTGGTGCATGAGTGCGATATTGGCTTCGGTGTCAAACAGTTCAGCCGGCAACTCGACGCTGCCGCTCTTCGTGCCGTCCGGAGTGTGGACGTCGATCTTCATCGCCATTACTTGTCACCTCGATTAGCCCCACCGCGTTTGACGGAAGTGCGCACCATCACCAGGCCGCCGTTGCGACCGGGGATCGCACCTTTGATCAACAGCACACCATTGGCGGCGTCGACCTTGTGCACCACAAGGTTCTGGGTGGTGACGCGGTCGCTGCCCATCCGGCCTGACATCCGGGTGCCTTTGAAAACGCGGCCCGGCGTGGAGCATCCGCCGATCGAACCCGGCCGCCGGTGCACCGCTTGGGCGCCGTGCGAGGCGCCCTGGCCCTTAAAGCCATGGCGCTTCATGGTGCCGGCGAAACCCTTGCCCTTAGAGGTCCCGGTGACGTCGACGAAGTTGCCGTCGGCGAAGATCTCCGCCGTCAGTTCCTGGCCGACCTCGTACTCGGACGCCGCGACCTCATCGTCGAGGCGCAGTTCGGCCAGGTGCCGCCGCGGATTGACACCGGCGGCGGCGTACTGCCCGGTGACCGGCTTGTTGACCTTGCGCGGGCTCATCTCGCCATAGGCAAGTTGCACGGCGCTATAGCCGTCGCGCTCCGGCGTCCGGATGCGAGTGACCACGTTCGGTCCGGCCTTGACCACGGTGACCGGGACGACGCGGTTGTTCTCGTCGAAGACCTGGGTCATACCGAGTTTGGTGCCCAGGATTCCTTTGCGTGAGTGAGCCATGATTTCGCAGACCCCTACTGGATATTCACGTCGACGCTGGCCGGAAGATCGATGCGCATCAGCGCGTCGACCGTCTTCGGCGTCGGGTCGAGGATGTCGATGAGCCGTTTGTGGGTGCGCATCTCGAAGTGCTCGCGCGAGTCCTTGTACTTGTGCGGCGACCGGATCACGCAGTACACGTTCTTCTCGGTCGGCAGCGGCACGGGCCCGACCACGCTGGCGCCGGTACGGGTGACCGTTTCCACGATCTTGCGCGCCGAGGCGTCAATGGCCTCGTGGTCATAGGCCTTGAGCCTGATGCGGATCTTTTGTCCCGCCACGCTTGTCCCACCTTCACTGCTGGTATCGCGCCGGGTTACCGGCGCTGGCTCTCGCCGCCGCTGTTTACCTGTCCTGGTCCACCGGCCCCCGCGGTCGGGTGTGTCACCCTCGCGCAGCCTCGACGCGCGACGGAAAACGTCTCGCTCCGAAGTGGGGACCGGACGCGCCAGTGCTGGCGCTGGTCGTTTACCTTGTGCGACACGCTCCCGGTGGGGTGCGAACCCGGCTCAAGGCAACCCGCCCAGTATGCCCCAGAACCACCCCTGGGCCAAATCCCTGGATAAGCCCGCCGGCGCGGCATACGGTGCCATCACCGAGCGAGGAGTTGCGATGTACACAGTGATCCAGTGGGCCACCGGCGGCGTCGGAAAAGCGGCGATCCAGGCGGTACTGCGCCACCCCGAACTCGACCTCGTCGGCTGCTGGGTGCACAGCGCCGACAAGAGCGGCCGCGACGTGGGCGAACTCGCCGGCGAGGACCCGATCGGGGTGCTGGCGACCAACGACATCGAGGCGTTGTTGGCCACCGACGCCGACTGCGTCATGTACTCGCCACTGCTGCCCGACAACGAGGTCGTCATCCGGATCTTGCAATCCGGCAAGAACGTGGTCACCCCGGTCGGCTGGGTTTACCCGGACCGGCAAAGCCCCGCCGTGGCGGCCATCGAAGCGGCCTGTGTGGCCGGGAACGTCACCCTGCACGGCTCTGGAATCCACCCGGGCGGAATCACCGAACGCTTCCCGCTGATGGTCTCATCGCTGTCCTCGGCGATCACCCACGTGCGCGCCGAGGAGTTCTCCGACCTGCGCACCTACAACGCGCCCATGGTGGTGCGGGAGGTGATGGGCTTCGGCCTGACACCCGAGCAGGCGATGGGCGGGCCGATGGCGGTGCTACTGGAGGCCGGGTTCAAGCAGTCGGTGCGGATGGTGACCGACCAGTTGGGTTTCGACGCCGAACCCCGCATCCGCTCCACCCAGGAGGTGGCGGTCGCCGTCAACGGATCCGACGAGTTGATCGTGCCGATGGAGCCGGGCACGGTGGCCGCGCGGCGATTCCGCTGGGAGGCCATCGTCGACGATCGGCCGGTGGTCACCGCCGCGGTCAACTGGTTGATGTGCGAGGTGGAACTCGATCCACCGTGGACGCTCGGCGAGCAAGGTGAGCGCTTCGAGGTGGAGATCACCGGCGATCCCCCCGTGTCGCTGACGTTCAAGGGTCTGCAACCGGAGTCGGTAGCCGAGGGCCTGATCCGCAACCCCGGCGTGGTGGCCACCGCCAATCACTGCGTCAGCGCCATCCCGTACGTCTGCGCCGCCGAGTCCGGCATCAAGACCTATCTGGACCTGCCGTTGATCGCCGGGCGCGCGGCTCCGGATCTGGCCGCCGGCCGGTCCCCGCGACGCGCCGACTAGCCCCGCGACGACCAGAACCCGCATTGATGGCGGGCAGCGAAGTCGTCGGTGACGGTCGGCCCGCCGGTTGTCAGCGAGAGTCGTTGCGGCCGTTCGGGATTCAGCTGCGGCCACTCGGGTAGGCCGGGCACGTCCGGTGCGCCAGTCCTCACGAAGCGGCTCCAGTAGGCGATCATCTGGTCTGAGAGCACCCGCTGCGCCTCGTCCAGATCCGGGGCACCACCCATGTCGAACAGGTAGCGCAGTTCCAGGGCGTGGCTGGCACCTACCGCGAAGGGCACCCGGCGTACGGGGTCGGGCGCGGGTGCGCCGGGGTCGTTGAACTCGTAGGCGTAGACCGGGGCGCGGTCGGCCAGTTGGGTAGCCAGGGTGTCGACGGGGCAGGCGAACACCCCATCGGTGACACTCGCGGCGTAGGCAAGGCCGACACTGCCGTCGTAGTTCGACAGCGGGTAGCGAGCGGCGACGGCGGGGGCCTCGGCACCGAAGGTGTCCTCGAGCAGCGTCCGGTACGCCGGCAGTCGTTGGTCGCGCAGGTAGCTCAGCGCCACGAAAAGGGTGAACTCGTCGGCGGTGGTGCCGATCAGCATGGGCACCGCCGTGGTGCGACTGCGGTCGGCCACCGTCGCCGGGGCGAAGGGAAGCCTCTCGGTCCCGGTGACCGGGCCGGTGAGGATGTTGGCGCCGATCCTGACGTACGGCGGTCCGTCGCGAAGGCGGTCAACGGGAAGCGCGCGCAGGCACTGCGCGGCCGACGCGGGATCGACGCACCCTTTTCCCGCGGCGTAGTCGGCGCTGATGCGTTCGCCGGCGGGCAGGTCGGCCTGCGCCTGACACGGCCCGCTCTGCATGATGGCCGCCCGGAAGAGCCCGTCGGACTCCGGTGCCACGAGGTGGTCGCACACCGAGATGGCACCGGCCGACTCACCGGCGATGGTCACCTTGGCGGGGTCGCCGCCGAACGCGGCGATGTTGTCGCGCACCCAGCGCAGCGCGGCCTGCTGGTCGGCGAGGCCGTAGTTGCCCGGCTGCGCGGCATCGGTGGCCAGCGCGGGGTGGGCCAGGAAACCCAGTGCGCCCAATCGGTAGTTGATGGTGACGACGACGATGTCGCCGCGGGTTGCCAGCCAGGCCGAGTTATAGATGTCGGAGCTGCCGTTGAGGAAGCCGCCGCCGTGGATCCACACCATCACCGGCCGCGGCTCGTCCGCGGTGGCCCCACTCGGGCTCCAGACCGTCAGGTTCAGGCAGTCCTCGCTGGTCGCCAGGCCGTAGTCGGGGTCGACCCGGGTGTCCTGGATGCAGCGCAGGCCGGGTTTGGTGGCGTCTCGCACCGCGGTCCAACTCACCGGTGCCACCGGTGGCTGCCAGCGCAGCGGACCGGCCGGCGCGGCGGCGTACGGAATGCCCTGGAAGATCCGCACGTCGGGGGCGACGCTGCCGCGTACCGGTCCGGCCGAGGTGACGACGACCGCCGGCTCGGCCGGGGCGGGGCGGCCGCAACCGGTGGCGACGAGTACCGCCGCCAGCAGTGCGGTCGCGGCGCGAACGAGACCGGCTGGCACGGTTGCCAACCCTACGCGGGCACGGCGCGAACCGGCCGGGGGAGATTTTGACCTAATGCTCTAGCTTTGACCTGCCGGTGGGACACACTGGAAATCTGACACCCGTCAACTTCGGCCCAGGAGATGCAATGAGCGCAGGCACCGACCACCGGATCAGCGACCCCGCCGGGCGGGTGTTGGCCGAGCCTGCGGCCTATGCCGATGAGACCAGGTTGCAAGAGTCGCTCGCGCACCTGCGGGAGCATGCGCCGGTGTCCTGGGTCGAGACCGGCGACTATCGGCCGTTCTGGGCGATCACCAAACACGCCGACATCATGGATATCGAGCGGGACAATGCCCTCTTCACCAACTTCCCGCGGCCGCTTCTCGCGATCGCCGAGGCGGACGACGCCCTGTTGCGCGATATCGAGGCCGGTACCGGCCTGCGCACGCTGATCCACATGGATGATCCGCACCACCGCGACATCCGCAAGATCGGCGCGGACTGGTTCCGCCCGAAGGTGTTGAAGGCCTTGAAGGCCCGCTCCGACGAACTGGCCAAGATCTGGGTCGACACGATGGCCGAGAAGGGCCCGGAGTTGGACTTCGCTCAGGCGATCTCGGTCAACTACCCGCTGTACATGATCCTGACGCTGCTGGGCCTGCCGGAGTCGGACTTTCCCCGCATGCTCAAACTCACCCAGGAGATGTTCGGCGGCAACGACGCCGAGTTGCAGCGCGGCGGGGGTGTCGACGACATGCTGGCCGTGCTGCTGGACTTCTTCAACTACTTTTCGGCGCTGACCGCCTCGCGCCGGGAGCACCCGACCGATGACCTGGCTTCGGCGATCGCCAACGCGAAGGTCAACGGCGAACCGATCAGCGACATGGACACGCTGTCCTACTACGTGATCGTGGCCAGCGCCGGACACGACACCACCAGTGCCGGGATCGCCGGCGGCCTGCTGGCTCTGTTGCAGAACCCCGCCGAGTTGGCACGTCTGCAGGCCGACCCGTCGCTGATGGGGACCGCGGTCGAGGAGATGATCCGCTGGGTGACCCCGGTCAAGGAGTTCATGCGCACCGCGCAGGCCGACACCGAGGTACGCGGAGTGAAGATCGCCAAGGGCGAGGCGGTGCTGCTGAGTTACGTCTCGGCCAACCGCGACGCGGACGTCTTCACCGATCCGATGCGATTCGACGTCGGCCGCGATCCCAACAAGCACCTGTCGTTCGGCTACGGCGTGCACTTCTGTCTGGGTGCCGCCCTGGCCCGGATGGAGATGAACAGTTTCTTCACCGAGTTGATCCCCCGGATCTCCACGATCGAACTGGCCGGTGAGCCCGAACTCGTGGCGACCACCTTCGTCGGCGGCCTCAAGCACCTGCCGATCCGGGTCACGCTGAAGAACTAGTCGCGAGCGTGCGTGTCGGCACGCCGACACGCCGCCCGGGGCGTGCGGTTTGCGCACCCTCGCGAGGCAGTCAGCGCACAAATTCTGCCGCGCGGTGCCCGATCATCGCGATGGTGGCGTGCGGGCCGCGGCCAAGCGGGACCGGCAGCACCGATCCGTCGACGACCCACAGGCCCGGCACTCCCAGCACCCGGCACTGCGGGTCGACAACGGCCCACTGGTCGCCGTCGACTCCCATTGGTGCGGTGCCGCACAGGTGCTGGCTGGTGGACCAGGTCGGCTCGCCCAGTTCCGTTGTCCCACTGACTATCTGCGCTACGAGATCACAACCTGCCTGCAGGGCGGCGAGATCGGCGGGTTCACTGTCGTAGCGGTGTTCGATGCGGGGGGGAACCAGTGGATCGGCCGAGGTCAGCGAGACCCGGCCGTGGGCACGGTGTCGCATCAATCCGACCCCGATGCTCGCCGTCGGCGATCCGAACCCCGTTGTATAGGGACGCACCTCGATGTCGTCGGTGAGCAGCACCACCTCCAGCACCGGGCGCCGCAACGCGGGTACCCAATCGGTGGACATCACCCATTCCGGATGATCCCAGCACCGCTGGCCCACCGGAAGATCGGACACCACCGGGATACCGAGTTCCCGCAGTCTCGCCGACGGCCCGATCCCGGACAGCATCAACAGATGCGCCGACTCGATGGCACCGGCCGAGAGCACCACTCGGTCGGCGTCCAGCGAGATCGGCCCGTCCGGTCCGATGCCCGCCACTCCCACCACTCGGCCGGCGACGACCACCACCCGGGTGACGCGAACGCCGGTGAGCACGCGCAGGTTGGAGCGATCCAGCGCCGGTTGCAGAAAGGCCGTCCCGGGCCCGTTCCGTTGTCCGGCGACGATGTTGAGGGGCACCGCGCCGACGCCGGGCGGAGCGTTGTCGCCGACTGGTTCGGCGTTGAGGTTGGGCAGCCACGGCAAGCCTGCTGCGCCGGCCGCGGTGACAAATGCCGACGTAGGCCCGCGCAGCGCAGCCACTCGGCTGATGACGATCGGCCCACGGCCGCGCGGGTCCGGAAAGTCGAGGTCGGTCTCGATGGCCCGGTAGTGCTCATCGACCTGTGCCCACGACCACCCCGGTATCGCGGGACCGTCGAAGTCGGCGGGCAGCGCACGGCAGAAGTAGCCGCCGTTGACCGCTCCCGAACCTCCGACACAGGCACCGCGCACGATGTCGGCGTCGCGCACCGGATCCTCGGTCAACGTGGTGCGATACCTGACGGCGACCGGACTGCCCGCCTCGATCGGCAGCGCCGCCGCGTCGCCGGTTAGCGCGCGGACGGCGGGGTCAGTCAGTGCCGGACCGGCCTCGATCACCGTCACCCGGCAATCCGGATCGGCGGTAAGCCTTTCGGCCAGCACGCTTCCGGCACTGCCCGCACCGACGATCAGCACATCGCTCACGCCAGCAGCCCATCTGCACCCGGTTGCCACCGCCGAACCTGGGCCGCGCACTCGGAGACCATGGCCGCGAAGATCCTCTCCCCCGCCGCCGGCGTCGCCGTCGTCGGATCACCGAGCACGCCCGAAGCGCTGACCGCCACGACGCCGCCGTCGCGTATCCGGGGCATCAGGTCGGCCAGCGGCTCAGTATTGCCCGGCGCGATCTCGCCCATCCGGACCATCTCGGGTGAAAGGTGCAGCAGCAGTGCGGTTTCGGTATTACCGGCGTGGGCGTCCGCGCCGGCCACGGAGCAACTCCACCACGCCACATCGCGGCCCTCAGCGCGCAGCAGGGTTGCCGCACCGACAAGGGCGTCACGATTGCCGCCGTGGCCGTTGACGAACACCACCCTGTTCGCCCAGTCACAGGCCGAACGGCCGTACTCGACGAGAAGTGTCGTCAGCGCCGCGGTCCCGATCGAGATGGTGCCGGCGAAGTCCTGATGCTCCCCGGAAGCCCCGTAGTAGACGGCGGGTGCGAGCAGGTACCGGCGCGCGGCCACCTCGGCGGCCACCGCCGCGGCAATGCGGGTGTCGGTGTCCAGTGGCAGGTGCGGGCCGTGCTGTTCGATGGATCCCACCGGCACCACGACGGTGAGCGTGCGGTTCTCGCGAAGCTGTCCGGAAGTGCAATCACCCAGCGCGCCTGCGGGATTCACCGCTCAGTGGCCGGTAGTTCCGGGTACGCCGAGGTCGCGGGTGAAGCCCGGTGGCACCAGCACGTCGTCGGCGGTGAGGTCGTGCACGGAGGACTTCCCCAGACCGCGCAGTGCGGAGTCGACGCCGCTCTGCAGAATGTCGAGGACGTTCTCCACGCCGGCCTGTCCGGCGGCGCCCAGACCCCACAGGTAGGCGCGGCCGATCATGACGGCGCGGGCGCCCAGTGCCAGCGCCTTGACGACGTCGCTGCCCCGGCGGATACCGCCGTCGAGCAACACCTCCACCTGATCGCCGACGGCGTTCGCCACCGCGGGCAGTGCCCGGATGGTGCCGGGCGTGCCGTCGAGGTTGTTGCCGCCATGGTTGGACACCGAGATGGCGGTCACCCCGGCATCCACGGCGCGTTTGGCATCATCGACGCGCATCACGCCCTTGAGCATGAACGGCCCGCCCCAGTACTCGCGCAGCCAGGCGATGTCCTCCCAGGTCGGTGGCGGGGTGCCCATCCACTCCCCGTAGGCGGCGAAGAACGCCGGCCCGGCCTCACCGCGGCGACCCTGGTTCGGGGCGGTCAGCGACGGCGGGCGAAAAGTCTTGGCCCAGTCCAGGAACCACGCCGGGCGCACAAGACCCTGCGGCGACATCTTGATCGCGGTGAGGATGTCCATCTTCTCCGGGATCTTCGGGCTGCCCCAGTCCCGGCCGTGCGAGAAACTCCAGTCGGTGGTCGCGATCAGGCCGACCGCCCCGGCGGCCCGGGCCCGATCCGCACGCTCGGCGATCGCGTCCCGGCCACCAAGCCAGTAGATCTGGAAGAAGGTCTTGGGGTTGACGGCGATGACGTCCTCGATGGGCTTGCTGGCGAAGGACGACAGCCCCATTGCCGTGCCGCGCGCGGCGGCGGCGCGGGCGACGGCCACCTCGCCGTCGGGGTCGACCGCCTGCACACCGGTCGGTGAGATCACCACCGGCAAGGCGATGTCCTGGCCCATCACGGTGGTGGCCAGGTCGCGCTTCTCGGTGGCCCCGATGACATGCGGCGCAAAGCCGAGTTCGGTGAAGGCCTCGACGTTGTCGGAGTAAGTCAGGCCTTTCTCGCTGCCGGCCAGCAGCGCAGAGTAGACCGCCTTGGGCAACCTCTTCTTCGCGCGCTCCTGGGCAGCGGCGACGGTCTCGAACCACACATCACGTGCCATGACTAGACCGGGCTTTCGTTGCAGGGCTTGGCGGGCGGGCGCTGGAGCGTCAGCATGATCGGCGTACCGCGGGAATGGTCGGCGCCGGGGCGGGGCTTGTCGCGCGCCGCCGCCAATGCCGGAGCGCCATAACCTTCCACGCATTCCGGGTCGGGGCCGTCCAGCGGCAGACCCGTGAAGAACTTCGCCGCCATGCACCCGCCGCGGCAGGCGTCGTAGTGCCCGCAGCTGCCGCACGCGCCGGCCGATTGCGGCTGGCGCAGCTGCGTGAACAGGGCCGAGTTCTTCCAGACGTTGTCAAAGCTTCCGTCGGACACGATGTTGCCCGCCAGGAAGCGGTCATGGATGGCGAACGGGCAGGCGTAGACATCACCGACCGGGTCGATGAGGCACACCACCCGGCCGGCTCCGCACATGTTCAGCCCGGCCAGCGCCCCAGGTGCGCCCAGACCGGCAAGGTGGAAGAAGGAGTCGCCGGTAAGGACCCGATCGCCCTTGGCGACGAGCCAGTTGTACAGCTCAACCTGTTGGGCGGCGGTGGGGTGCAACTCATCCCACACGTCAGCGCCGCGGCCCGACGGACGCAGCCGGGTGATCCGCAGGGTCGCGCCGTAGCGGTCTGCCAAGGCTGTGAAGTCGTCGAGTTGACCGACATTGTGGCGGGTGACGACCACCGAGATTTTGGCGTCCGCGAAGCCCGCGTTGGCAAGGTTCTCCAACGCGCGGATCGCCATGTCGAACGACCCGGGGCCGCGCACCGCATCGTTGACCTCGGCGGTGGCGCCGTCCAGGGAGATCTGCACGTCGACGTAGTCACTGGCAGCCAGGCGGTCGGCCACCTCGGGAGTGATCCGAACTCCATTGGTGGAGAACTTCACCCCGACGTGGTGTTCGGTGGCGTAGTCGACGAGTTCCCAGAAGTCCGGCCGGATGGTGGGTTCGCCGCCGCCGATGTTGACGTAGAACACCCCCATGCGCTCGAGTTCATCGATGACGGCCTTGCACTGGGCCGTCGACAGTTCGCGGGGGTCGCGCTTGCCCGACGAGGACAGGCAGTGCACGCAGGCCAGGTTGCACGCGTAGGTGAGTTCCCAGGTGAGGCAGATCGGCGCGTCCAAGCCGCGCTCGAACTGTTCGACTAGCCGGGGAACGGGAGCGATGGATGTCACGGGGTTTCCTTACGTACCAACATATTCGACGCCACCAGCACGCTCAGCGCGTGCAGATAGGGAGCCTGGTGGTCGGGGTCCACTCCGGCGGCCGCCAGGGCCGAGGCCACGGTGGGATGCTCGTCGAGAGACTCGACGACGGCCAGGATGGTGCGGTTCTTCAGGAATGACAGTTTGCGAGTTCCGAAGTGGTAGAGCAGCGCCCCGAACGGCTCGGGACGCACGGCTACCTGCGGGTGCAACCGCCAGGTGCGGGTGGGGTCGAAGGCCACGCCCACGGTGTGGGCGGTCATGGTCAGTAGACCCCGCACATCCCGTCGATGGACACCTCTTCGACGAGGGTCTCGGTCACCAACTCGGGGTCGGTTGTGGTCTCGTTATCCATGCGGCACACCCTTTCGCCAGCCGAAACGTCGACGCGAGAGCGTGACTGGGGCCAGAATATGGCATCAGGTGCCGAAAGGGAAAGGATTCGCCCATGAGCACAAGTCCCGCCCGGGTCGGCCGCCGCCGATCGACCACCCGGGATCACATCGCCGACGTCGCCCTGGACCTGTTCGCCACCTACGGGTTCAGCGAGATCAGTGTCGACGACGTCGCGATCGCCTCCGGTATCGCGCGGCGCACTCTGTTTCGCTACTACGCGTCGAAGAACGCCATCCCCTGGGGCGATTTCGATTCCTACCTCGGGCACTTCGCGGAGTTACTCGACCGCACCGACCCGGCGGCCCCGATCGGACCGACCCTGCGCGCCGCACTCCTGGACTTCAACACCTTTGACGAGACCGGAACGGCTCTGCACCGCCAACGCATGCAGGTGATCCTGCAAAGCGCGGAATTGCAGGCCTACTCGATGACCATGTACGCGGGATGGCGCGCCGTGGTTGCCGACTTCGTGGCCCGGCGTACCGGCGCGCGGGTCAGCGATCTGATCCCGCAAACGCTGGCCTGGCTGATGCTGGGGGTCGCACTGTCTGCGCACGAGTTCTGGCTGGCTGACGAGTCCGTATCACTGCCGCAGGCACTCGGCGACGCGTTCGACACGATGGCCGACGGTCAGGACCTCGACGCGCGACTCAATCGAGAACGTCGCTGACCGGCGCCCCCGCGGCGATCTTGGAGCGGGCCTTCATCACCTTGCCGGGCATCCCGCCGCCGACAACTCCGACCAGCACACCGTCGCGGGAGTAGTAGGCCAGGAACTTTCGGCCGTCGTCGCTGACAACGTGCACGGTGTCGTCGGCCTCCGGTTCGCCGAGGCACTGGATCTTCACGTCGTACTGGTCGCTCCAGAAGTAGGGCACCACCACCACGGTTGGCGGCTCGAGGCCCAGCATGGCCGGCACCAGCACCCGGGCCTGTTCGGCGACGTTGCTCCAGTGCTCCACGCGCACCTGATGTCCGGTGGCGTCGCGCCAGGAGGCGACATCGCCCAGCGCCCACACATGCGCGGCGCTGGTGGCACCGACTTCGTTGCAAAGCACACCGTTGTCCTTGTCGACAAGTGCGACCCCGCTGCCGGCCAGCCAGTCGGTGGCGGGCCTGGACCCGATGCCGATGACCACCAGGTCGGCGTCCACCGCGGTGCCGTCGGTCAACTCGACCGCGGTGACTATGCCGGCGTCGCCGCGCACCCCGGCAACCCCGACGCCGGTGCGCAGGTCGACTCCCTCGGTGCGGTGCAACCGGGCGACCAACTGTCCCACCTGTTCGCCGAGCACCGAGGCCAGCGGTGCGGGCTGCGGTTCGACGAGCACCACCTCGACCCCGATCTTGCGCAGGCTCGCGGCGACCTCGCAGCCGATGAACCCCGCGCCGATGATCACCGCGCGGCGCGCCGACGCGGCCTGGTGGCGCAGGGCCAGCGCGTCATCGAATGATCGCAGCACGCGAATGCCGGCCAAGTCGGGCAGTGCGGGAATGCGTTTGGGAACCAGGCCGGTGGCGATGACGAGGTCGTCGTAGCCGAGCACGGTTCCATCGGCCAGCGTGACGGTTCGGTCCGCGGTATCCAGCGACTGCGCGGCACTGCCCAGTCGCAGGGTGATGTCGCTGTCGGCATAGAAATCGGCGGGTTTGAGCACCACATCCGTAATACCTTTGTCGAAGTCCTGCAGTACATCTTTAGACAACGGCGGCCGGTCATAGGGCAGGTGCGCCTCGTCGCTGACGATGGTGACCGGACCGGGAAATTGCGACTTGCGCACCTGCTCTGCGGTGCGGCAAGCGGCGAGGCCGCCGCCGATGATGACGATGCCGTTGGTACCCACAGCGTGTTTGTACACGATGACTAGCCAGCACAAAGCCACCAGGGCAGGCATAATCGGCGGATTCGCACCCACAGGAGGCTCCCATGACAGCCCCATCGGTTTCCTCATCGAACAGATGCTGCGGCGACGGCCGCTGATCAACGCGCCCGTCGCGCACGGCGCCGCCCAAAATCTCAAACGCTCCATCGGCACCTTCCAACTCGCGATGTTCGGCATCGGATCCACCGTCGGCACCGGCATCTTCTTCGTATTGTCCGAAGCGGTGCCCCAAGCCGGGCCGGGTGTCGTCGTGTCTTTCATCATCGCCGGCATCGCCGCCGGCCTAGCGGCAATCTGTTACGCCGAACTGGCCTCTGCGGTGCCGGTCTCCGGATCGACGTACTCCTACGCCTACACCACTCTCGGGGAGGTGGTGGCGATGGGCGTGGCCGCCTGCCTGCTGCTCGAGTACGTGGTCTCCACAGCGGCGGTGTCCGTCGGCTGGAGTCAGTACGTCAATAAGCTTCTGGAAAATTTTCTGGGACATGCTCTGCCGCAAGCGTTCTCGGCAGCCCCCTGGGACACCGAGCCCGGGATCATCAACCTTCCCGCCGTCTTCCTAGTGATGCTGTGCGCTCTGCTGCTGATCAGGGGTGCCAGCGAATCGGCCGCGGTGAACGCCGTGATGGTGATCATCAAACTCGGTGTGCTGGTGATGTTCGCCGTGATCGCGTTCACCGCCTTCAACGCCGACCGTTTCGCAAACTTCGCGCCGTTCGGCGCGGCCGGCATCAGTGCGGCCGCAGGCACGATCTTCTTCTCCTATATCGGTCTCGACGCGATCTCGACCGCCGGCGATGAGGTCAAGGATCCGCAGCGGACGATGCCGCGAGCGATTCTGGCCGCACTGTTGACCGTCACCGTGGTCTACATCGTGGTCACTCTCGCCGCCATCGGCGCCCAGGACTGGACCGATTTCAAGGGTCAGAAGGCCGGCCTGGCCGCCATCCTCGACAACGTCACCGGCGCGAACTACTGGGGAACGGTGCTGGCCGCGGGCGCTGTCATCTCGATCTTCTCAGTCACCCTGGTGACGCTGTACGGATCGACCCGAATCCTGTTCGCCATCGGCCGCGACGGACTGCTGCCCTCGATGTTCGCCAAAGTCAGCCCGCGCACCATGACGCCGATCAACAACACGATCGTGGTGGCCGTCGTGGTCGGCCTACTGGCCGGCCTGGTGCCCCTGGACAAGTTGGCCGACATGGTCTCGATCGGCACCCTGGTGGCGTTCATCACCGTCTCGGTGGCGGTGATCATCCTGCGCCGCCGTGAACCCGACCTGCCGCGCGGGTTCAAGGTTCCCGGCTATCCGGTCACCCCGGTGCTCTCGGTGTTTGCCTGCCTCTACATCCTGGCCAGCCTGCATTGGTACACCTGGCTGGCGTTCGCCGCCTGGGTCGGCGTGGTGTTGGCGTTCTACTTCCTCTGGGGGCGCCACCACAGTGCGCTCAACCCCCGCAGCGCCGACTCGATCGCCGACGGTGGTGCCACGCCATGACGGTCGTCGTCGGCTACCTGGCCGGAAAAAGTGGCACCGCACCGTTGAACCTCGCGGTCGGCGCGGCGCGGACCCTGGGCACCTCACTGACCGTGGTGACCATCGTGCCCAAGCCGTGGACGACGCCGTCGCCGGCCCGCGTCGACGCCGAGTACGCCGCGTGGGCCGACCAACTGGCGGCCGATTCCGCCAAGGAGGCCGGCCGCTACCTGGATGCGATGCCACACCGGCCGGAAGTGCGGTATCACAGCCACGCACACCGTTCGGTGTCCGGCGGACTGGTGGAAGTGGTGGGCGAAGTCGACGCCCAGGCGTTGGTTCTCGGTTCCTCGGCGAACGGCCAACTGGGTCAGGTCGTGGTCGGGTCGACCGCCGACCGCCTGCTGCACTCCTCGCCGGTGGCGGTGGCGATCGCCCCGCGCGGATACCGCGAACCCCGGGGCGGGGTACTGACCCGCATCACCTGTGGCTACCCCGGCACACCGAGTTCAGCCGACGTGGTGGCGCGAACCTATGCGCTTGCCAAACTCCTCAAGGTTCCACTGCGGGTGATCTCCTTCGCGGTCCGTGGCCGCACGATGTATCCACCCGAGGTCGGCCTGCACGCCGAAGACTCGATCCTCGCGGTCTGGGAAGAACAGGCGAGGTCCATGCTGGCCGCGTTGCGCACCGGCGGCGTGGTCGGCGACGAGGTCGAGTTGGCGGTGGTCAGCGGCAACGGCTGGGATCAGGCACTCGACGACGCGGAGTGGCTCGACGGCGAAGTGCTGGCTCTGGGCACCTCGCCCCGCGGCGAGGTCGCACGGGTGTTCCTCGGTTCGCGCGGGGCGAAGATCCTGCGGCACAGTCCGGTTCCGGTGCTGGTGCTGCCGGGCTAAGCCTCCGCTCGTCACATCCCGATCTGCCCATCGTCCTTCCACACCGCCACGACGGCCGGCCGCGCCGTCCCGCCGCCGCCTTCCGGCCAGTGCGACAGCGGGTCGTCGACGTTGTTGTCATCGTGCTCGCCAGGGTGTTGCACGCACACCATAACGAGATCGTCGGTGATTACCGGACCGCAGGTTTCCGCACCGAGGGGAACGGTCAGGAACTGACGGGTCTCGCCCCGGTTCGGGCCCTCCAGTGCCACCGCGAAGAGGCCGTCGTTGGAATCGAGGGCGTTTCCGTCGGTGGCGATCCAGAGGTTGCCGTGACTGTCGAAGGCCAGGTTGTCTGGGCAGGAGATCGGGCTTACCTTCGACTTGTCGAACCCGCCGTAGTAGGAATCGGCGGCCGCGGGATCGCCGCAGACCAGCAGCAGGTTCCAGCTGAAGGATGTGCCCGCGTGATCGTCGGTGATCTCGAGAACCTGCCCACTCTTGTTGTCGTTGCGGGGGTTGGCCGCGTCGGCACCGGGCTCTTCGGGTGCTCCGCGCTCAGTGTTGTTGGTCAGGGCGACGTAGAGCTTGCCGGTCTTGGGGTTGGCCTCGAAATCCTCGGGGCGGTCCATCTTTGTCGCACCCGCCTTATCGGCGGCAAACCGGGTGAACACTGCGACCTCCTGAGCGGACATCCCGTCGATCAGGGACTCGGCGGTGGCGTTCGGGCCGGATCGCAGCAGCGGGATCCAGGTTCCGGTGCCGCTGAACAGGCCGGTATCGGGCAACCTGCCTGATCCGTCGATCTGGTCGGCTGGAATGTCGCTGGACAGCTTGGCCACGTACAGCGTGCCCTCATCGAGGATGGTCATGTTGGCCGCCATCGCCGCCCCGTCCCGGCCTGGGCGGACTTTCCTGCTGGAGACGAACTTGTACATGTAGTCGAACCGTTCGTCGTCGCCGCTGTAGGTGACGACGGTGCCGTCGGCGGTGACGTGAATATTGGCGCCCTCGTGTTTGAAACGGCCCAGCGCCGTGTGTTTGACCGGTACGGAATCGGGATCCCACGGGTTGAGCTCGAGGACGTACCCGAAGCGATTCACCTCGTTGGGCGCCGCAGTCGGATCGAAGCGGTCCTGGAAGGTTTCCCATCGTCGGGCGCTGGGTTGGAGCTTGATGCCGTAGCGCTTCCAGCGGTCTGCGTCGGCGGGGGTCGGTGCCTGCGCTCCCTGGGCCGAACCGAAATAGACGTTGAAGTTCTCCTCGGCGGACAACACGGTGCCCCAAGGGGTCAGCCCGCCTCCGCAGTTGTTCAGGCTGCCGGCCACGACCACACCGGCGGGGTCCGCGGCGGTCCGAACCAGTTGACTACCGGCGGCGGGCCCGGTCAGCAGAAACGGGCTCTCGGCGGTGAGCCGACGGTTGTAGCGGCCGGTAAGAGGTTTGAGTCCATCGGGGGTGCGTTCCACCTCGACAACCGAAATCC
>Ga0247837_1000648_pt1 | contig 74600 bp, 61 predicted proteins | sample LaCtaG_2_FD_187115 | JGI IMG/M metagenome (GOLD analysis project Ga0247837, IMG submission 187115) | Freshwater microbial communities from meromictic Lake La Cruz, Castile-La Mancha, Spain - LaCruzMarch2015_14.5m | ecosystem: Environmental > Aquatic > Freshwater > Lake | place: Spain: Castile-La... | reverse complement strand
GGACCAACAGCAGCGAAACCTGCTCCCCACCCAAGCTTGACCAGCCACCCACAATCCGCTGCTATCTTGCCCTCAGGTGCCTCACTTTTGGACCGGCACCCGCTGCACTTTTGGAGCGCCCTTTACAAGAGCGGATAGTCGCAAAAATCCCAATACCCGCCCGCCTCGTTTTCAATCCACCTGGTGCGGGTCCCCCACACCGGGTCAACCTTCCGGTCGGGAACATCCGGGTGGATGGGCTGTCCGGTGTAAGGGGTGTAAACACCTCGAAAATCCGTGCCCAGACGGCAGAGCAAGCCCTCGTCGTCCCCGGCCTCCAAACCGTAATGCTGCTTCAGACGCACGCGCACTCCGGGGTTGTCCAGATATTGGATGGGAACCCGGTCGGGCTCTTCATGGTGAAAGGCGCGCAGCACGCGCTCGCGGGAGGTCAGGACATTTTTCATAATCGGGGTGCTCAGCAAATGCGGCGAGAGGGTTGCATGTAGCGGTCTTCCCACGGGATCAATTCCAGCGGGAGATTCTTCCAATAGTATTTCAGGTCGTCACAGCTCCAGCCCGCGTAGATCTCCTCCCATGTCAGCTCGCAGTGCGGCAGCAACGATTTCTCTTCAACCGGCTCGTCCACCGGCTGGTAGCGGACATCCAGAGAAAGTCGAATGAGTTCCTTATCCACGCAGCGCAGAGCTTTGTGGATCGTGTAGCTGGGGAATGTGATGATGTCCCCGGTGCTGTAATCTCCCTCCGCCCAGAGAACCTCTCCCGGACACAGCGGCACAGCAATTCCGCCGGCACCTTTGGATGGCTGGATCGGCAGGTAGCCCCGGCGGTGCGAACCTTTCAGGATTGTGAGACCTCCCATAGCTCGCGGGCAGTCGCCCAGCGGAATCCAGCAGGTCCAAGTTCCGGGCGTTCCTTGAATGAGCGGAAAATCCTGGTGCGGCGGGGTCGGGGAGACGACCCGGTGGCCGGTGACCATGCGCGCGATGTGGCGCGGGTGGACGAGGACTTCGCGGCCGAAGAGCGCGCGGTAAAATTCCAGCAATCTCGAATGGTGGGGAAGCCGGTGCACGGCCTCAAGTTTTTGCGCGTCATTGTAGGCGTCGATGCTCACCCCGATGTCACTGCGCATGCGTTCGTCGGGCACAAGGTTCAGCGCATCGAGATCAATACGCCCTCCGAGGGCGTCCTGCCCGGGTTGACGCCAGTGGTGCCTGTCAACCACGTCGAGCATTTCGGCCCGCAGCGCAAGCACCTCTTCGCGCGGCAGGAACCGCTGGAAATACAAAAACCCATCCTCATCAGCGCGGGCTTGCAGGGCAGCCGGATCGCCGAGCAATGGCGTGGAATCGAGAAAAGGAACTTTGCGCTTGAGAGGAATTGATGCGGGGCTTGACATGCATCCAACAGTGCACAGCCTGCACGCGAGGCCCATAGCACAAACTCTTGCTACATGGATAAATCTCTCAAAAAGCGAACCGTCAAAACCCTGCGGGGAAGCCCGGTGGTCGTTCTGGCAAACTGGTTTCAGTTTGCTCCCTCGGAACGGCATCGCAACAAGTGTGTCGAGAGCCGCATGTTTCTCTGGTGCCGTTCGGGGAGCGGGATCGTCAGGGTCAACGGACTCGAGTCGTCTTTCTCATCAGGCGACTGGGTCTTGCTGCCCTGGCGGCATGATATCGCCTACATCGCCGACGCGAGGTCCCCGTTTTTTGTCGGTGGAATCCATATCATTCCCTCTCACTCGAAAAGGCTGCCCGTGGTTTTCCGGGTCGCGCACAACCGGGCCGACGAGCTTGCGGGTCAACCGGGCAGGAGCGATGCCGCATGGCCGGGCATGGAGGGCACCGTTCGCGGGCGGTTCGCGGGAGGAAGCGACAGCATGGCATTGCTCGCGGCTTTCATCGTCGAGAAGTTCCAGCACTCCCGGCCGGAGCGAGGGCTGATGCAGAACCTCGCGGCGTTGCTCATTACGGAGCTTTCTTTCGCCGTCGGCGCAGCCCCGACCGGCGCGAAGCCGAAACCGGGCACCCTGCACCGGATGCAGGAGTATGTGCGCGCCCATCCGGATCGGAGAATCAGGATTCTGGACCTGGCCAGTCTGGCAAAATGCAGCACGGCGAGTGTGCATCGGCAATTTCAAGCTTGCGAATCCCTCTCCCCCCGGCGCTGGATCGCCCGCCAGCGGATCGAGCTCGCAGCCACTCTGCTTCGCACCACCACCCTTACGGTGCGGGAGGTGGGCGAACGGGTCGGCCTGGACGACCCCTTCCACTTTTCCAGATTTTTTAAGAAGGAGACCGGCGAGTCGCCGGCTGTTTACCGGAAGGGGCGGGGATTTTTTTGAAACCTGGATTGCTGGACCGTCCCGGAAATTGCATTACCAGAGGATTGGAATCGGCAAACCACCCGCCTTTCCCATCCATTGAATGAGCTTTATCTGCCGCGGCGAAGACGGGCCGCAACACTGGTGGCAGTTCGAGTAATCACGGCATCCGGATTTCCGCGGCGTATTCGGGAACGAGAGTGACGGACTTGATTGCCGCCGGTTCGTTCGAATTCCCGACCGGTCGAAAGGTGATCCCGTCGAAAACAGTCTTATCGGGATTGGTCTTCCAAGGGACGACCCGCAGGAACAGCCCGTCGCCGCCGAGCTGCTTGTGCCAGCGCTTCAAGCCGATCTCCCATGGCAGCCCATTGTTGAAGTTGTCGGTGACCAGATGGCTGTCGAGGAAAGCCCAACCCCGGTCACCGGCGTAGTCCACCCTCAGGAAAATGTCATTCAACTGGTCGAACTCCTTTCGCGGAATCTTGACCACAAGCTGACCCTCCTGGGGCTTCACGATGTCCGCCTTGATCTCCCGCTTTGGCAGGGTGAGCGCGTAGCGGGCGAAGGCCCCATCTTTCTGCGCTGCGAGTGGACCACCCGGCCCGCGCAACGGATCGACGGGTGGGGGATAGACGGCAAAACTCAGTTCGTTGTTGCCGACGGCCGAGACGCGCAGCAGGTCGCCGTCCGTCAGGATGTCGTTATCCGAGAGCACCAGGCGCTGGCCGCCCCAGAGTTTGTCGGATTTCAGCGCATTCACCGCCTGCTGGCGTGTGAGGGTCAGCACGGAGAACGGTTTCCCTCCGACGGGTGTGACTTCGAAGATCGCGCCGGTGCCCGGTTCTGGCACGGGAATCCTCACCAAGCCTTCGTCCTTGGCCGGCGCGGCTCCGGAGGTCGCCGCGACGGACGATGTCTCGAACGCGTATTCCGCACTCATTCCCTCTGGCGCGAAAAAGACCCACGTGCGGTGCCCATCGTTGTCGAGGCGGGCGAGCAATTGCGCTGTCGCGTATTTCAAGCGCGCGCCATCCATCTCGAGATTGAGCGGCAGGACCGCCATCGCATCCGCCGCCAGGTCCATGCCCTTGTCGTCTGCCGGGACGATGATTGTCTCATCCTTGAGCTTGACCTCGATGCGCACCCCCTTGCGCGGCGGCATTTTGAGTTTGTCCTGGTAGTTGTTGATGAAAAGAAACCCGCGGTTGCCGTCGATCCGCGCCACGTAGCGAAGATTCTTCGTGTCGCCGGGTTGCACCGGCTCGCCGGGCCAGACCGTGACTGTCGGTATGATCAATTCGGGAAAGCCGGTCAGGAAGTTCGCCAGCGGTCGAAGGGCGCGGTAAGAATCCCGCAAGCGGCCGAATTCGCCGATGGGCGCGAACCAGTCGTAGCTCATGATCGGCATCCAGCGGTCGTAATTGAGCGGACCGCGAGTTCCAGACGGGTTGGTGCCCCCATGGTAGATATACATGCAGAACATGCTTCCCCCGCAGGCCGCGCGGGTCAGCAGGGTCACCTCCGCACTCTCCGGAGGAACGATCGGGCGCCATTCCGCCTGGATGGGGCACCCGGCACCCAGTTCCACGTAGCCGAGGGGATAACGGTAGAACTCTGGCGGCTGGCCGTAATTGTCGGTAAAGGTCGAGGCCACGGTGGGGGCACCTGCGCCGAGAAAGGAATAGACGCCCGAGGTTGCGAGCAATTCCCCGAGCGGCACAGGAGCACCGCCCCATCCGGTGGTGGTGAAGAGCGGCGCATCCATGCCCGCCTCCTGCGCCATTTTCTTGAGCCGGAGCAAATGCCCTTCGTCCTCCGCGGTCGGAAAATGGCCATGCCCGTAGCCGGCCCCGGGGAAAGGGTATTCCCAGATCACCGGAGCGTGGCCGAGTTCGTTCTCCGGCTGAACCGCAATGACCGGGCCGCCGTCCTCAAACATCAGTCCTTTGAGTTGCTCCCCGAGCTTTCCGTAGTAGCGCTTGACGTAGGCGAGATACGTGGGGTCATTGCTCCGCTCCAGGCCGGGCACGCCAAAGAGCCACTGGGGCAATCCGCCGGCCAACACCTCCGAGTTTACAAAGGGTCCCGGCCGCAGCCAGACATACATGCCGTGCTTGGCGCAAAGCTCGACGAACTTCCGGATGTTGCGGTTGCCGGTGAAATCGAACTGCCCGGGCTCCTTTTCCAGATGGCTCCAGATGACGTAGAACGAGATGGTGTTGAGGCCGCCGGCTTTCATCTTGAGGATGGATTCCTCCCACGCTTCCTCGTTCGTCCGCGTGGGGTGCATTTCGCCCGCGACCGGCACGAATGGTTTCCCGCCGATTTCGAGACCCTGGCTGGTCACGACGAACTTGGCCCCCTGCGGGTTGACCCCGCCCCAGGTGTTGGGGCCGACGGGCTGGATCGCCCGGGGCTGCCGTGCGTCGAGCGTATAGAGCAACTTTTCCGCCGGCGCGGCGGCCACGCCTTTGGCGGGCTCGGCGCGCACCGAGATGTTGTCCAGGCCAGGGGTCGTTCCGTTGGCGGCCCAGAACTGAATAGTGATGTCTGTGCCCGACGGGACTTCGGGAGCAACCAACACCGCCCGATTTCCTGGAACGAATTCTTTCACCGCAAGCGGAGTGTTATTCGCCCCAAGAATCGCGACGCCAAGGATTACATCCGGCCTCCACGTTGGCAAAACATCGCATTCCAAAACCACATCGGCTGTCTCGTTGAGCCTGCCTACCACCTGCTGCAGAAACCCCAATGGCGAGACATTGCAGACCGGCTTATACGGCTCGCTCCGCACGTCCACGGCATACGTGGCGTCGATGGATTTCTGAGGATACACCGGAATTGACGTCCAGCCGTGGGGCATACCGCTGCGCCAGCCGTTGGCATCCTCAGCTCCCAGACCGGATACATCGCTAAAGTCTCCGTTTGTCACGGCGAGATCGTTCTTCGTTTGCGCGGCCGCATTGGCTGCGTAACTGAACATGATCGCAACGGTCAAAACAGCAGCTTTCGCCAAAGGGCTAAGTTTTTTCATTCCCATTTGGCCCGATACCCCGAAGCCGGGGGCCACTCCAGGCAGGACGGCGAGGAAGGACAAGACAAGAGGAAGTGTTTTCATGGCGCGCGGAACTCCGCCGCGTATTCGGGAACCAGCTCGGCCGATTTGATCGCGGCGGGTTCCTTGGCGTTAGCCACCGGTTTGAACGTGATGCCGTCGAAGAGCACCTTGCTTGCATCCTGGTGCCACGGGGCGACGCGGAGGAACAAGCCGTCGGTCGCCAGCTTTTCGCGCCAGCGTCCCAACCCCAATTCCCACGGCGTGCCGTTGTTGAAGTTGTCGGTCACCAGGTGGCTGCCGATGAACGCCCAGCCGCGGTCACCGGCATACTCGACGCGCAGAAACACATCGTTGACCTTGTCGAACTCCTCCTTCGGCACCTTGACCATCAGCTTGCCGTCCGCCGGCTTGCTGATCTCCGCCTTGATCTCCTGCTTCGGCAGCGTGATGGCATAGCGGGTGAAGATCCCGTCCGCCGTGCCGGCGACGGCACCCGAGGGTCCGTTGATTTTCCCGGGCGGCGCCGGGTAGAGCGCGAAGCTGAGCTTTCCGTTGCCCACCTGCGACACGCGGAGCATTTGGTCGTCCGCGATCACATCATTCTCGGACAAGACCAAACGCGGGGCACCCCAGAGGTCATCGGCCTTGAAGGAGTGTTCGGCCTGCTGACGCGTCAAAGTCAGGATGCGGAAGGGCGCGCCTTTGACGGGGGTGACTTCAAACGCCGCCCCCGTGCCCGGCTCGGCGACCGCGACAACCTTGGTGCCGCCAGCCGCCACCGGCGTGGCCCCGGTGATGTCCTTCACCGTGGCGGCATCAAACACATACTGCGCGGCCATGCCCTTGGGCGCAAAAAACACCCAGGTGCGGCGCGCGCCGTCGTTGAGCTCGGCCATCAACTGGGCGGTGGCGTATTTCAACTTCGCTCCATCCATGGCCAGATTAAAGGGCAGCACGGCCATGGCGTTCGAGGCGAGGTCCATGCCGCGCGCATCCTCCGGGATGGTGATCGTTTCATCCCTGAGCTTCAGCTCGATGCGCACTCCCTTGCGGTCGGGAAGCTTTAATTTGTCCTGGTAGTTACTAAGGAAAAGAAACCCGCCGCCTGTCGCGGGATTGACCCTCGCGATGTAGCGCAGGCTGTGGGTGTCGCCGGGGACGACGGGCGGCCCCGGCCAGACCGTGACGGTCGGGGCGAACAGATCGGGAAAATCGCTGAGGAAGTGCTGGAGCGGGCGCAGGGAGCGGTAGGAATCCCTCATCCGCCCGAACTCACCGATCGGAGCCGACCAATCGTAGGTCATGGCCGGCATCCATCGCTCGATATTGATCGGACCACGCGTGCCGAACGGGTTCGTTCCGCCATGATACATATACATGCAAAACGAACTGCCGCCGCAGGCCGCGCGGGTCAGGAGGGTGACCTCGGCGCTTTCCGGCGGAACGATCGGGCGCCAGGTGGTTTGGACCGGACAGCCCGCGCCCAACTCGACGTAGGCCCACGGGTATTGATACCAGTCGGGTTTTCGGTCATAGAGATCGCTAAAAGTCGAGGCCTCCGTGGGTGGGCCATCGCCGAGGTAGGAATAGGCACCCGAGGTGACGAGGAATTCACCCGCCGGAACAGGCGAACCACCCCAGCCGGTGGCAGTGTAGAGCGGTGCGTCCAGCCCGGCCTCCCGCGCGATCTTCTTGAGCTTCATCATGTGCTCCTCGCCATCAGTGCCGCTGTTGCCGAGCCCGGCACCGGGGAACGGGTAGTCCCAGATGACAGGCGCGACCCCGTATTCGTTCTCCAATTGGATGGCCACGATCGGGCCGCCGTCCTTGAACATCATTCCCTTTAATTGTTCGCCCACTTTGCCGTAGTAGCGCTTCACATAATCGAGGTAGCCCGGATCGTTGCTGCGTTCCGTGACGGCGAGGCCGAAAAGCCACTGGGGTAAACCGCCGGCCAGAACCTCCGAATTCACGTAGGGCCCGGGGCGAAGCCAGACATACATCCCGTGCTTCTGGCACAGTTCGACGAATTTGCGAATGTCGCGGTTGCCGGTGAAATCGAACTCACCCGGCTCTTTCTCCAGGTGGCTCCAGATAACGTAAAACGAGACGGTGTTCAGACCGCCAGCCTTCATTTTCAAAATGGACTCTTCCCAAGCTGCCGCATTGGTGCGCGTGGGATGGATCTCGCCGGCCATGAGCACCACCGGCTTGCCGTCAATCTCGACGCTCTGGCTGGTCACCGTGAATTTCTCACCCTTCGCCCCGACCCCGCCCCATGAGTTGCGGCCTACCGGGAGAATCGAACGCGGATCGCTCGCATCGAGCAGGTGCGGAAAGGCTTCCGGCTTCTCCCCGCTTCCCTCAATCACGGCATCGGCCCAGACCGCGTGATCCAGACTATTTCCATCACCGGCATCGCCGACGACCAGCTCCAACCGCTTCACGCCGGCGAGATCGACCCCGGCTTCCTTGGCCGTCTCCCTGCCGCGGATCGGGCCGGATTCCCACAAAACCTTGCCATCGCCGACGAGTTTGAAGTCCACCGAGCCACCCTGGGCGGCATCGTTGACTCCGACCCACGCATGGAAGCGCTTGGCCGTGCCGTGCAGGTTGATCGCATAGGAACCCGGCGCGTGTGTGCCAAGGCCGCGTTCAAACTTCCGCCCGGCGAGCGAAAGGGGCTGCTCTGTCACCGACTTCCCCGCCTGCGGGGGACCCCAGAAGGCCTGGGTCACGGTGCCGAGATTGAGGTCGTCAATCGCGACGGTGTATGGCCCGGCCGCCCCGGCCAGCGAAGGCAGGAGCAGGCAGAGCAAGATAGACATGTGCTGTTTTTTCATTCCCATTTGGCCCGATACCCCGAAGCCTGCTTCGGCTTTGCAGGTGAAGGGACCGCGTCCCCGTGGTCCGAGGCTTTTCCCGAGGTTCTTTATTTGTTGGTTCATAGGTTATAATTTCAGCTGGCTCAACGGCCGGGAGATCGAGTCCGCGTCTATCCGCAACGGCCGTCTGGTCGTCGGCCCAGGGTCGACAAGGGATTTCGCGATGGAGTCATGAACCTTGACCAGCCCGGCAAGATTCTTCCAGGAGTCGGGCGATCCGCCGCGGACCCCGGCACCCGACGAAAAATCGCCGTTGGTGACAAGCTCCGGGGCTGCGCCGGCGATGGCCGTGGGAAGCGAGGCGAAGAGCAGACAACGGGCGACAGTGATTATTCGTCTGTTCAAAGTATTCATAGTATCAAACAAATGTAGTGTTCACGTTTTATGTTATTAAACAAATCGTAGAGGTGACTGATCGCCGCCGATTCGTTTGCGTTCACCATGGCAATATCTTCACGCCAAAGCCTTCGATCTTTGCGGGTGCGCCGCGGGCGGGTTGAATCTGCGCCGCCGTTGCGCGCGTGTTGACCACAACGCAGCCGGCGGGTTTGCCATCGCTGGTCACGCGCGGCGCGATGATCACGCCGGCATCCGCCGAAGCTTGAGTTTCCGGCGCCAAATTTTTGAGGAAGTCGCGCAGCCACCTGTCTTCCGGCTGGGTCCCAAGCAGAATGACCCGCCCCTTGCCGGTGGGACATTCCACGATTGCAGCATAACCATCCAGGGGACCGCCGGAATACCGGGCGAGAACCCGCTGCGTTGCGCTCGTTTCATAGGCATCGCACCACCACTGACAGCTCACGGTTTCTTTTTCCGTCGCCAAACGGGTCACGCTACCGGGCGGCGAGCGATGGCGGACATGAATGCCCAGCCACTTCTCAAAATCCGCGCCGTAGCAGGCATCGCAGTGCGCCGTCGCCTCGGTCGTGCGGCACGCGGAAAGCGGTCCAAGCACCCAGGTGCCGCCCTGTTCGACATAACTCTTCATCGACTTTAGCGTCGCGGCGTCAAGTGCCGGAAAATATGGCGAGAAAACCGTTTGGTATCCGTCCACTGACCCGCCGGGCATGATGACATCGCGGGAGATACCGCACTCCGCAAGCATCCGGTGAAACGCGGTGATGGCCGCATCGTAGCTGAAGCCGAGGGCGATGGGACTCGCGGTAAACTGCCATTGCGAAGGGAGTCCGTAGGTCAGCGCCACCTTGGCCGGAGCGGGTTTGGTCGCGCGCAGCCAGGCGGCATTTGTTTTCAGCTCGGCGGCGGCACGGCGGATTTCCGGCGTATTGGCGCATTCATCACCCCAAGGATAAAGCAGGCTTCCGTGTTCCAGTTCCTGTCCGGCCCAATGCGCGCGCCAGAGCCAGAAACTTACGGCGTCGCCACCAAGCGCGTAGGTGAGCCACATCTTGGCGCGCAGCGCACCGGGGAAATTTGCCCAATCGCTTGCGTTGTCCACCGCCGTCCCCGCGCTATGAGTCGAGGCGGTTTCCGCGAGCCAGAACGGTTTTTTCAGCGGACGCATCCAGTCGGCCTCGAACGCGTAGCGCATCAGATCATTCGGCCCGGCATAGCTGTCCGTGCTGACGAGATCGAGGTCGCGAAACAAGTCGGCGTAATCGATCTGCTGGTAGGCGGGATTGTGAGCGTTCGTGGTCACGCCCTTTTTCGTGTGCCGCCGCAACGCTGTTGCCTGGGCCTCACAGAAGGCCACATAGCTGTCGCTCATGAAATGCCGGTAGGCGGCGACGAGGGAAGGATGGTGCGCGGCACCGACACGCTGCGGATTGGGCAGCGGCACTTGATCGAACGATTGGTATTCCTGGCTCCAAAGCACGGTGAGCCAGGCGGCATTGAGCTTTTCAATCGTGCCAAAACGATTCTTCAGCCATGCGTGAAACGCCTTTTCACAGTTCGCGCAATAACAATCCTCCCAAAACTCATTGTCGATTTGCCAGGCGATCACGCCGGGTTCACGGCCAAACTCCTCACCCATTTTATCCGCGATGCGCACCGCGTAAGACAGATATGTCGGTGAATTTGGGCAGTAGTGCCGTCGCCCGCCGTGGCCGATGGTCTGGCCGAAAGCGTTCACGCGGAGAATGTCGGGATGCGCCGCGCTCAACCAAACCGGCGGCGTGGCCGTGGGCGTGCACAACTGGACCGCGATACCCGCGTCCGAAAACTGTTTCACCGCCGCATGAAACCAGGAAAAGTTGAAGTCGCCGTCCTTCGTCTCCATGCGCGACCACGCAAACTCACCAAAACGCACGAGGTTCACCCCCATCTCACGCATCAGGGCGATATCATCGGCCATCTGATCGCCCGCCACTTCGGGGTAATACGACACCCCCACATAGGGAGGCTCGGGTTGAGCGGAGGCAGCACGAACAATTGTCGGTGTGAGTAAAACAGCAATTAGGATCAAGGTTGTCGTGCGCATCATAAGAATGCAGAGAGCTTGTGCTTCAGCGAAGATTCAAAGTGCATGGTTCGAGTGTCCAGTCGTTCATCAGGCGCGCGGAGTTGCCGGGGCGCCAGCCGAGGAGAATTTTTGCGGGGCCGGTCTTTTTTGCCGTGTCCCAGCGGATGTCCACCGAGCCATCGGGGAGGTTTTTCGCTTGCACCCATTCCGTGCCCGCGATGACCAGGGCGCTTGAGTCGAGCGGGTTGTTCCCTTCCCCTCGCAGCCGGATCTTCCGGGAGCCTGCTCCTTCCAAGCGGGCGAGCGCGGCGACGTCGCTCTCATCCAGGCTGATGGAGGCGGGGCGGCCCGGCTGGTGGTTGCGGGGTTGGACGGGATTGCCCTGATAGTTTGCATTCCGGATCGGAGTCAGCGCGCCGGTTTCCTGCAGATGTTTTTCGATCAATGCATCCAGCTCGCGCACTTTGTCCGGCATGAATGTGGCCAGGTTGACTGTTTCGCCGGGGTCGCGGCTGAGGTCGAAGAGTTCGTAGTGGTGGGCCGCCGCGTTTTCTCCCGCCCAATAGAATCGCAGCAGCTTGAAATCCCCGAGCCGCACGGAAGCCGAGGGGGCGCACATCCAGGAGAAGTCGTGCGGGAAGTCGAAGAAAATCGGGCGGGTGGTCAGCGGCCCGCCTTCGAGCAGCGGGACCAGGCTGATGCCATCAATCGGCTGGCCGGCCGGCGGCTCGGCCCCGGCGATCTGCAGGATCGTCGGGTAAAGATCAACCGTCGAAACGGGCGTGCTGTTGGTGCTGCCCGGTGTGATGTGCCCGGGCCAGCTCATGATCCAAGGCACGCGTGTTCCGCCCTCGTAGGTATTCGCCTTGCCGCCCCGCAGGGGAAGATTCGAGGTGGGGCGGGCAAAGCCACCTATCTCGTAGTTGACCCCGCCGTTGTCCGAGACAAAGACCACCATCGTGTTGTTCTTGATCTCGCGGTTTTCCGGCCGGTCGAGCCAGTCGAGAAGAAGCCCGACGCTGGAGTCGAGGCTTTCGATCATCGTCGCCATTTCCGGGCAATCCTGCAGCCCGCGCGGATCGGTCTTGGCCTGATACTTCGGGAGCAGAGATTTCTTCGCGACGATCGGTCCATGGACCGCATACGGCCATAGATTCAGATAAAACGGCTTCCCGGAATCCCGGACGGAATCAAGCCACTTGATCGCCTCGGCGCTCAGCCGCTCGTTGAGGTATTCGCCTTCGGGACCCGGCGTCAGATTGGGAATGGCGAGTTTCCCTTTCCGGTAGGGCGAGTAGTAGTCGGGTGGTCCCGCGAGCCGATCCCCGCCGATGACAAAATCGAATCCCCGGTGCCCGGCGTCGAACGCACTCGTTTCGTTCCTTGGAGTGGATAGATGCCATTTTCCAATATGGGCCGTAGTGTATCCGTCCTGCTTGAGGGCTTCGGCCAGCGTGCGGACTTCCAAAGGAAGGTGGTCCTTCGTCCCGACATCGCCGCAGTATTGGTTCTCCTTTGGCCGCATGGCTTTGGGTTCCGCGGTGGCACGGTTGCGGGTAATCGCCTCGGTGAGATGAAGCCGCGCCGGATATTGTCCGGTCATAATGCTGGCGCGCGTGGGCGAACACAGCGGACTGGCTGCATAGGCATCAGTGAACCTCATGCCCTCCCGGGCCAAGCGTTCCAGCGAGGGTGTCTCGTAGTAGGTCGAACCGTAGAGGCTCGTGTCGGACCAGCCCAGATCGTCGGCCATAATGACGACGACATTTGGCTGGGTGGCGACGGCGGTGCCCGGCACCAAGACCAAGGCGGCGAGGCACAGAGCGCGAAGAAGCGGGGGAGCCATCGGGCGAGAGGTGGAACTTATCCCTCTTCCACCAGGAAGAGGCTGGAGAATGGGTTCAAGGTCACGGCACCCGGCAGCGCGAGTGGCGTCATGCTGCCATCGGCAGGGTTGTAGATCCGGACGCTTCCGGAGGTCTTTCCTTCGAGGCGGAAGGTGGGCGAGAGCGACTCGCCGCTGTTGTTGACGACATAGTTGATCCGTCGGCCATCCCGTTCCCACCGGCCGATGAGGATGTTCTTGTTCTCCGTGTCAAGGCGTAGGCGGAAACTCGCCGGGAAAGCTGGTCCGAGGTTCTCGGCGACTTGCCCGGGAGTAATGACCTTGGCCTCTGCCACGGCTGCACGCACTGCCTCATGTTCTTCGGGCGAGTCCCCGAGCCGCGGCAGCGAGTCCACCCAGAGCACCTTGCCGCCGGCCCTCTCGAACTGCTGGAGCTTCTGCATGACCGGAAGCGGCAGCAGTTCGACCCGGGGCATGATGATGGACGTGTATTCGTGCGCCCCCATGATCAGGCGTCCTGCACGGATTTCCGCCTTCAGCACCGCGTCGCCATCCACCCAACTGAAGTCGTAGCCATGCTCGAAGAGGCTGGGAATGATCTGCTCCTGGGTCTCCTCCATGAGGATCATCTGTGGGTCGTAGTTGGCCGGTTTTGACTTGATGTTGATCGGGCACAGAACGCCCGGGACCGGGCGGAAGGTGGATTGAAAAGATTCGATCGGGTAATAGAGGGCGACGTTCGAGGCGTTTTTTGCGCCTTTCAACATAAGCGCCAGCCGCCCCACCTGCTCGTTGAGCTTCCGGTAGGCTTCGGGAGGGTATTTGTCCCAGTAAGAGTAACTGCTGATATGGTTGACTCCGCAGAAGAAAGCCATGTTGAGGTAGCGCATCACCTGCTCCAACGTGGCGGTGAGAAAGCTGGTGTCTCCCTTTCGGTCGATGAGCGGATCGAGCAGACAGGTGACCGTCTCGCGATTTTGCAGCTGGGCGACGGAGCTGACCAGTTTCGGCATCCAGTAGTTCCAGTGATCACCGGGATCCGGCATCGCGATGTCGCACCCGGGAGCCTGCTGCTTCTGCAATGCCTGGAAAAAATTGCCCGAGCAAATGACGTGCATGTCCATGCGCTCCTCGCCAAAAAGGTGTCCTCCGGATTTGACGCCATTCTCCCCGCACCAACGCGCGATGCGTCCGGTGATGTTCTCCGCGTAAATGTTTCCGACGGTCTGGTAAAAATGTCGGCGCACCAGCTTGGCCTGATCGCTCGTCCCCGCGTAGAGGGCGGGGAGGAAGGGCAGCAGGTCGTAGCCGTGATCCTGGCGGAAACGTTCCGGCAGTGCCGCACTCCAGGGGAGAAAGGTCATGCCACCCGGTCGCTCTCCTCCAGTGTGCCAGATTGAGCCAAGATGCGGTTCGTTGGCGTAGAAAAGATCGATCTGGCCGGCGAGGGGACCGAGGCGGCGCGCATATTCGGCGTGGGTCAGATCGACAAATTTGGCCATGGCCTCGGGATCGAGCAAGTTTGGGTAGTGACCCGTGTTCCCAAAGCCCTGCATGGTGCCGCGGGCCGGACTTCCCGCGTCGTTGTTGATCTGCTGCATGAAGGCATAGAGCGCCCATTGGCCGGGCAGGCCGGTGGCTTGAATGGAATTTCCCTGCACCGGCACGTCGATGCCCGCGTCATAGTCGAGGTGCCCGTCTTTTACCGGATAGAGCGTGGCGCGGACGAACTTCTCCGCGCCAGGCGGCAGGTCGATCCGCACCGGCTGCGGCCCATTGCCGCGTTGGCTCAATTGGGCCAGGACCCGCAATTCAAACTTGGGATCGGCGGCGACCACCAGTCCCCCGGCCTGTGTGCTGGGATAGCCGTTGTCGTCGGCCACCCACACCTGCATGCCGGCTTTCTTGGCCTCCCGGATGTTGGTGATCATTGCGGCCCAGGCTTCCTCATTGCGCAGGTAGTTGTGCACGCTCATAAAGAGCACCACCCCGCCGATGCCATACTCGCGCATTTTGCCGATCGGCACGATGGATCCATCGTGGCCGCCGTATTGGACGATGCGGCAATCGTTCGGCGGATTGAGGAACTCGGAGTCGATCCGGGTCCAGTCGGCGGATGGTTTCTTCGCGCAGCCAGTGACCAGACCAGCCGCCACCACCGCCCCGAGAACGAGGAGAAAGGCACGGCACCAGGATGAAGTGTTCTTCCTCAGGTTTGTTGCCGGGCTTTGTTTCACAAAGTGGAGAAAAAATGGGGGGTGGGCCGTGGGGCCTTAGTCACCCTCGACCAGAAAGAGACTCGAAGAGGGCGGCATGGTCAGTTCGGCCGGCAGGCTTTGCGTCGTGATGGTGCCGTCAGCCGGGTTATAGACCTGCACGCTTCCGGAGGCCTTCCCCTCGAGGCGGAATCGCGGGCTCACGGCGGCACGGCCCTTGTTGACCACGTAATTGATTCTGCGTCCATCGCGCTCGAACCGGCCGATCAGGATGTCCTTGTTCTCCGCGTCGAAGCGCAGCCGAAAGCTGCCGGGGAACGCTTCGCCCAGAGACCCGACGACCTGCTCGGGAGTGATGGTGGCCACGCCGGCCACGGCCGCGCGCACCGCCTCATGTTCTGCGGGCGAATCTCCGAGGCGCGGCAACGAGTCCACCCAGAGCACCTTGCCGCCGGCCTTCTCGAACTGCTGGAGCTTCTGCATGACCGGAAGCGGCAGCAGTTCGACCCGGGGCATGATGATGGACGTGTATTCGTGCGCCCCCATGATCAGGCGTCCTGCACGGATTTCCGCCTTCAGCACCGCGTCGCCATCCACCCAACTGAAGTCGTAGCCATGCTCGAAGAGGCTGGGAATGATCTGCTCCTGGGTCTCCTCCATGAGGATCATGTGCGGGTCGTAGTTGGCCGGTTTTGACTGGATGTTGCTCGGGACCAGCGTCGCCGGGACCGGGCGGAAGGTGGATTGAAAAGATTCGATTGGGTAATAGAGGGCGACGTTCGAGGTGTTTCTCGCTCCCCGCAGCATGAGGGCCAGCCGCCCCACCTGCTCGTTGATCTTCCGGTAAACTTCGGCCGGGTATTTGTCCCAGAAAATGTAACTGCTCACATGGTTGACGCCGCATAAGAAGGCCACGTTGAGGTAGCGCATGACCTGCTCCAACGTGGCGGTGACGAAGCTCATGTCGCCCTTCCGGTCGATGAGCGGGTCCATCAGGCAGGTGACCTCCTCGCGGTTTTGCAGCTGGGCGACGGAGCTGGTCAACTTCGGCGACCAGTAGGTCCAGGGTTCGCCGGGATCCGGCATCGCGATGTCGCATCCCGGAACGTGCTGCTGCTGCATGGCCTGAAAGTAATTACCGGAGCAAATGACGTGCATGTCCATGCGCTCCTCGCCAAAAAGGTGTCCGCCGGATTTGACGCCGTTTTCCTCGCACCAGCGCGCGAAGCGTCCGGTGATGTTCTCCGCGTAAATGTTTCCGACGGTTTGGTAAAAATGCCGGCGCACCAGCTTGGCCTCGTCGCTCTCCCCCGCGTAGAGGGCGGGGAGGAATGGCATGAGGTCGTAGCCGTGATCCTGGCGGAAACGTTCCGGCAGTGCCGCACTCCATGGGAGATAGGAAACGCCGCCCGGTCGCTCTCCTCCGGTGTGCCAGATCGACCCAGGGTGCGGTTCGTTGGTGTAGAAAAGATCGATCTGTCCGGCGAGGGGACCGAGACGGCGAGCATATTCGGCGTGGGTCAGTTCGACAAATTTGGCCATGGCCTCGGGATCGAGCAGGTTTGGGTAGTGGCCCGTGGTCTTGAATTGTTCCATCGTGCCGCGGGCCGGACTTCCCGCGTCGTTGTTGATCTGCTGCACGAAGGCGTGGAGCGCCCACTCGCCCGGCAATCCCGTGGCTTCGACGAAATTTCCCTGCACCGGCACCTCGGTGCCTGCGGCGTAATCGGGTTGCCCGTCTTTGACGGGATAGAGCGTGGCGCGGACGAACTTCTCCGCGCCCGGCGGCAGGTCCATCCGCACCGGCTGCGGCCCGTTGCCGCGTTGGACCAAGGGGGCCAAGACCCGCAATTCAAACTTGGGATCGGCCGCGACGACCAAGCCCCCGGCCTGCGGGCTGGGATAGCCGTTGTCGTCGGCCACCCACACCTGCATGCCGGCTTTCTTGGCCTCCTGGATGTTGGTGATCATTGCGGCCCAGGCCTCCTCATTGCGCAGGTAGTTGTGCACGCTCATAAAGAGCTCCACCCCGCCGATGCCGTGCTCGCGCATCTTGGCGATCGGCACGATGGAACCATCGTGGCCGCCGAATTGGACGATCCGGCAATCGTTCGGCGGGTTGAGGAATTCAGAGTCGATCCGGGCCCAGTCGGCGGATGGTTTCTTTGCGCAGCCATGGACCAGACCAGCCGCCACCACCGACCCGAGGACGAGGAGAAAGGCAAGGCACCAGGATGAACGTTTTTTGCTCAGGTTTGTTGCCGGGGTTTGTTTCATAAAGTTGAGAAAAATGGGCGGTGGGCCGTGGGGCCTTAGTCCCCCTCGACCAGAAAGAGACTCGAAAATGGCGGCATGGGCATTTCTGCCGGCAATGTTTGCGTCGTGATGCTGCCGTCGGCGGGGTGGTAGATCTGGACGCTTCCGGAGGTCTTTCCTTCGAGGCGGAAGGTGGGCGAGAGGGACTCGCCGCTGTTGTTGACGACATAGTTGATCCGTCGGCCATCCCGCTCCCAGCGGCCGATGAGGATGTTCTTGTTCTCCGCGTCAAGGCGTAGGCGGAAGCTCGCCGGGAAAGCTGGTCCGAGGTTCTCGGCGACTTGCCCGGGAGTAATGATCTTGGCCTCCGCCACGGCCGCCCGCACTGCCTCATGTTCCGCGGGCCCGTCTCCGAGGCGCGGCCACGAGTCCACCCAGAGCACCTTGCCACCGGCCGTTTGGAATTCCTCCAACTTCTTCATCACGGCCAAAGGCACCAGTTCGACCCGCGGCATGATCACCGTCGTGTAATCGTCCGCGCCGATGACCAGGTGCCCATCCTTGACCGTTCCTCGCAAGACGGCTTCTCCGTCCAGCCAGTTGAAATCCGCTCCGTGGGCGAAGAGGTTGTCGATGACCTTTTCGAAAGTTGCCTGTCTCAGCACGGTCTCGGGGCAGTCCGTGTTATTCTGGGATTCCCCGTAGTTCTTGGGGGTGGGACGGTAGGCGGACTGGAAGGATTCGATCGGATAATAGAGCGCGATTTGGGAGGCATTGCGCGCGCCGCGCAGCATGACGCCCAAGCGCCCGATTTGCTCGTTGAACTGCCGGTAAACTTCCGCCGGGTATTGGGTCCAATCGATGTAGCTTGAGGCCTGATTGACCCCGCAAAGGTAGGCCATGTTGAAGAATTTCATCATTTCCTCCGGCTTCGGACTCAGGGTGGGGGTGGCGCGCTCGACGATGGGATCAATGAGCGCCGTGACCATTTCACGACCGTTCAGCCGCGCCGCGGCTGCCGCGATCTTGGGAATCCAATAGGGCCAATAGTGCCCCGGATCGGGCATCGGGATGTCAACTCCGGGGGCCTGCTGGTGGCCGAGCGCTTGGAGAAAATTTCCATAGCCGATGACGTGCGAGTCGAACCGCTCTTCGAGCAGCAGGTGCCCGCCCGAGAGCACGCCGTTGGCCGCGCACCAATCGCCGATGCGGGCGCTGAAGTTCTCCGCGAACATGTTGCCGACGGTCTGGTAAAAGTGACGCCGCACGAGTTTGTCCTCGTCGAAATCGCCGCTATAGAGCGCGGGAAGCCGGGGCATGAGATCGTAACCGTGTTCTTTTTCAAACCGCTCCGGCAGCCCGTCCGCCCACGGCAGGTAGCCTGCGCCGCCCGGCCTTTGCCCTCCCCGGTGCCAGGTGGTGCCCAGGTGCGGTTCGTTGGTGTAGAACAGATCGATCTGCCCGGCCAATGGGCCGAGGCGCCTCGCGTATTCGGCGTGCGTCAGTTCGACGAATTTGGCCATGGCATCCGGATTGAGGAGGTTGGGGTAGTGGCCCGTGGTTTTGAAATCCACCATCGTGCCGCGGGCCGGACTGCCCTCGTCATTGTTGATCTGCTGCATGAAGGCGTGCAGCGCCCACTGGCCGGGCAGGCCGGCGGTTTGGATGGAATCTCCCTGCACTGGCACGTCGATGCCCGCGTCATAGTCGGGGTGCCCGTCTGTCACGGGATAGAGCGTGGCGCGGACGAACTTCTCCGCGCCCGGCGGCAGATCGATCCGCACCGGTTGCGGTCCGTTGCCGCGTTGAGTCAATTGGGCCAGAACCCGCAATTCAAACTTGGGATCGGCCGCGACGACCAGGCCCCCTGCTTGCGGGCTGGGGTATCCATTTTCATCGCAGACCCACACCTGCAGACCGGCTTTCTTGGCCTCCTGAATATTGGTCTTCATGTTGGCCCACGCCTCCTCATTTCGGAGGTAATTGTGCCTGCTCAGGAAGAGTTCAACTCCGCCAATGCCATGCTCACGCATTTGGGCCATCGGCATCAGGGCACCTTCATGCCCGCTGTATTGGACAAGCCGGTATTGGCTCGGCGGGTTGCGGAAGTCGGAGTCTATCCGGGTCCAGTCGGCGGATGGCTTTTTCGCGCAGCCGACCAGCAGGCAGGTGGCGATCAGTGCTCCGAACCAAGCGCAAAGCGTCTGGCGTCGGAGGCGGTCCTTGGGCTTGTTGCGCATCATGCTGTGCGAGGTGAAGGCGGGTCGGCCGTGCGGGCCGGGGCGCCTTAGGGGTCTGTGGTGGGGGCGCGCAGCGAGACGGCGACGTTGTCGAGGGCCGGAGTGGACGAGACGGCCCAAAATTGGACCGTTATGGTTGTTCCGGCGGGGACGTTGTGGGCGACCAGTTGCTGTCCCGGTCCGGGCTCGAGTTCCTTGACGGCCAGCGGTTGTTCTCCATTGCCCAGAATGCCCACGCCCATGACAGAGCCTTTGCCCCATGGTTCGCTCACGTCGAATTCCAAGACCACGTCGGACATTTCGTTGACCACGCCGACTTGTTGTTTGAGAAAGCCGAGTTGACTGACGTTGCAGACCGGCTTGGTTGCACCGTCGTAAGCGTTGACCGCGCAGTTTCCCTCATCCTCGACATTTCTGCTCTGCGCTTGCCAGCCCGCGGGCATGCCGCGATACCACCCATGGGGGTCCGGTCCGGTCATGCCGCTAAGATCGGAAAAATCCCCGTTGACCACTTCCAGCGCCGCCTCATTTTGCGCCACTGCCTGGCTGGAAGCGATGCAGAGGACGATCAAGGCCTTGACTAGGAGATGGGACCGGCGGGCCGAAAGGTCTGAATTGTGCTGGTGGGCGGAAGCCGGGGTGGGGGGCGTTGTCATTGGCAAAGAGTATGCGATGGGCTGGCGCTCAAGCGCGTATTTTCGTGCCAGATTCCAGCACTTTTTCGCCGACCAGAATTCCCCGGCAGAATCGTCCTGATTGTTGGCGCGATTCTGCGCGTAATGCTCCTTCCGGCCGGGCATGTTATCCTCCCACCTGAGCGACCAGGCGAATTCAACGGAAGCCTGTGGCAGTCGCGAAGCTTACGGCGGTCCGCTGGATCTTTCCCGGCGAGGATTCTTGCGGGTGACAGCTTCAACGGCGGCTACCTCTGCTCGTCGCTCGGGGATCTCCCTCTCAGGAGGCGCCTGGTGATGGCCAATGCCGTGGCCGCCTTCTTCGTCACGCACGCCACTGCGCCCACCAAGGGGGAACTTCTCGTCCAGAGCGGCAAAGCGTCGGACAAGTGAGGCGGCGGATCATGCTTGCCGTCCCGGCAGGACGGCGACTTTCAGCCCCTGCTGGAGGATGTTGGTCTCGAAGGCTTCCGCGATGCGCTCCAGCGGATAGCGGTGGGTGATCAGGCTCTCGACGGGCAGGCCGATCCCCTGGGCGCGCCGCAGGAAGTTGTAGGCGAGGGGATACTCTTCCACGGTATAAACCCACGAGCCGACGAGGGTGATCTCCTTCGCGCAGATGTCCTGGTGCGGGTTGACCGGGCATGACCCGCTGTCGACGAACGAACCGACCTCGCAGATGCCTCCCCCGCGCCGGACATACTTCCAGACGTTGGCCGCCGCCGCAGGGACTCCCGTGCATTGGAAGGCCAGATGGGCCCCGCGGCCCTTGGTCGCGGCTTTCACGGCGGCGACAAGTTCCGCGATGCCCGCGTGGTTCTTGTAGTTGATCACGTGCTCCGCGCCCATCCGCGCGGCCATGTCCAGCCGTCCGTCGTCGCCGTCCAAGGCCACGATGTGCTGCACCCCCGCCGCCCGCACGGCGGCCACCATCAGGAGCCCGATGGGGCCGCAACCCTGGACCAGCACGCGGCTGCGGAAGTTGACGAGCCCGGTGAGTTTGGCGCGTTCGAGGGCGTGGACGACAACCGCGGCCGGTTCGATGAGCATCCGCAGTTCGAGGCTCAGGTCGTTGACCACGAAAAAGGTCGATCCGCCGCGCACGATGAGGTGTTCGGCGAAGTAGCCATTGAGGTGCGTGTCGTCGTCGGGGAGCAGCCCGTAAACCTTGAGGTTCTCGCAGAGATTGAGCCGTCCCGGGGTGTAGAGGCAGGCATCGCAGGCGCCGCAGGCGTTCACGCTTGTGACGATGCGGTCGCCCAAGCGCACCTCCTTGCCGGCGCTGTCCCGGCGGACCTTCGCGCCCAGGCGGATGATCTCGCCCGTGCCCTCGTGGCCGAGGACCAGCGGGGCGAGCCACATCGGGTCCCCCTTGAACTCGTGGATGTCTGTGCCGCAGATCCCGCAGCCCTCCACACGGATGAGCATCTCGTCATCACGGATGTCACGCACGGGAAATTCACGCATCTCGAGCACTCCCTTGCCGGTGAGCACGGCGGCGCGGCTCGTGCGGGGCAATGCGTCGCTGCTGTGCGCAGGCGCTGCGGCGGCGGACTCGGCGCCGGGTTCCGGTTTGCCATGTGCGCCGGTCTGATCCGTGAGGACCTGCCGGACAATCCGGCTGATTTGATCTCGGTTCATGCGGGGAGAAGGCGGAACGTTCCTGATGAGGCGGAGAGGGCCGTGTGTCTGGTCAAAATTGTGGCGAAAATCATGTTGCCGCGGACTCCCTGGCCGCCAGCACGGAGGACTCGTGGTTCTTGATCTCGGTCATCCATTTCAATCCGGACGGAACATCATGGCGGCGGCAATATTCGTCCCAAACCGCGCCGAGAGGAAGCGTCTTCGATTCTTCCATCAAGGCCAGCCGCAGCGTGTAATCACCCCCATTCTCGGCCTTGCGTAGAAGATCCGCCGGCTCCAGCAAGGCAGCCAGCAAGGCTTTGAGCGTGGCGCGTGTCCCGATGACCCATGCGGCCACTCGGTTGATGCTGGCGTCGAAGAAATCGAGGCCTATGTGTGTCCTTCCGAGAAACCTGCCCCGCACGGCTTCTTCCATGATCGCGCGCGTCGGGTCGTCGAAGAGCACGACATGGTCGCTGTCCCAGCGCACGCCCCGGCTCACGTGCAGGAGGATGCCTGGAACGAACTGGAGAACCGAGGAGATCTTGTCTGCAAGGTTCTCCGTGGGGTGGAAATGTCCGGCGTCGAGGCAGTAGAGTAAGCCGTGTTTCACCGCGTAGCCGTAGTAGAACTCGTGCGAGCCGGCCACGTAGCTCTCCGAACCGATGCCGAACAGCTTGCTTTCGACCGCATCGAGGTTGAGGGAGCGGTCCACCGGGGCGGCGAAGATATCATCCAGCGACGCCGCCAGACGCTCGCGGGGCGAAGCGCGGTCGAAGGGTAAGTCCTTTGATCCATCTGGAATCCAGAAGTTCGTGACCGTCGGCGAGCCCAACTGCCGCCCCGCCTCGGCTCCGATTTTGCGCGAGGCGATGCCGTGCTCGACCCAGAACTTCCGGACAGCTGGATCGGGGTGGGTGAGCGTCAGGCCATCATCGGCCAGCGGGTGAGAGAAGTAGCTGGGGTTGAAATCCATTCCCATCCCGCGCTCCTTGCACCAGTCGATCCACCCTTGGAACTGCGCGAGCGAATACTCGTTGCGGTCGACTTTCCGGCCGTCAAGTTCGGCGTAGCAGGCGTGCAGATTCAGGCGGTGCCGCCCGGGAATAAGCGAGAGCGCCTTGTCGAGATCCTGGCGCAGCTCTGCGACGGTGCGGGCCTTGCCGGGGTAGTTACCGGTGGCCTGGATGCCACCACCGGAGAGTCCCGCGCCCGCCTTCTCGAATCCCCCGACATCGTCACCCTGCCAGCAGTGCAGGGAGACCGGGACGGACGCCAAGGTTTCGATTGCGGCTTCGGCATCGACGCCCAGAGCGGCGTATCGATCGAGGGCGGAGGCGGAGGAATCAGACATGGCGGACATCCTGCATCTGTTCAGGCAGAGTTGGCGCGGAGATTCGCGCCAAATTCCAGCACGTTTGCGCCATGGCCCGTTTCAGGATGGCATTGTCCATCAGGACCTCGGTGAAGTCGTTGCACAGGTTCCATGCGTGCGTGGGGTGAGCTCGTTGCGGTGCGGTATCACGGGTATGACCCAGGCGGCGTCAAAACCCATGCCAACACGAAGGCCGACGCGGAAATGGCCGTAAAATATGGTGTCCAATACTGATGGACTCAGCGCGGGTGCTCGCGAGAGGACAAGGGGGTTGTGAAAAACAGCACCCAGCACCAACGCAGTCAATACATCGGCACATTCGTGAAAGCCTCGCGATAGATTCCGTTGATCTGGCTTCGTTTCATCGGTAGCTCATCTTGTTCGTCGTCAACTGCAGGTCCTGCTGCAGCGGGCGTTGCGCACGGATGCCCAATTTCTGCAGGACACTGTGGTAGACCTTCACGGCCTCGACCGGCGCGACTTCGCCATCGACGACGCGTCGCAGCATTTCGATGAAGGCAAGGGGATGCTCGGAGAGGTTAATCTTGCGTCCGAAGAGTGCCACGCGGGCACCGTGCTTGCTCGCGTCGTGGATGAGTTGGAAGGCATCCAGAGTCGTTCCCGCGCTTCCGCCCAAGATCCCCACGATCAGCCTCGAGTCGTAGGCCACGAGTTCTTCCAGCGGACCGGGGCCGTTGTAGGGAATCTTCAAAAAGAGCGGACGACCCACCGAAGTTACGCCTGCGAGGGTGCGGATGATGTGATCATTGAGGAAGCCCGCGACCTTCTTGTCGGGAATGCCGGGGTTCACGTTCGGATTGAAGACTTCCAGGAAATACCGGAATCGCTTGCGCTCGACCTCGAGTCGGAACTCGTGGAAGTCGCTCAGAGCCTTGTAGTCCCAGTCGATGTTGTTGGTGAACGTGATCGAATAGAGCCCGAGGTCGGCCCCCGTGTAAGGCTGGGTGCAATCTTCGGTGATCTTGCCGTATTTGATGTGGCAGATGTTGGCCGTCCGAAACGAACGCGACGGGTGGTCGGTCGGATATTTTCCTCCGCGCACCGCCCAGACGTCCGACGTGTCGTTGGCGCGCGCCGCCGGGGTGATGGGCGAGTTAATGAACAGCTTCTCGTCCATGGCGAGCCGCTCCAAGTTCGACGCGGAGAGCAGCATGATGTCCACGATGTCCTGCGCGATGACCGCGCGCACTTGTTGCAGATACTGCTCGAGCGTCTTCCAACAACCCTCGGACTCGTTGTAGCCGTGGCGGCATGTTCCGCTCTGCGGTCCCGGGGCGGTTACCCCAAAGGCCATGTCGGCGTCCTTCGCGTCGGCGATGATGAAGTCCTTGGGCGAAGTGGATCCGGCACGGATGTTCGCGATTTTTTGGTCGAGTCGTTTCATGGGATGTGAATTTTTGTTGTCTTGGGACGGAACCTCGTCGGCGGCTGGCGGTCGGTGACGAAGTCGTCGATGTATGTCCATTTGGCGAAGCCCACCGCCGACGCGGAGGCCCATTTGCCCGCGTCACAGAGGAGGATCGTGCGCCGGGCATTCCGGATCCACGACGTTTTGATGTCGCGTTCGAGGAGTTCGGTCGTGCCCGGGCCGGACGCCGGATCCAGACCGGAGGCACCGATGAGCGCGATGTCGGCCTTGATCCCGGCCATTCCCGCCGAAGCCAGCGGCCCCACCAAGGCCCCGCTCAGCGCCCGCCGCTCGCCGCCGATCACGAGGAGCTTGGCGCGGAACTGCTCGTGCCCTGCGATGACAGGAAGCGAATTTGTGACGATGACCAGATCGGGACGAACCCTCAGCAGGCGCGCGGCCTCAAGGCATGTCGTCCCGCTGTCGATGAACACGATCGCGCGGTCGGGAACCAGATTCGCCGCCGCAGCCGCGATCTTCCGCTTGGCTTCGACCGCGGAGCGGGACTTTTGCAGCAGGCTCGGCTCGGCGGCCGCCACCGACGGGTGCAGCACCGCCCCGTGGACCCGCACGACGAGATCCTGTCGCTCCAGGAAATCAAGGTCCCGCCGCAGGGTCGCCGGCGAGGCCCCCGTGGCGGACTGTAATTCGGCCGCGCCCGCCCGACGGCGCTTGTCGAGAATGGCCAAAATCTTCGCGTGCCGAGCGTGAGCGAACATGAGCGGATTATAAGCTATTGCCTAACTATGTCCACTGGATAACAATGGCTATTGCTGTGGCGACCGACGGTTTCAATTCCGGGGCACTCCGCCATCTGGCCAGCCGGCTGGAGGGAGAGTTGCTTGATGACGACACGATGCGCCGGCTCTACGCGACTGACGCCTCGGAATACCAGGAGATGCCGCTGGCCGTGGCATTCCCCGCGACGGAGTCCGACGTGCGGGAGATTATCCTCCACGCGGGCCGGCACAACATCGGGATCATTCCCCGGACGGCTGGCACATCCCTCGCCGGGCAGGTCGTGGGCCACGGTCTGGTGGTGGACCTGTCGCGGCATTTCAACGCGATTCTGTCCATCGACAAGGAAGCGCGCCGCGTGCGGGTGCAACCCGGCGTGGTGCGCAACGAACTGAACCTCGAGCTGGCCAAACACGGGCTGTTCTTCGGGCCCGAAACCTCCACGGCGAACCGCGCGATGATTGGCGGCATGGTCGGCAACAACTCGTGCGGGTCGAACTCGATCGTCTATGGCAGCACGCGCGACCACCTCGTGTCGGTGCGGGGATTCTTCAGCGATGGGAGCGAGGGGACTCTGGGCGCTCTGGGGGTGGGGGAGTTTCAGGCCAAGTGTGCGGAGGCCCGGGGCTTGGAGGGGAGTGTTTACCGGTCCGTGCGGGACATGCTGGGTGACCCGGAGAACCGCAGGCTGATCACGGACAACTTCCCCCGCACAGCGATCCCGCGCCGCAACACGGGGTATGCGCTCGACCTGCTCATGGATTCCGCGGCGCTCGATCCGGAGTCTGAGCGGGACTTCAACTTCTGCCGCCTCATCGCCGGGTCCGAGGGCACGTTGTTCTTCGGCGTCGAGTTCGAGTTGGACTGCGACCCGCTGCCGCCGCCGCACGCGGCGCTCGTGTGCGGGCACTTCGCGTCTGTCGATGAATCGCTGCGCGCCAATCTCATCGCGCTCGAGCACACGCCGTCCGCCTGCGAACTCATCGACCGCCATATCCTCGACTGCACCAAGTCGAACCTCGCGCAGCAGCGCAACCGGTCGTTCGTGCTCGGCGACCCGGGGGCGATCCTCGTGGTCGAGTTGCGGCGTGAGGAGGGAGCCGCGCTCGAAGATGCCATCGCCTCACTGCAGTCGCGCTGGAGCGCGGCCGGATTCGGCTACGCCGCGCCTGTCCTGCGCGGAGAGGAGAGCGCGAAAGTCTGGGAGCTTCGCCGCGCCGGGCAGGGGCTCATGTCCAACGTGGTCGGTGATGCCAAGCCACGAGAGGTTGTCGAGGACACGGCCGTCGATGTGCGCGACCTGCCGGATTACATCGCCGAGTTCAACGCCATCCTGCGCGACAAATACGGCATCAACTGCGTCTATTACGCCCACGCCGGGTCGGGTGAACTGCATACCCGCCCGCTGTTCGACCTCAAGACGGCAGCCGGACGCAGGATGTTCCGCGGCGTGGCGACCGACATTGCGCATCTGGTCAAAAAATACCGGGGGTCGCTCAGTGGGGAGCACGGGGACGGTCGGCTGCGCGGTGAGTTTATTCCCTTCATGGTCGGCGAGGCGTGTTTCGCCATGATGAAGCAGGTCAAGGCCGCTTTCGACCCGCAGAACGTTTTCAATCCGGGCAAAATCGTCGATACGCCGCCGATGGACACACACCTGCGGCACGCGCCCGGCGACCCGACGCCCGAATACAAGACGGTCTTCGATTTCAGCGATGTGGCCGGCGTGGTGCGGGCGGCCGAGAAGTGCAACGGGTCCGGGGACTGCCGCAAATCGCAACTGGCGGGCGGCACCATGTGTCCGAGCTACATGGCCACGCGGGAGGAGAAGCACACCACCCGCGCCCGTGCCAACATCCTGCGTCAGATGCTCACCCATCCGGCCGATGCCCGGAAGCCGTTCGACAGTCCCGAAATCAAAGAGGTCATGGACCTCTGCCTGTCGTGCAAGGCCTGCAAGAGCGAGTGCCCGTCGAGCGTGGACATCGCGAAACTCAAGGCCGAGTTCCTGCAGCATTATCAGGATGCGAACGGCGTGCCCTTCCGCTCGCGCCTGGTGGCTGGCTTTTCCGACGGCGCGCGCCTCGGGTCCATCTGGCCCGGGCTTTACAACCTGCTTTTCCAAGCCCCTCCGATCCGCAAGGCCTTCAACCGCCTGGTCGGATTCCATCCGGAGCGCACCCTGCCCAAGCTCAACCGAGTCACCCTCAAACGCTGGTTTGGTTCCCGCCGCCCGCTGGCTCCGCTTCGCCTCCGAAGGGGCCGGGTCCATCTCTTCGGCGACGAGTTCACCAACTACAATGATCTCGATGCGGGCACAGCCACGGTCGAGTTGCTCGAGCTTCTGGGTTACGAGGTTGTCATTCCCCGTCACGCAGAGAGCGGTCGGGCCTCGATTTCCAAAGGCCTGATCCGCCGGGCGAAGAAGTTCGCCGAACAGAACATCCGTTTGCTCTCCGGTGTGGTTTCCCACGACCAACCGCTGATTGGCATCGAGCCATCCGCCATCCTCGGTTTCCGCGACGAATACCCCGCTCTGGTCGATCCCGCCCTGCGCGAAGCCGCCCGGCAACTCGCCCCGCATTGTCTCATGCTCGATGAATTCATCGCCCGGGAGGCCGACGCCGGACGCATCACCCCGGACCTTTTCACCGAAGAAGCCCGGACGATCCACCTCCACGGCCACTGCCATCAAAAGGCCCTCGCCTCCGTGGAGCCGACCGTCCGCATGCTCTCACTCCCCCGCAACTATACCGTGAAGACCATTCCCTCCGGCTGCTGCGGCATGGCCGGTTCGTTCGGATATGAAGCGGAGCACTACGGCGTCTCCATGAACGTCGGGGAGTTGGTCCTTCTCCCGTCTGTCCGCCAAGCCCCGCCCGAAGACCTCATCGCCGCCCCCGGCACCAGCTGCCGCCACCAGATCCACGACGGCACGGGCCGCAAGGCCCTTCACCCTGCCGAAATCCTGCGGCAGGCACTGAATCGCATCGAGGGATAACAAGGGCGATCGGTCTTCTGGCTTTGGAAGGTATTTGCGGCTTCGTGCCAAAAACCATGCCAACTCCGAGGCTATCGCTGCCGGGCTTCGGCGAAGGAGGTGGGGGGAGCGGGGTTGTCCACCGGGCGGCAGGCGTGCCGGGTTCGGGGGCTCTCGCGATCCACCTATTGGTATCGAGGGCGTCAGCCCACCGACGGGCAGCAGAGGATGATCAGGCGCATGGTTGAGCTCAGCGCCGAGCTCCGGCCGCGACGCGGCCAAGGTCTGCACATCTGCGCACTTAGGGTGTGCCAACCAAACTGCCGGCGAGCAGAGCAGATGCCGCCCGGTTCAGCATGGGCCAGATGGGTGCGAGCAAGTAGGCCAGCAGGAGCGGGTAGGTGAGGATGTAGCATAAGCGCGTGCGACGGGCCCCGTCATCGCACTGGGCCAAGCCCAGCGTGATCAGTGTCCATCCGAACGTCACGATCGGCATGGCCAGATACGTCGTCCAGGCGAAGAGGAGCAGCGCCGCATTGCGCCCCCGCGTCCAGCGGAACTTGGACGGCAGCAGAAAGAGCAGGGCCAGCGCGCCCTCGATCACAACAGTCCACCACGTCACAACCACGGCGAGCATCCGCAGCACCGGCGTGCCTTCCAGTTGCACGCTTTGCACCTCCGCCTTGTAGCTGGCGAGCAGGCTCATCGCGTCGTAGTTGTGCCGGTATTGCAGCGGGTCCATCCCGCAGAGCAGTGTGCCGATGCCGGAGACCCGCGAGTCGGTGAGGAAGGTGAAATGGAAGTAATCGCCGCGCATGTAGTCGGGCGACAGGAATCCCTTCCACAGGACGGCAAAAGAAAAGCTCAGCCCGATGAGCAGTCTTGCGTTGGCGGCGAGGATGCGGCGCGGGTCCGGGGTGGATAGCGCGATGGCGAGCGTCAGGCACCACCAGTTGAGCAAAAATACATGGTTGTCCTGGATCCACCAGTGGTCCACCGATTTGACAAAGAAGATCGTCACCATCGCCCACCAGAAGGCGGCGCTGCGTCCGGCCGCCGGCGCGAGGATGCCGATTACCGCGAGGCCGCGGATGATCAGTTGGTATTGCCACTCGACGCCGAGGATGCTCGGCATGCCGACAAAGAGCAGCAGTGTGGCGCGGATGACGAGATCGAGCGGGTCGCTCTCGAGCAGCATGTCGCCGAAGCGCGCGGCGGTTTTTCTAAGGCTGTGCATGACCTTCCGCGTCGACGGTTCTGGAAGCCACCTTGATCCGTGAGGCGCGGAGTGTCGCGGAGTCGAAGTCCATTTTCCACGTCTCGACCCGTATGCCGGTGAAGGGAACCGTGAAGGGTTTCTTGACCAACTCGTCGGTCAGGGCTTGGAGGTGAGCTTCGATCGGCAGCGAGGCGGCGCGGTAGATCGGCTTGCGCAGTTCCTCGGTCGAGGGAACGGTCTGCGGGATCGCGAAGGGGATCTCCTGTGTTTGGGTCAGCAGGTAGGCACGCAGGTTGCGGTTCTCCAACTTGTCGACGGTCGAAAAAAGTCCGAACGCGCCGCCCTTCGACGGGGTGAGGCCGTGGCGTCGTGCGAGTTGCACCTGCCAGAGCGCGAAAACCACGGCAAGGATCACGGGAAAAAACCACCACCACCTTGCCGTCCGTGCCGGGTTGTCGATCTCGCTCTTCACGCAGGTGTAAAAACGTGGATCAACCACCGCGCGGCATCAAGTGTTCGCCCGCACGCCATTGGGTGCGGCGAGGCGAACCGGATACGGACTCATTTTTTCCAGCGCCGCAGCGCAAGCAGCGAGGCGGCTGCGAAACCGAGCAAAGCCACGGTTGAAGGTTCAGGCACGATGTCCAGATTTTGCTGTTGTTGCAGGAAGTCTCCGCCGCCGCCGCTGATGCCGATGTCACCGGAAAGACCGGCCGATCCATTACCGCCGAGGTTGCCGATAGAGCCGAAGTCTCCGGTTCCTCCGGTGCTGCCGCTCGGGCCATCGCTTCCGGCACTTCCAGCCACGCTTAAAGGGTTGCCGGTTTTGAGTCCGCCCGAGCCTCCCGTTCCTCCGTCACCGCCGGATCCACCGCTGCCACCATCGCCGGCACCTCCGCCAGCGCCACCGGTTCCTTCTGTTCCCCCGTCGCCTGATTGTCCGCCTCCTCCTCCCGCACTGGTGTAGGTCGGTGCGTTTGTCGTCAGGGTCTGCTGATAAAGAATGGTAATGTTGCCCGCGGTTCCGCCGAGTCCTCCGTTGCCGCCTGTCCCTCCATCGCCGCCGAGTCCGCCATTCCCTCCATTGCCGCCGAGTCCGCCATTCGCGCCAGCGCCGCCGAGTCCGCCATTCGCGCCAGCGCCGCCGTAACCGTTGCCAATGGCGTCGGCGCCGTTGCCGCCCGCCCCGCCGTTGCCACCGAGTCCGCCGGCACCGCCGAGTCCGCCGTCGCCGCCCGCGCCCCCGCTGCCACCGGCTCCACCTTTTCCTCCGTCACCCCCGTCGCCACCGGTTGTCGTGACTGTGCCGTCCATCTGCACGACCAAGCCATGTATGAGGACCGCGCCTCCGTTGCCACCGGTAGCGCCCGCACCACCGGAAGCTCCGACCAATCCGCCTAGGCCATCCAAGGCGCTCATGCCGTCTGTGCCGTCGGAGCCTGCCTGACCGGCGCCACCGCCACCGCCACCGCCGCCGCCGGCGTCATTGCCCTCGCCCTGCACGCCGTCGCCGCCGGCGCCGCCATTCCCGCCAACACCATCGTTTCCGGGCGAAGTGGTGCCCGGGTAGCTGGTGCTCAGGCCGCCGTCCCCGCCACGGCCACCGCCAGAAGGCCCCGCGCCTTGTCCGCCCGCACCGCCAGTGCCGGGAGTTGAGAAGAAGGCTTGTTGCCCGCCGCTGCCGTCGCCGCCGGAATCTCCATCTGCGCCTGCTTGGCCGGGATCGCCGTTGCCGCCAATGCCACCATTGCCACCAGCCAGACCCTCGGATCCGGCAGCGCCCTTGGCCCCAGTGGACACGATTTGTCCGCTGGGCTGGTTGTGACCCACAATGTGCCATTCGCGCCGAGTTCGATGTTTCCCCCGTTGGCGCCGGGGGAGGTGCCGCTGAAGCTGATGCTGCCCGCGATCGTCATGTCCGCTTTGGCAAGCAACGAGAAGGGATTCGGTCCGGAGATGATGAGGTTGTAAGAATCGGCGAGAGATACGCTGTCGAAGGTGAAGACCGCCGTCCCGCCACTCGACACACCCTGGAAACTTGCGGCGCCAGTCATCAACAAAGTAGCCGTGTCCACGTAAACGGTTCCGAGCGGGTTAAATGATGTGCCCAGCGAAACGAAGTTCGTCGGATTGAGGAAAGGCACCGGCGCATCCGCCCTGCTCGAGCTAACCGGCGCTGCGATCCAGAGCAAACTGCCGAGCATGACCAAACGGTGGAGTGGGAACATGGACGTGGACCCTCGTCTTCTTCCTCCGGCTTGAGAAGCCCAAATTGCGGACCCTCGCCTTCGCGCTCCCCATTATCCGCTGCTAATCCTCAAACCGCGGTTGAGAGTTGAGGGGGTGAGATGTGAGGAGGGCGCGGTGGCGCTCGAAAAATACCTCGCCGTCCACGAGAACCCTGCGGTGGCCGAGTTCGATCTGTGCGGCCCCCCGCAGATGATCAAGGCCTGCACCAGAATGCTTGCCGACCTTGGCGTGCCCGCCCACCATATCTGCTACGACGAATTTTGACGGACGCCCATGTATTTCAACGACCGCTCCGCCGACGCGCCGAAGTTGCGCGTTTACCTCAACCTCAACAACCTGGACGATCTCCGCGCCGATTCCAAGGGTCCGGGCCGCGATGCGCCGGACCTCGACGTGCGTCTGGCCGCCGATGGTTTCGAGGGGGTGCAACTCACCAGCGATGCACCTCCTCCGGCCCGCTTCAAGCTGCCGCACTGCGGGCTGGACCGCATCAGCATCCCCGCTGACGCAGACCCGGTCGTGGCGAAGCATCGCAACCGCGGCGACCAATGCCTTACCGTGCATGCCGGCTGGGGCATCGAGGATGACGCGGAAATGTTCCGCCTCGTCGAGGCTATCCTCGCCGCATCGCGGAAACATGGCCTGCCCGTGTTCCTCGAGACCCATCGCGCCACCATCACCCAGGACATGTGGCGGACCGTGGCCATCACGAAAGAGTTTCCCGAAGTGCGGTTCAACGGCGACTTCAGCCACTATTACTGCGGCCAGGAAATGGTCTATGGCGGCATGGCAATGAAACTCGCGTTCATGGCCCCGATCTTCAAGCGCGTCGGATTCATGCACGGCCGCATCGCCAGCCCCGGCGGCATGCAGGTGCCCGTCGGATCGCTCACCGGCACCCCCCGCATGGCCCATGGGGTCAGCGATTACTTGGCGGACTTCCGTGAAATGTGGACGCTGGCCATGAGGGGATTTCTGAGCGGCGCCGGCTCCGGCGATGTGTTGATTTTCGCGCCGGAGCTTTTGTCCGGAACCCACTATTACGCGCGGCTTTTCCCGGATGCGTCCGGCCGGCTCGTCGAGGAGTCCGACCGCTATGCCGAGGCGCTGCTCTACCGGGATTTCGCCCGTGAATGTTTTGCCTCTGCCGCCCAGACAACCCTATCCAACCCATGACGCCACGCGAACGCATCCTCGCCACCATTGAACGCCAGCCTGTTGACCGCGTCCCGGTCGATCTTTGGGTTACCCCTGAAGTCCTTGATACGCTCCGCAGCCACACCGGCGTGGAGGACGAATACGAGCTCTACCAGACGCTCGGTGTGGACAAGATCGCGTGGGTCTTTCCCGGTTACCGCGCCGAGAAGTTTGATCCCAATGAGGGCGAGGGCCTCGATCCGTGGGGCGTGCCGCTGCAAAAGGTCAAATCCGGAATGGCCACCTACATGGAGTATGGCAAGCCCCCGCTCGGGGAAATGGATGATCCATCCCAACTAGACGACCATCCGCTCTGGCCGGTCGTCGGCGAGTTCAATTACGCCGCCGCCAAGGCCACCGCCGAACGCGCGCGGTCGTTTGGTTTCGCCACCATCGGACCATGGATTTCGCATTATGAAATCTACTGCCACATGCGGGGCATGGAGAACGCGCTGATGGATGTCATCGCCGACCCCGATTTCCTCAACGCCGCTCTCGACCGGATCGACGCCATCCAGAGCGCGATGCTCGACCGTTTTCTCGGAGAGCTCGGCGACCTGATCGACATCGTGTTCATCTCCGATGACATGGGCACCCAGGAGAGCCAGCTTATTTCCATTCCTGCCTGGAGCGAGCACCTCAAGCCCCGGCTGGCCCGATGGTGCGAGCTCATCCATTCGCATGGCAAGAAAGTGCTCTTCCACACCGACGGGGCCTGCCGGGAGTTCGTCCCGCACCTCATTGAATGCGGCGTCGACATTCTCAACCCGATCCAGCATGTCTGCCCCGGCATGGACCGCGCCGCCCTCAAGCGTGACTTCGGCGAGAAGGTGATCTTCCATGGCGGGGTCGAAAACCAGCACATCCTCCCGCACGGGTCGCCAGATGACGTGCGCCGCGAGGTCATCACCTGTCTGGAAACCCTCGGTTCGGGCGGCGGCTACATTCCTTGTTCGTGCCACAACATCCAAGCCGGAACGCCACCGGAAAATGTTGTCGCCATGATCGACGCCGTGAAGGATGTCAACGGACGTTCGTGACGTCCGGACATGGAGACCACCCTCCTCACGCTTTCCTGCGCGGACCGGGTTGGTTTTTTGGCCGAGACCGCGGGGTCTTGCGCAAATCGTGGACTGAACCTGTTGGAGGCGCACCATTTCACCGACGCGGACAATGGCTGGTTTTTCACCCGGCTCGAAATGCAGCCGACGGGCGCGTTTCAGGGACTCGAACGGTTCTGCGTGGATCTCGAGCAATTCGCGACAGTGATCGATGCGAGGTGGATGTTGCGTCGCAAGGCGGTTCGGCATCGGGTGGCTTTGCTGGTCAGCCGCGAGGGGCGTTGCCTGGCCGATCTGCTGTGGCGTTGGCGCTCGGGTGACCTCGCCATGGATCCGGCTGGCGTGGTTTCCCCGCCGGACATGTGCGAGCGCTGGGAGGGACACATGATCAACATCCACCACTCCTTCCTGCCCGCCTTTGCCGGGGCGCAGCCCTACGGCCAGGCCCACGAGCGTGGGGTCAAGCTGATCGGTGCGACTTGTCATTATGTGAAGCCCGCGCTGGATGCCGGGCCGATCATCGACCAGGAGGTGACGCGCGTGGAGCACTTCCATTCCTGGCATGATCTCGTGCGTCTCGGACAGGACTGCGAGCGGCTCGCCCTCCTGCGGGGACTGCACTACCATTTAGAAGATCGCGTATTTGTCCACCGGGGACGCACCATCGTCTTTCGGGACTGACAATTTGTGATCTGCGCTGGTGTGTTATGACCGAGAACGACTTTCCCGCCATCCGCCTGGATCCGAAATTGCCCTTCGACCGGGTCCGGGAGCTTTACCTCTGCGAGGAGCCCGCGTTGCTGGCGTCAATCCGGCGGGCCGACCGGCGCGAGGCGACGCGGATCATCAACGTGGTTCTCGTCCATATTTACAGCGTGGGCGCTGAACGAAGCGATCTGCTCAAGGGATTGCTGCTTGAGTTGGTTGTGATGATGTCGCGTGCGGCGGTGGAAGCGGGGGCCGGGCAGACCGAGGTCTTGGGCCTGCGCTTCCAGCATCTGGCCAAGTTGGCCGTGATCGAGGACGACGAGCAGCTGGCCGCGTGGCTGAGGGAGTCGGTGGTGCGTATCTTCGAGGCCGTGGAGCGCAAGCAGGGGATGGTGCCGCACCAAGGGGTGTCGAAAGCCCTGCAAATCATCCGGGAAGAGGCGGGCAACGCGCTCACACGCGAAGATGTGGCGCGGCGGGCAGGCGTCTCGCCGTCCCACTTGGCCGATCTGCTGCGGGAGCGCACCGGGCACACCTTCACCGAGTTGCTGCGCAAGGCCCGCGTGGACAAGGCGTGCGAGTTGCTGCGCAACACGGATCTGCCGATGGCGGTCATCGCCGCCGACTGCGGTTTCTGCGACCAGAGCTATTTCACCCATGCCTTCTTCCGCGTGAAAAAGACCAAGCCAAAACTCTACCGGTCGCGGCATGCGAACCCCTGAAAACACAAAACAATCCTCTCCAGACACAAGACGGCCTTAGCGGGAATCCGCTAAATTGCCCGTCGAAATCCAAATACCTATGAGCAATATCACCAACCTGTCCCTCGCCGTTGAAAAAGGAAAACGCAACGATGCCAAAGCCCTCACCCAAGCCCTGCTGGACGAGGGCATGAAGCCGCTTGACATCGTCGAGAAGGGCTTGGTTCCGGGCATGAGCACGATCGGCGAGAAATTCAAAAACAACGAGGTCTTCGTCCCGGAGATGCTCATCGCAGCCCGCGCCATGAAGGAGGCCATGTTGCTGCTCGAGCCGCTGCTCGCGGCTGAGGGAGTCAAACCCAAATACACTGCGGTCATCGGCACGGTGCAGGGCGACCTGCACGACATCGGCAAGAACCTCGTGGCCATGATGCTCAAAGGCGCGAACTTCGGAGTGGTGGACGTCGGCACGAATGTTCCGCCGGACAAGTTTGCCGCCGCCATCAAGGAGCACGGCGCTCAGATCGTCTGCCTCTCGGCCCTCCTGACCACGACGATGCCGGCGATGCGGGACGCCGTGGTGGCGATCCGGGCGGCCGGCTTGGATGGCGTGAAGATTCTCGTCGGGGGTGCCCCGATCACGCAGGAGTTCTGCACCGAAATCGGCGCGGACGGCTATTCGCCCGATGCGGCCAGCGCGGTCGACAAGGCGCTCTCGGTGCTTGGCAGTTAAATCTCCGTTGAGATGAAATACAATTCCCTCTCGATCACCGATCCCGCCGCCCTGATTTTCGGCGTGTCGCCGCACCCGGTGTCCACCCGCAGCGGCATGTCTATCGGCGGCGGCACGGTTTACCCCGAACTGAACTTCACGCTGCCGCCCATCCAGATCGACGAGGCCAATCTGCCGGCGGTCTACGGCAACTACGAACAAATCATTTCGGGTGCCCTGCGGCGGGCGGCCGAACTCGAGGTGCCCGGCGTGGTCATCGAGTTCGAGACCCTGCCGCCCATGACCGAGCATCCGCAGTGGGGTTTGCGCATTGTGGAAATCCTCCTCGAGGGCATGGCGACCGAGCGCGACCGCAGCGGGCTCAAGAGCGTCCTGCGGGTCACGCCCAACGACAACCGCGAGTTCGAGCGTCCTCCGCTCATGCGCCACGGACGCTACTGGGACGCCATGCTCGAGTTGTTCGACTCCAGCGCGGCCGCCGGGGCCGAGTTGCTCAGCATCGAATCGGTCGGCGGGAAGGAACTTCATGACGACGCCCTGCTCAACGGCGACCTTCCCGCGAGTATCTTCTCCCTCTGCATCCTCGGTGCGCGCGACATGAATTTCCTCTGGACCCATCTCGACACGATCGCGAAGCGTCGCGGGGTGCTCTGCGCGGGCGACACGGCCTGCGGGTTCGGCAACACGGCCATGGTGCTGGCCGAGCAGCGGATGATTCCGCGTGTCTTCGCGGCCGTCGTGCGCGCGGTCACAGCCGTGCGCTCGCTTGTCGCCTACGAATGCGGCGCGGTCGGACCCGGCAAGGACTGCGGTTACGAGAACCCGATCCTCAAGGCGATCACCGGATTCCCCATGGCCATGGAGGGCAAGACCTCGGCCTGCGCGCACCTGAGCCCGATGGGCAACCTCGCTGCAGCATGTTGCGACACGTGGAGCAACGAGAGTGTGCAGAACATCAAGCTGCTCGCCGGCATGGCCCCCACCTGCTACATGGAGCAACTGGCTTACGACTGCCGTTTGATGAACTGCGCGAGCGCGGAAGGTCCGCAGGCTGCGCAGACCCTGCAGCGCTGGTTGGTGAACTCCGACGTGGCCCTCGACCCGCAGGCGTTCATCATCTCCCCGCATTCCTCCATCGAACTGGCCAAGGCCATCGTTGGCAGTGACTCGCACTATCACGCCGGTGTGGCGGTTGCCCGACGCGCCATCGGCTTGATGAAAGACGCAGCGGCGGCAGGGCAGTTGAAGATCGCCGACAACGAGGCGGACTGGTTTGACAACCTCACCGAGGCGCTGGATGAACTCCCCGACAACGAGGCAGAGTTCATCGGGCAACAATTAGCCGTGGCCGATGCCTCGAAGTTTCTGCCCGCCGAATACGGGCTCTGATCTTATGACCCTGCGCGAAGCCATCGAAGCGGGGCGGGTGCTGACCGCGGATGGCGCAACCGGCACCATGCTGCAAGCAGCCGGTCTGGCCATGGGGCAGGCCCCGGAGCGGTGGACGCTGGAAAATCCGGACGCCATCCGGGCGCTGGCAGCCGGTTATGCGGCGGCCGGATCGGATCTCATCTACACGAACACCTTCGGCGGTAACCGCATCCGACTCCGTCTTTCGGGACTCGAGGACCGCATCGCCGAAGTGAATACAGAGGCCGTGCGCCTGGCCCGCGAGGCGATTGCCGCGTCCGGACGGGACATATTCCTCGTCGCCTCGATCGGTCCAACCGGTGAACTCCTTGAACCCTATGGAGACCTCTCCGTCGACGAGGCCCGCGCCGCCTTTGCCGAACAGGCGGCGCTGCTCGGAGCGGCCGGGGTCGATGGTTTCGCCTGCGAAACCTTCAGCGCCTTGGACGAAGCGCTTCTTTGCCTCGAGGCCGTGAAAGAAGTCGCCGCCGGGCGGCCTGTCTTTGCCAGCATGGCTTTCGAGTCGTCGGGCCGCACCATGATGGGCGTGACGCCGGAGGACGCGGCCCGGCAATTGTCGGCTGCCGGGGCCGATGTGGTTGGGGCCAACTGCAGCGTGGGACCGGAGGTGGTCGAGGCCGCCTTGCGCGCCATGCACGAAGCGGTGCCCGGGCTGCACCTGCTCGGCAAACCGAACGCGGGACTGCCCACAGTTGCGGACGGCCGGACGGTCTACTCGCTGCAGCCGGACGCGATGGGCGCGTTCGCCCGCAGGGTCCGTCCGCTGGGGGCCTGCATCCTTGGTGGCTGCTGCGGCACCACGCCGGAGCACATTCGTGCGATTAGGCAGGCCTATGACACTTTATGACCAAAACACGCGCCCGCCTCAATCAACTCGCCGCCGAGCATCATCGCGCCCCGATTGGCACCCACTTGATTCTTCACGAGAAACCCGATGTCGGCGAAATCCTTTTGGACGGCGAACGGCTCGGCGGGGTGATCGCGGAGTCGGCTGCACGTTTCGGGACTCCGTTGGGCGTTCCGCTTATGGACCTCACGCTCGAAAAGGAGGCGCTTCTTCTCTCCCTGGGCATCGAGCCGGCGAAAACCGAGAGCTTTCATTTTGATGCCCCGCCCGAGGCGCCTACCCTTTTCGAACTCACGCCGCGGATGAAGGCCGCCTGCGGGGCGATCCGCCACGCGGCCGGCCGGCCGGGACTCCTCCCCATGGGCATGGGCATCGGGCCGTTTTCTCTCATGACCAAGCTGGTCGCCGACCCCATCACGCCGGTGTTTCTCGCCGGGGCTGGATCGACCGCGGAGGACGAGCCTGAGGTCGCCGTGGTCGAGGCCGCCATTCGCGTCGGCACGGACGTCATTCTCGCCTACATGGATGCGCAGGCCGCCGCGGGAGCCACCGCTTTCATCCTGTGCGAGCCGGCGGCGAACAATGTCTATTTTTCACCCAACCAACTGGAGGAGAGCTATGAGGTCTTCGACCGCCTGGTCATGGATCCGTTGCGGCGCATCAAGGCTCACATGGATGCGCTGGGCATGGAGCTGGTTTTCCATGATTGCGGCGAGCTGACCGACGGCATGGTCGAAAGATTCTCCACGCTGGATCCGGCCATGATCAGCCTGGGCAGTTCCCGTGATCTCGCGGCTGATGCGGCCCTTGTTCGGAGGACGACCGTTCTTTACGGTAACCTGCCGACCAAGAAATTCATTTCACCTCAGCTCACGGTAGACGAGGTTCGCAGCGTGGCGTCCGACATCGCGGAGAAAGTTGCCGCCACCGGGCATCCCTTCATCCTCGGCAGCGAGTGCGACGTGCTCAGCGTGCCGGGGAAGGAGGCCGAAATCATGGCCAAGGTGGAGGCGTTCCTGCGGTGAAGACGGGCGGCACCCGGGCCGTCTTGGCCTGCGATGTCTTCGCGGATGAAATCGCACGGCTGCAAGACGAGCCGGATGTTTCGCTTCACTCGGTCACGTGGCTCGAGATGGGCCTGCACGATCATCCGGACAACCTGCGCCAGTGCGTGCAGGAGGCGATAGCGGCTATTGATAGCGACCCTGCGGTGGAAACGATCCTGCTGGCCTACGGTTTGTGCGGTCAGGGTCTGCTCGGGATCCGGGCCGGGCGATGTCCGCTGGTGCTCCCTCGCGCCAGCGACTGCGTGGCGATCCTGCTCGGAGGCGAAGCCCGCCGCGAAGCGATGCTCAAGGATGCGCCGCACACCTATTTCTACACGCCCGGGTGGGTGCGCGGGAAACGTGTGCCCGGGCCGGGACGTGAGGCCCATGTGCGCGCGATGTATGCCGGCAAATACGACGACGAGATGATCGAAGAACTGGTCGAAGCGGATCGCGACGCCTTTGCGCCCTACCGGCACGCCTGTTACGTGGACATCACGGATGACGAAGGAGCCCGGGATTACTCGAAACATTGCGCGGATTGTCTGGGTTGGGAGTTCCGGCAGGAGAGGGGCGACCCCGCCATGCTGCGGACCCTTCTGGTCGGGCCATGGAGCGCGGAGGATTTTCTCGTTGTTCCGCCCGGCTTGCGCATTGCCATGGGGCCCAACCTGACTTTACGGGCCGAACAGGCATGAGTGCCGGCCGTTTCATTGGCGTCTCCGCGGGGCAAGTAGAGATGCGTCTGGCACTGTCGGAAGACCCCTCAAGGCTGGTGTCCGACTGGCTGGCCGGGCATGGAATCGGACTGAACATGCGTTGCGGGGGACGTGGGCATTGCCGTGGGTGCCTCATCGGCGTCCAAGGTGCAACCGATCCGGTGAGGGCGTGCCAGACGAAGTGCGGGGATCTTCCTGCAGCTGCGGAGAGCATTGCCATTCCGCCGTCCTCTCTCGCCGACCACAGCCTCCACGGAGTCAGTGACTTCGAGGTGCGCGGCACTCCCATGGCTCCGAAGCTACGCCCGGGCCTCGGGCTTGCTCTCGACATTGGCACTACCACCGTGGCCGCGGCGCTCTGGAATCTTGCCGAAGGCACCTGCCTGGCCACGGCAAGTCGCGGCAACGCGCAGCGGCGTCATGGCGACGATGTGGTCTCGCGCATCACCTTTGCGGTGGAACACGAGGACGGAAGCGCTCGTCTCCAACGTGCTCTCGTCGCTGACACCCTCGCGCCATTGGTGGAGGATCTCGTCGCCGGTGCAGGAGTGGCCTCCGGGCGGATTGTCGAGGCAGTCGCGGCCGGCAACCCGACCATGCTGCACACGCTCGTCGGCGAGAGCGTCGTTGGCCTTGCCACCTATCCCTTTCGCCCCGCCTTTCTCGGGGCACGCACCATGGCGGCGCCCGAACTCGGGCTGCCTCTGGACTGCCGTCTGCAACTTTTGCCTGGATTGGGGCCTTTTGTTGGTGCCGATGTGGTCGCCGGGGCCCTGGCCTCGGGAATGTTGGAGGACAGCGCGGGTTGCATCCTCCTCGTCGACTTCGGGACCAATGGCGAACTGCTGCTGCGCACCCGTGAAGGTTGGTTTGCTGCTGCGGCGGCTGCAGGACCGGCATTCGAGGGTGGCCGCCTGCGACACGGAGCCACAGCTCGAGCCGGGGTGGTGTCATCCATGCGGCTTGAGGACGGGCAATGGAGGTTGGACGTCATCGGGGGCGGCACGAATGCCCATGGTATCTCCGGAGCTGCCTATGTTGATTTTCTCGCCCAGGCACTGCGCGATGGCTTGGCCGACGGTCGCGGACGGTTCAACGTTGATCGTCCCCAGGTGAGGGCAGGGGATGCAGGGGCCAACACCGGATGCATCGTGAAAATCGCCCCCGGGCTCGACGTGAGCGAGTCCGACGTGGCGGAAATTCTGCAGGCCAAGGCGGCTATTGCCGGAGGTGTCGCCACCTTGATGGAGATCGCCGGGATTGGGCCCGCTGACTTGAGCACGGTTTTGGTGGCGGGGGGATTCGGCTACAATCTCGATGTCGGCCATGCCCTCGCCATCGGCCTGCTACCCGATGTTGCGCCGGAGCGCGTAGAGTTGATCGGCAACTCCTCGCTCGGCGGCGCATCGCTTGTCCTGCAGGCCGGTTTTCCGGCGGGTCTAAACCGATTGGTAAACGACACCCGGGTCATCGAACTCAACCAAGTCCCATCCTTCGAGGACCATTTCACAGACGCTCTCGGGCTGCAGGAATAGGGAAGTGAGGTCCTGCTTGGTGAGGTATCCTTGGGCCCTCCGTGCCAAAAACCATGCCAGCCCCGAGGCTGCCGACGCGCCCGAAAAACCATCCAAGCGGCCGCTGAACTCCAAGGGGCCTCCTTGAACCAGTTTGTCACGGAGGCCGCCCATCAAAAGGCCATCGAACTTCTCGAGCAGGCGTCCACCATCCGGTTGAGTGCCGACCAGACCCGCCGCGTTTTCGATTTGCTCGACAAGCCTCCCAAGCCCAACAGGGCGCTACTCGCCGCCAAGGCCGTTCACCAGCGCATGATCCGTGCTTAAGATCGAACCGCTCGACGCGAGCCATGACCGCGGGGGATTTGATTGTGGTGTCGAACCACTGAACGTCTATCTCCGTCAGATCGCCCGCCAACACATCGCCAAAGACATTGCCCGGACCTACGTCTTGGTTGACGAACAAAACCAGCCCCCGAAGCCGCTGCTCGGGTTCTTCACATTGTCCATCCGCCAGGTTTTCGCCGAAGACATTCCGCCAAAGTGGGCCAAGAAACTTCCGGCCAGCATTCCGGCCATCAGGCTTGGCCGTTTGGCCGCGGCCAACTCGCATCAAGGCACCGGTTTGGGCAAATCACTGTTGGTTGAGGCTATCGACAAGACCGCACAGGCCTCGGACTTGACCGCCGGGATCGGCCTCTTCGTCGATGCCAAAGACGCGGATGCCGCCTCGTTCTACGCAAAATTCGGATTCCATGAGGTTCCGGGAAGACCATTGAAATTGTTCATGCCGATGGAAACCGTGCGACAATTCATTGCCGCGGACTTGCGCAAGGCGTAAGAGCGACTGCTCCCGAGGTGCCGTTGTTGCGATCGGACTCCCAGATGGTGACAAATGGTGACAACCATCCTGCCGGGTTGTTCCGCCTTGTGCCGGTGGGGTGTTGCGATGCGGTGCCGAGGAGCGGCACAACTCGGCACAAATTAACATCCAATGGAATGCAAGCGCATGAGCGGCAACATGTTAGACATCCTCATAACCTGAAGGTCGCGGGCTCCAATCCCGCACCCGCAACCATCTCTTCATCAACAACTTCAGCAGACTTTGCGGCCCGGATTCCCCGGGCTTTTTTCTTGGTGGTGACAAAATGGTGACGACTTCTGGGACTGCCCGCAGCTGAGATTCACGCACCTACCCGCATGGCTGGGTTGTGCGTCCAGCCACGAAGGGCCGGGGCAAATCCAGCGCAAGCTGCGCGAACTGGCTTAGGCCTGGTGCCAGCTGGCGCGGTAGTGCCGGTTGATTGCGTCCCATGTGTCCATTCGCGTGACGGCGCCGCGGAGATAGTTTTGCAGGGGTATGCCAGCCTCCTCCTGCAGGGGGACATAGCCGTCGTAGCGTGGGCGCACGATGGCCTGCTCCTGATCGGGCAGTGCATCGGCGAAGAAACCGCCGGTGAACGGCTCAAGGGCGGAGTTGATCCACGCTTCGCGGCGCGAGGGTTGTCCGCCGGCCAGCGTGTAAAGGCCAGCCTGCACGTTGGCGCTTCCGGTAAAGAGCGCATAGTCCAAAGCCAGCGCGAGATCCGGACACCTTTTGGTCAGGGCGATGCCGGTGCCCCCGACGATGCTCCGCAGCGGGATCCCGGCGTCGAGCCGGGGAAGACGTCCGTAGCGCAGCGTATGGTCGGTGTAGGATGGTCGGCAGTAATTGCTGTAAGTGTAGGCGAAGGCGCAATGGGCGATGTCATCGCGGCGGGTCATCTGCTCGGCAATGGCGATCGGATTCCAGCCATAGATGTCGGCAGGCATGCCCTCGGCCAGGCGCTTGAGCAGATCCAGCGCCTCGCACCCGGCGGCGGCGTCGCAGATCGTCTCGGGGTTGACCCCGATCTTCCCGCCCAAGGCTTCCGCCAGCATGGACCAATTGAGAAAAAGGTCGGCCGGAAAGCCGGGCATGACCGCATGGCCGGCATCGGCGAGGGCGACCAGATCGCTCCATGTCTCGGGCGGTTCCAGACTGTGTTGCGCGAGCACATCCGCCCGGCTGCTCGGGGTCGGCGTGGCGGCATCGATGGGCACAGCGAGGAGTTGGTCTTCGTAGACGTAGCTCGCGAACGAGGGGCCGACGGAGTTGGCGGAGAGGTCCTGCCATTGGTTCGGCGAGAGGAGGGGGCGGAGGTCATGGACGAGGTCGTGGGCGAAGCAGTGACCGGCCCACGGGTGGTCGATGACGATGAGGTCGAACTTCCCGGCCAGCACATCGATCGGCATGTGGCCGAATTCGTGCAACGAGCGTTTTTCCCAGCGGATGCGGGTGCCCGGATGAAGTTCTTCGTAGCGCTGGGCGGTGGCCACCAGCGGCGGCAGCGCGCGGCTGTGGTCCCACGTGATGCCGCGCAGCTCGCCCATGCCTAATCCAGGTGGAAAACCTCGCGCAACCCGGCGGACCACGGGATGCCGTCGGGGTTGTAGCGCATGACGTCCTCCATGTGTTTCCACCAGCGGCGGCAGGCCTCGGTTTCCGCGATGGCCGCCCAGCGCTCCTCGCTGTCGATCTCGACGTAGCCGAAAAGTTGCAGGGATGTTTCGTCGAGGAAGATCGAGTAATTGTGGACGCCGTGCGTCGCGAAGATGTCAATCAGGTCCTGCCAGATCGGGTTGTGGCGTTTTTCGTATTCGGCTTCGCAACCGGGATTCAACTGCATGACAAAAGCTTTGCGGATCATTGGGGCGGGATTGTTGAATGGTTCAGCGGATGATGGTGGGCCGGTTGGTTCGGGCGGATTCGCAGGCCGCCTCGATCACTTCCATCGAGGCCAGCCCGAGTCGTCCGCCGGAGCCGTTGGCGGCCAGCCCGAGGGCGGCGTCGACAAAGTTGTTGAGCGGACCTTTGTCCGGATAGATGTCGCTGGCCGGAAGCGGGTCAAAAATCCGGCGCTCGCCCTCAAACGGGATGAATTCCATGAGTCCCTTCCACAATTCGAGCATGAGGATGGCTTTGGTCCCGTAAACCCGCACCTCGTAATGTCGGTCGCTCAATGGGGTGGCTCCGGTGCTCGCGATGGAGACCAGCGCGCCGTTTTCCAGCGTGACGGCCAGGACGTCGTAGATGTCGTTGACCGAGCCGGCGTAGTCGAAGCGGGCGAAGACCTCCTTCGGCTGGAGCCCGGTGAGAAAGGTGAGGTAGGCGGCGGCGTGCGAAATCTGGCAGTAGATTTGTCCGCCGCCGGCGATGGCGGGATCGTTGTAGGAACCGGCGTTCGGCTCAACGTAGACGTTGTCCATGCCATGCGTCGGCGCGGTGTTCACCCCGGTGAGCAGTTTGTCGATCGGGTTGGTCATCAGGATGGAAATCATCCGGATGTCCCCGAGATCGCCGCGGCGGATCAGCTCGCGCGCCGCCAAGCCGTGCGGGGTGTAGTGCCAGGGACAGCTGATGACGAGCTGCACGCCCTTGGCCTCGGCCAGGTCGCAGAGTTCGCGGGCCTCGGCCGCGGTGAAGGTCATGGGTTTTTCCAGCAGCACGTGCTTGCCGCGTTCGAGCGCCGCCTTGGCCTGCTCGTAGTGCACATTGGGCGTGGTCGCGATGACGACCGCATCAAGGCCGGGGAGATCGAGGAGCTTTCTGTAATCGGCGAGGGCATGGGGCACTCCAAAGTCGGCCGCGACGCGATCCGCTTTTTCCTGGGCCCGGCATTGGACGGCGAGCAACTCCGCTTGCGGGTGGGCGAGGATTGCGGGGATGTGGGCGTAGGTGGCCCACCAACCGGCGCCGATGACGCCAACTTGAAGTGGGGGGCGCGGAGCGTTCATGCCTGCGTTTGGTAGGGCTTCAGCTTGGCGCGGTTCAGTTCGACCCCGAAGCCGGGTTTCTTCGGATCCAGCGTGATGTGCCCGTTGACCGGCAGTGGCTCGCCGATGATCGTGTCGAAGATCGGATGCAGGTCTTTGCCTTCGCCGGTGCTGAGGAACTCGGCATAGGCGCTGTTCGTGTTGCTCAGGACGAAATGGTAATTGTAGACGGACGCCCCGTGGGGGATGACCTGCATGTCGTAGGGCTTGGCCATGGCGGCGATGCGCCGCGTGGGGGTGAGCCCGCCGCACCATTGCATCTCCGGCTGGATGATGTCGGTCGCCCGGTTGGCGATGATGTTGTGGAATGCCTTGTAGTGGTATTCGAGGTTGCCGGTGGCGAGTTGGATCGGGGCGATCCGCTCGCGCAGGTAGGCGTTCTGGTCGGTTGCCCACCCGTTTTGCAGCGGGTCCTCGAACCACTTGATGTCGAGTTCCCGCACCCGCTCGGCCAGGCGGCAGGTGAATTCGACGTCCCAGGAGAGGTAGCAGTCGACCATGATGTCCATGTCGTCGCCGAGGTCCTGGCGGAGCTTGCCAAGCAGTTCGGTCATGTTGCGTATGCCGGCGCGGCCACTCTCGACGCCCCAAGGCGCGGCGATTTTCACCCCGAAGAAGCCGCGGTCCTTCCAATGGTCAGCGTAGTCCGGATGAATCGTGGCGTAGCAGGGAATGGAATCCTTGGTCTGCCCGCCGAGGAGTTTGTAAACCGGGATGCCGAGCGACTTCGCCACGAGATCGTAAAGCGCGAGATCCACGCCGGCCATGGCCATGTTGGTGATGCCGCCGAGGCCGTAGGGCATGGTTGAGCGGTTCATTTGGTCCCAGATCAACTCGATGTTGAAAGGGTCCTGTCCGATGAGAAACCGCCGGAAATGCTGGTCGATGACCGCGCAGGCGAAGGCCCCGCCGCCGTAGTTCACGCAGGAACCGACGACGCCCTCATCGGTCTCGATTTCGATTGCATAGGGATCCTGTCCAGGGCCCATCCAGAGCGACCGGATGCGGGAATATTTCGGATGAACCGACATGGGGTTGGAGATGAGCGTGCCCGCCTGCCAGCCGCCCCCCCAATATTGTGACTCGCCCTGGGCCGCGCCGCGGGCCCCCGTGTCGCCGCTCGTTATGGTGTAAAGTTTGAATCCGGTGATTTTCATCGGCATCATGTTCGGCGGGCTGGCGAGAGAACACGACAGTTAGCGATAACGAAAATGCGACAAATCGTGCTTGAATTTCGACAGGCGCGGGGCTGATCTTCGAGCGTGGATTCTTTCCATTACCCGCCGATTGACGCGACGGCCTTGCGGGCCGGTTGTTGTTTGACCTCCATCGGTGCCCTAACCTACGGACCGAGGCAGGCCTATCCGAAGGCCGGGCATCCGCGAGATTTCGATTTTCGTTGGGAGCGGGGGCGCAAGCTGTCCGACTTTGCGCTGGTCATGATCGTCTCCGGTCGCGGCGAGTGGGAAGCGGCCAAGGGCGATCTTCAGCCGGTGGAGGCGGGGGATGCGCTCTTTCTTGTTCCCGGCGGGTGGCATCGTTACAAGCCCGCGTCGGAGCATGGGTGGGGGGAGAAATGGATCTGCGTCCAAGGGTCGGCCGTGCACGGATTTGTCTCTGCCGGTTTGCTGCCCGGGCGCTGCCTGATCATGGAGGGCGTCTTGCGCCGCGACCGGGTGGCCCGACTTGACCACCTGCGTCGCGATGTGGCGGCCAAGCCGGGGGCGAGCCTGCCGTCGTGGGGAGTGCGGGCCCTCGCGGTCATGCTGGAGTGCTTCGAAACCCAGCGTCCGATCGCACCACCCGAGGAAAACTTTGCCTCCACTAAGGCGACGGCGCTCGGGTTTATCCGCGAGAATGCCCACCGCCCGATCGGTGTGCGCGACGTGGCGGTGCATTGCGGGCTGGTCCGGCGCACGCTGGAGCGCCACTTCCAGCGGGCCGCGTCGATGTCCGTCGGCCGCGCCATCATCCTTGAGCGCATCGCCCGGGCCGAGATGCTCCTGACCGAAACCTCCATGCAGGTCAAAGAGGTGGCCTATGCCTGCGGATTCGGGGGGCCGCAGCGCATGATCTATGACTTCCGGCGGCTGCGGGGCATCACTCCCGGCCGGGTGCGAAGGCCCAAATCGGGTTGACACAAATGGCGCGTCCATGAGACTTGTGATTTACAAAATGCGACACCAAGTCGCCTTCCTCCCATGCCGCGCATCACCGGAATCCTCTGCCCGAACATCGTCCCGTTCCGCGAGGATGGCGCGATCAACGAGGGTGAACTACGGAAGATCATCTCCTGGCTGATCGAGAAGGGGATTCACGGCCTCTATCCCAATGGCAGCACCGGGGAGTTCGCGCGCCTGAGCTTTGAGGAGCGTCTGCGGGTGGTGGAAATTGTCGCCGCGGAAAACGCCGGCCGGGTCCCCATCCTCGCCGGCGCGGCGGAGAACAGCATTGATTTGGTCATCGAGGCCGCGCGCCGCTATGCCGATCTGGGGGTTCGCGCCATTTCGGTGACCGGCCCGTATTTTTACAAAGTCTCGCCCGATGGGGTGGAGGCCTACTTCCGCGAGGTCTCCCGTCGCAGTCCGCTGGATATCCTGCTCTACAACATCCCGCAATTCGCCAATGAGATTCCGGTCGAGGTCATCCGCCGCCTGGCGGCCGACTGCCCGAATATCATCGGCACGAAGGACAGCAGCCGCGACATGCCGCGCTTCCTTCACACCCTCAATGTCATGAGGCAGACACGCGAGGATTTCTCCGTGCTGGTCGGGTGCGAGGAGATTCTTTATCCGACGCTCATGATGGGCGGTGACGGCGGGACCATCGCCAGCTCCGGTGTCATGCCCGAGCCGATCCTGAAAATCTACGATGACTACCAGCATGGCCGCTATGACGAGTGCCGTCGCGTGCAGTTCAAGCTGCTCGAGCTGATCGAGGCCATGCTGCGCGCGGGCAATTTTCCCGAGGGATTCCGCGCCGGTGCCGCGCTGCGCGGATTTCATCCCGGACCCTCGCGCCAACCGGCCAGCGAGCAGGAGAAAAAATTCCTCGGCGAGATGCAGTCGCGCATGGCCTGCCTGCTGGCCGAATGCGGCTTTGCCCGGGAAGCGGCGCAGTGCCGTCCTCCCGGCACCGATGTCACGGCCATGCTGGAACGAATCCGCCAGCGACTGCCATGAGTCATGAATCTCCGCTCGGCCTGGTCGAACTGTCCTCCTGGAGCCTTCCGGCCCTCCTGGCGGACGGAGCCTGCCGCCATGCCCCTGTGCGGTTGCTCGGCATGGAGTCAACCGGCGGCGATTCGGTCATGGTCAAACTGGCTGGCGCGCAGGCCGCGCTCGAAGCGGCCCTCGCCTGGTGTGTGGAGGAAGCCCGGCGGCTGGGGGTGGAGGTCTCGACCACCCTGCTGGCCCGTCCGTCGAGCGCTCTGGCTTCCGTGCTCAACGCCCCCAATTTCGTCCATCCGCTTTACCAGCATCGGGAGCAATTTTTACCCGGAGACCATCCAACAAAAACCATGAACATCCAAAACCAAGCCATCGGCATTCTTGAAACCGTGGGGCTCACCGCCTCGCTCGAGGCCGCCGACGCCATGCTCAAAGCCGCCAACGTCACCATCGTGGGCAAAGAAAAAATCGGCGCCGCCCATGTGGCCATCGTCATCCGCGGTGAAGTCGCCGCCGCCAAGGCCGCCATCCAGGCGGGCGAAGCCGCGGCCGCCCCCTTGGGCAAAGTCGTGGCGGCGCACGTCATCGCCCGCCCGCATCCTGACTTCCTCGCTCTCCTTCCTTCCTGAATCCATGAAAATCATCCGCTACAACGACCCAGCCGGGGGGATCCACTTCGGCGCCCTTCAATCCGATGGCACCGCGCTGCGTTGCACGGGCGACCTTTACGCCGGTTTGCAGCCCACGGGTGAAAAGGCGGAAGTCCACAAACTGCTGGCCCCGCTTCGGCCCATACAGATTTTTTGCATCGGACTCAACTACCGCCGCCACGCCGAGGAGTCCGGCTTGAAGCCGCCCGAGTGGCCCGTGCTTTTCGTCAAGGGCATCAACACCCTGCAGAATCCCGGTGACCCGATCGAGATTCCCGTGCAGGCCGCCAGCGCCGAGGTCGACTACGAGTGCGAGCTGGCCGCGGTCATCGGGCGCGCGTGCAAGAACGTCAAGGCGGCCGACGCGCTGGATTACGTCCTCGGCTACACCTGCGGGAACGACGTGTCCGCCCGCGACTGGCAGTTGAAACGCGGCGGCGGCCAGTGGTGCCGGGGTAAAACCTTCGACACCTTTTGCCCCCTCGGTCCTGCACTCGTCACGGCCGACGAGATCCCCGATCCGCAAACCCTCGGCATCCGCACCATCCTCAACGGCGAGCGGGTTCAGGACTGGACCACCAAAGACATGATTTTCAGCGTGGCTCAGATCATCGAATTCCTCAGCGGCAGCAACACCTTGCCGCCCGGAACGGTCATTCTTACCGGCACCCCCCACGGCGTGGGCATGGCGGCCAAGCCGCCGCGCTGGCTCAAGCCCGGTGACGAAATCACGGTCGAGATCGACCGCATTGGCGCATTGACCAATCCGGTCAAACTCGAGGACTGACCCGCGCAACTGCCCCCGCCCTGATGGAGCAAGAAATCCTGCTGAAGCTTTCCTGCCGCGACCGCGTCGGGCTCCTCGCCGCCGTCACGGGGTTCTGCGCCGGGCGCGGGCTGAATTTGCTCGAGGCGCACCAGTTCACCGACGCGGAGGCCGATTGGTTTTTCACCCGCCTGCGCCTCCAGCCGGTGGAACCGTATGGCGGGGTGGAACAACTGCGTGCCGACCTGGAGGTATTTGCCGCCGGGATCTCCGCCGAGTGGAGCCTCCGTCGCCGGGCGGACCGGCGTCGCGTCGCCCTCCTGGTGAGCCGCGAGGGGCATTGTCTGGCCGATCTTTTGTGGCGCTGGCGTTCGCACGATCTGCCCATGGATTTGGCGGGCGTGATCGGCAACCACCCCGACCTGGAGCAGGCGGCGGTTCGTGAAGGCGTCCCGTTCGTGCACCTTCCCATCACGCCGGCGTCCCGGGCGGCCGCCTTCGCCTCCATCGATGAGCAATTGACCGCGTGGCAGGTGGACACCGCGGTCCTTGCCCGCTTCATGCAGATCGTCCCGCCGGATCTCTGCGCCCGCTGGAGCGGCCGCATGGTCAACATCCACCATTCCTTCCTCCCGGCCTTCGCGGGCGCCGCGCCCTACCGGCAGGCGCACGAACGCGGGGTCAAACTCATCGGCGCCACCTGCCACTACGTCACGGCCGACCTCGACGCCGGCCCGATCATCGATCAGGAAGTGGCGCGGGTGGAACATTTTCATTCGCTGCCCGACCTCCTGCGCCTCGGCCAGGATTGCGAACGCCTCGCCCTCTTCCGCGGATTGCGCTACCACCTTGAAGAACGGGTTTTTGTCCACGGCAAGCGCACCGTAGTCTTTCGCGATTGATGCCATGAAAGCCCTCCGCCGCAACAGCCGAACCCCGCGCGATGCCTCACTCCATGAAATGCCCCCGCCCCAACCCGGGCCGCGTGAAGTCCTGCTCAAAACCGCCCACTGCGGCATCTGCGGGTCGGATCTGCACGCCTGGCTGAGCCATCCGGGCTCGGAAAATTTTCCCGCCCAATTCACCTTCGGCCACGAATTTTCCGGCGAGGTTGTGGAGATCGGCTGCGAGGTGGGGAAATGGAAACCGGGCGACCGCGCCGTCGCCGTTTCGGTCCAGGGCTGTCACGACGACGGTTGTCACTACTGCGGCATCGGCTACCAGCAACTGTGTCCCCGGCGCCGCATCATCGGCATCCATCTCGACGGCGGCATGGCCGAATACGTCGTGGTGCGGGCCTCCTGCCTCGTCGCGGTGGAGGAGGGGACGGACATGATGGCGGCGGCCCTGACCGAACCGCTCTCGGTGGCCGAGCATTGCGTTACGGATTGTTCCGACGTGGCCGAGGGTGATCTCGTCGTGGTGACCGGTCCGGGCATCATCGGCCTGCTCTGCGCGATTGTGGCCCGCTTGAAAGGTGCGACCGTGGTGGTCACGGGCGTGGCTTCCGATGCCAAGCTGCGCCTGCCCGCGGCCGAGGCCATGGGCTTCGACGTGATGACCACCGGCCCGGGCTGCGAGACGCTGGCCGCGCAGGCCGCCCAGAGATACGGGCGTCTTTTCGATCGCCAGATCGAAGCGTCCGGCTCGGCCGAGGCGCTCGTCGCCGGGCTCGATGCGCTGCGGCCGCTCGGTTCCGCCACCGTCGTCGGGTTGTTTGCCGAGCATGTCCCCCTCGACCTGACGGCTCTCGTCCGCCGCCAGGTCACCATCCGCACCAGCTATGTGTCCGACCTGCCGAACTACCAAAGGGCGCTGGAGATCATCCGCGACGGGCATGTGCCCGCGGACCGTCTGGTGCGCCTCTACGATTTGCACGACGGCCTGCAGGCCTTCGCCGACGCAGCAAACAAGGCCGTGATCAAACCCGTTCTCGTCTGCTGAACAACCCAAACACCAACCACTACAAATCCATGAAACCCATCTTCAGAAACACCGTTGTCGGAAGCTATCCCCGTCCCGAGTCCGTGGAGGACACGATGAAACGCCCCACTTGGGGACCGACGGAAGTTGATGACTACATCCGCTGGGCGGCGAAAGACCAGGCCAGCCTCGGGCTCGACGTCATCACGGACGGCGAGGGCTACCGCGAAAACATGTATTACTTCTACCAGAAGCGGGTCGATGGCATGACCTTTGAAGAGATGAAAAAGCAGAGCTTCGGCGATGCCGGCTTTGCCATCGAGTGCCCGCGGTTGGTCGGGGAAATCAAAAACCCGCAGTTCAACCTCGCCCACAATTGGAAACTCGCCCGGGCCTCGGCCCCGGATTCCGTCGCGGTCAAGCAAACGGTCACCGGGCCCCACGTCATCACGCGCTTCACCGTCAACGAGCGCCCCGACCTTTACCCCGATGCGCAGGCCGTCTGCCGGGCTTGGGCCAAGGTGCTGGTCGAGGAACTCAAGGAGGTCGTGGCCGCGGGGTGCCGCTTCATCCAGTTCGACGAGCCCATGTGGACCGAGTCGCCGGAGGACAGCGTGTGGTCGGCGGAGATTCTCAACGAGATGATGGACGAGATCGGCCACCACGTGCGCTACGGTCTGCATGTCTGCGGCGGCAACCCGCGGCGCAAACGTATTTACTTCACCAAATACACCGACCTCGTGCCGGCCTTTTCCACCGTGAAAATCGACGAGGTCTCGCTCGAGCACTGCACGCTTTCCTACAACCTGATGGACCTCTGGAAGGAATGGAAATTCCAGGGGGACCTGGCCCTCGGGGTGATTGACCAGCGCAGCGACGCGCTCGAGTCGGTCGACGAAGTCTGGCGCCGGGTGCAGCCCGCCCTGGAGTTTTTCCCGCCCGAGCGCCTCGTCCTGACCAGTGAGTGCGGCTTCGGCCACGTTCCGCTCGATATCACGCATGCGAAACTCGGACGCCTCGTCGAGGCTTCGCACCACTTCCGCCAGCAGCACCGGGGTTGAATCGCCCGTCATGAAAACCATTCCCCTGTCCTGCGCGGATTTCACCTTTCCGCTCTTGCCGCACGACGCGGTCCTGGCCCTCATCCGCCTGCTCGGCCTGACGGGCGTGGATCTCGGTATTTTTGCCGGGCGTTCGCATGTGCAGCCGAAAGACATCCTCGCCGACGTGCCGGCGGCCGTGCGGCGCATGAAGGAATCACTCGCCCGGCACAATCTTTCCGCCGCCGATGTGTTTCTTCAAACCGGCCCCGAGCCCCCGGTGCATGCGGCCAACGATCCCGACCCGGCTGTTCGCGCAGAGAACCGGCAGATGCTGGCTGGCCTCCTCGATTTCGCCGCCTCGGTCGGCGCCCGTCATTTGACCGGTCTGCCGGGCGTGTGCCACGCGGGGGTGACGCCCGAGGCTGATTGGGATCTGGCCGTCGCCGAAGCCGTCTGGCGCAAGGCCGAGGCGGCCAAGCATGGTCTTGCCTACGCGGTTGAGGCCCACGTGAACTCGATTTTGCCTGACCCCGCGTCCGCCCTCCGTTTCGTGCAGCAATCCGGCGTCACCCTCACGCTCGACTACGGGCACTTTGTCTACCAGGGTATGGATCCCGGGGCGGCGGACATTTTGCTTCCGCACGCCTCCCACTTCCACGCCCGGGGCGGGGCGGCGGGCCAGCTGCAAAGCACGATGAAGGACAACACCATCAACTTCCCGGCCATTCGCGATGCGCTCGCGGCGCGCGGGTATGACGGTTGGATGTGCCTTGAATATGTCTGGGTTGATTGGGAGGGTTGCAATCGCACGGACAACGTCTCCGAAACCGCCATCCTGAGGGATTTGCTGTGCACTCCCTCCACGCATCTGAATCCCTTATGAGCAGAAATCTCCTGACCCGCGCCCGCTGGATCGGCGACCGCCGCCGTCCGACCAAGGGCGAACCGCCCTGTCCTTATCTCCGCCGCTCGTTCCATCTGCCCGGTCCGGTCAAGCGGGCCACCCTGACCTGGACCGCGCTCGGGGTCGCGGACATGCATCTCAACGGCGAGAAGATCGGAAGCGACTTTCTCATGCCCGGGTGGTCGGATTTTCGCGAGCGCACCCAGGTGCTCGCATACGACGTGACCAGGCTGCTCCTCGCCGGTGAAAACACCCTCGGCGCGATCCTCGGCGACGGTTGGTATACGGGCACGTTGCTGTGGAAAAACGAGCGCAACCACTACGGCACGCATCCGCAGTTGCTCGCACAGCTCGATGTCGAGTTGCGCGACGGACGCCGCATCACCCTGGGCACGGACAAGGCCTGGGAAATGCGTTACGGACCCCTCGTCCTGTCGGATCTCTACCACGGCGAAACCTACGATGCGCGCCGGGAACTCGGCGCCTGGTGCGTGCCGTCCGCCTTGTCGCAGGGCTGGCGCAAGGTTGATGTTTTCCCCGCCTACCGGGGCATTCTCCAGCCCAAGCTGAACGAGCCGGTGCGGGTCACCCAGACCTTGCGTCCGCGCAAGATCACCGAGCCTGCGCCCGGATCGTTCGTGTTCGACTTCGGTCAGAACGTAGCCGGGGTTTGCCGCCTCAAAGTCCGGGGGCGGCGCGGGCAGAAGATCACGCTGAATTTTGCCGAGATGCTCAACGCCGACGGCACGGTTTACCGCGAGAACCTGCGCCTGGCCCGCGCCACCGACACCTACATCTGCCGCGGCGGCGACGTGGAGGAATGGACCCCGCGCTTCACCTTCCACGGCTTCCGTTATGTCGAGGTCACCGGGCTGGCGAAAAAACCTGACCTTTCGTTGCTCACCGCGCTCGTGCTCCACACCGACATGGAGCCGGCCGGCCGTTTCCGCTGCTCCAGCCCGCTGCTCAATCGCCTCGAGGCCAACATTCGCTGGGGCCTGCGGGGCAACTTTCTCGACGTGCCCACCGACTGCCCCCAGCGCGACGAGCGCCTCGGGTGGACCGGCGACGCGCAGGTCTTCGTCGGCACGGCGGCGTTCCATTACGACGTTCGCGCCTTCTTCCACAAATGGCTGCAGGATCTGCGCGACGGACAACGCAAGGATGGCGCTTTCCCCGATGTGGCCCCGGATGTCCTCGGCAAATACGGTCCGCACCAATTCGGCAATGCCGCCTGGGCCGACGCCGGGGTCATTTGCCCTTGGGCCATTTACGAGCACTACGGGGACAAGGCCATTCTGGCCGATAACTACGACGCCATGGTCCGGTGGATCGAATACCAGCGGCGGACGGCGAAAGATTTGATCCGGCCGCGCACCTCTTACGGTGACTGGCTGGCCATCGATGCGGTCACACCGCAAAACGCTCCCGTGCCCTGCGATCTGGTCGGCACGGCATACTTCGCCCACACGACGGACCTGATGGCTCGGACCGCCCTGGTGCTGGGCCGAAAAGCCGATGCCCAAAAGTTCCGCAGGCTGCATGGGCAAATCGTCGTCGCTTTCCAAAACGCTTATGTCACGCCGGATGGCCGCGTGGTCGGGCATTGCCAGACCGGATACCTGCTGGCGCTGGCCTTCGATTTGCTGCCGCCGAAACTCCGTCCCAAGGCCTTCGCGCAACTGGTCGATTTGGTCGAGGCGCGGAATTTTCACCTCACCACCGGCTTTATCGGCACGCCGCTGCTCCTGCCGGTCCTCAGTCGTTTCGGCCGCACCGACCTCGCTTACAAAATTCTCCGGCAGGAGGATTATCCCTCGTGGCTCTACACCGTGCGTAACGGTGCGACGACCATGTGGGAGCGTTGGAACAGCTATACCAAGGAAGACGGTTTCGGTCCGGTCGGGATGAATTCCTTCAACCACTACGCCTACGGCGCGGTGGGCGAGTGGATGTATGGCGTGATCGGCGGCATCCGTCCGCTGGCCCCGGGCTTCAAAAAGATCCTCTTCGCCCCCGAACCCGGTGGGGACCTCACGTCGGCCGAGACTTCGCTGCCGACCCCGCACGGCCTCGCGGAGTGCCGCTGGCAGGTCCGCGGTCGCACCTTGGTTGTGGATGTGACCGTGCCCGCAGGAGCCAAAGCAGAACTCCGTTTGCCCGGTCAGCCCAGCAGGCCACTTGCCGGCGGACACCACCGCATCACGAGCCCGTTCAAGTTGCCATAAAACACGGCGCCCTTCCGAATTCTACGGCCCCGCGGCCCCGAGTTGCGTCCGCCAGATTTGCGGAGACACGCCTTCGGCCTTCTTGAACGCGAGGGAGAAGTGCGAGGCGGAGTGGTAGCCGAGTTGCGCGGCGACTTCCTTGATGCTCAGCCGCCCTTCGGTCAGCAGCGTCTCGGCCTGGGCCCGGCGAAGTTCGCCCGCATACTGCTTGGGCGACATTCCGGTCAGGCGGCGAAAGTGGCGGTGCAGGGTGGGGTAACTCACGGACAAATGACGGGCGGTTTGGGCCACGGAGACGCCGTGGGCCATCGCCTCCTTGGCCCGGGCCACGAGTTGGTGGCCGGACTGATCGGGGCCGATGGATTTGCTCGACGGGCTCTGGGTGACGCGAGCCAGCAGACTGATGGCCAGCCCCGCCAGGCTTCCGGGCGGGCGGAAGCCGGGGTCGTTCCCGAGGCGGTGCATTTCGCGGAAGAGACGAGCGACTTCTTTCGGCTGGGCCGGATGAAAAACCCGGCGGGCAAAGAGCCCGCTGCCGAGCCAGCGCGACACCAACGGCCCGCGCAACTCGAACCAGTCCTCCGTCCATCCGCTCGCGTGATCCGGACGGTAACGGTGCCACTCCCCGGGAAGGAGGAGAAAGGCGTCACCGCCGCGCAGTGTCCGCTTTTCGTTTTTCCATTCGATCTGTCCGCGTCCCCGGGAAATCCAGACCAATTGCAGCGCCGGCAGGGTGCGGCCGCGCTCCCAGGCAAAGTGACGTCCGGCCGGGTGCCCGTCCGGCGGGTAAGTCGTCCGAGCCACGACGCGTGTGAAACCGAGGGCCGAGACGTGGAATTCCCAGTCCGCCTCGCGCGGCCCGGCGGCAAAGTAGCGAAAGTAACTCTTGATAGATTCTTATATGACAAGGAGAGGTTTTTGTCTGCAAGCAGGCTTTTGCCGGTCGCGGGGGCGCGCATGCTTGGTTCATGGCGACAAAGCATCCCCTCCGCGTCGGTTTGTTCGGCATCGGGCTCGAGGCCTACTGGCCTCAATTTTCAGGTCTCAAAGAGCGCCTGGAGGGCTATCTGGGCCAGGTGGCCGCGCGTTTCGGGCGCCCCGGGGTGGAGGTGGTGAACCTCGGGTTGATTGACTCCCCCGAGAAGGCCATGGAGGCCGGGCATGCTTTTCGGCGCGGTGATGTGGATGTGATATTTTTGCATGTCACAACCTACGCGCTCAGCTCGACGGTCCTGCCCGTCGTGCAGCGCGCCAAGGTGCCGGTCATCATTCTCAACCTCCAGCCGACCGCGGCGATTGACTACGCGAGTTTCAACCAGATGGGGGACCGCACGAAAATGACCGGTGACTGGCTGGCCCATTGTTCCGCCTGTCCGGTCCCGGAGATCGCCAACGCCTTCAACCGGGCGCACATTGATTTTCATCAGGTCACCGGGACGCTCGAGCCATCCGACCCCGTCTGGTCGGAACTCGACGATTGGATCGAGGCGGCGCGGGTGGCTGGCGTGATGTCGCACAACCGACTCGGGCTCATGGGGCATTACTACAATGGCATGCTCGACATCTACACGGACACGACCCGCCAGCTCGCCTATTTTGGCGGGCACATCGAGATCGTCGAGGTCGAGGAGTTGGCCGCCCTGCGGCGCGGGGTGAGCGGCGCGGAGGTGGCGTCCAAGCTCGCCGAGTTCCGCGCGGTCTTCGACATCCAGCCGGATTGCGCGCCGGCCGAACTCGAGCGGGCGGCCCGCACGTCGGTCGCCCTGGACCAGTTGGTTGCGCAGAAAGATCTCGGGTCCATGGCCTACTACCACATGGGTGCCGGCCACGAGGAGCACGAGGACGTGATGAGTTCGGTCATCCTCGGCACCTCGCTCCTGACCGCGCGCGGCATCCCGGTGGCCGGCGAGTATGAGGTCAAGAACGCGCAGGCCATGAAGATTCTGGACAGCTTCGGCGCGGGGGGATCGTTCACCGAGTATTACGCCATGGATTTTCACGACGATGTCGTGCTCATGGGCCACGACGGCCCCGGCCACATCAAGATCGCGGCGGGAAAGACCAAGGTCCGGCCGCTCGAGGTCTACCACGGCAAAATTGGCCGCGGGCTCTCGGTCGAAATGAGCGTGCAGCCCGGCCCGGTGACTTTGCTTTCGGTCGTGGAATACGCCGACGGCTCGCTCAAGCTGCTCGTCGCGCAGGGCGAGTCGGTCGCGGGCCCGATCCTCGAGATCGGCAACACCAACAGCCGCTACAAGTTCTCCGTCGGCGCGCGCGCCTTCGTCGAGGCCTGGAACGCGCAGGGCCCGGCCCACCATTGCGCGGTCGGCGTGGGGCATCTGGCCCCGAAGTTGTCCAAGCTGGCCCGGCTCCTCGGCATGGACATGGTGCAAGTTTGTTGATTAGTTTCGGTCCTGCCGATGAATCCCGCCCAGCCGTTCCTTGGCCTTGTTTTTCATGCGCTCGGCGGCGTGGCCGCGGCGAGTTTTTACGCCCCGCTCAAATTTGTCCGCCGCTGGCCGTGGGAGTGTTTCTACCTCCTCATGGGGGTTTTCGCCTGGCTGTTCACCCCGTGGATTTTTGCCGCTTTCACCACGCCCCGCATCCTCGATGTCCTCGCGGCGGCCCCGGGCCCGGCGGTGGGCTGGACTTTTCTCTTCGGGGTGCTCTGGGGCGTCGGTGCTGTCACCTTCGGGTTGACCATGCGCTATCTCGGCATGGCTCTGGGGATGTCGGTCGCCCTGGGTTTTTGCGCGCTTTTCGGGACCATGGTTCCGCCGATTTTTCGCGGCGAGCTCGGCCAGATCGCTTCGACCCCGTCCGGCCAGATCGTCCTTGCCGGGGTTTTGCTCTGCGTTATCGGCATCCTCATCTCCGGCTACGCGGGCCTGCGCAAGGAGCGGGAGATTCCGGCCGCGCGGCCGGTGGATGACAAATCCGGCGACGCCGAGTTCGCGCCGGTCCGGGGCCTCATCGTCGCCTTTGTCTGCGGCCTGATGAGCGCGTGCTTTGCCTTCGGCATTCAAAGCGGCGCGCCCATCGCCGGGGAAAGCATCAAGGCGGGCACGGACCCGCTTTTCCAGAACAACGCCGTGCTCTGCGTCATCCTGCCCGGCGGATTTCTGACCAACACCCTGTGGTGCCTTTTCCTCAATTGGCGTAATCGCACGTTCGGCGGCTACTTCTCGGCGGCACCGGTCGAGAGTGCTCGCGTCGTCCTGCTTTGCGCGCTCGCCGGGGTCATTTGGTATTTTCAGTTTTTCTTCTACGGCATGGGCGCGGCCAAAATGGGCGCGTATGACTTCTCCAGTTGGTCGTTGCACATGTCCTTCATCATCATCTGCGGCAACCTCTGGGGCCTGGCCTTCCGGGAATGGCGGGGCGTTTCCGCCGGGACCCTGACCACGGTCTGGGCGGGTATCCTCACCCTCATCCTCTCGACCGTGGTGATCGGTTGGGGCAATGCCGCGGCGGCCGGCCACTGAGGGGGCCGCCCCAGGGGAGGGGCGCACTCCCGGGTGGAGGCATCGCGGGAAGCGTCGGCGAAAGAGTGCTCGTTGTCGGCGCGGATGCGATGGTAGGCCACCTACTGTATGATAACACCAAGTCCCATAAGAAATCAGACCTTTGAACATGTGTTGTCTGGTAGGGGCACGCGGCTCGCGTGCCCGTTTTGAAGAGAGCGGACGAGCGGGCCGCTCGTCCCTACCAAGATTTCCAAGTCGTCTCAATGGCCCGATTCCCCCGAAAGGCGAACGGCCTCGCCTGTGCTTCTTGCCTTCCGCAGCCGCCCGGACTCGGCAAGGAAACCAGCAACCCGGCGCGATCCGTCAATGTCGTCTTTGTCGACGGCCACGTGGAGACCCGCCCCATCGGGACGATGCCCACCAACTTTGAGGATCCCTTTGGGAAGGGGATCACCGGTCGCTGATGCAGTCAGTTTGACTTCCGACTTTTTCTCAGGGTGGTCCGCCGGGCAATGAACTCACTGTTCGGAATTGTTTTGTTGACCGGCGTTTTTGCCGTCCTCCATCAAATCGAGCAGCAAACGTGCGGCCATCGCGGCCACCTCCGCGACCGGCTGGGGAATGGTCGAAAGGCCGATGGCCGAGTGTCTGGTCATCGGCAGATCGCCCATGCCCACTAGAGCGACATCCTTCGGCGTGGGGCATCTGGCCCCGAAGTTGTCCAAGCTGGCGCGGCTCCTTGGCATGGACATGATGCAGGTTTGCTGATGTCGATCCGTCCGGCCCGCCCACTGTCGCCCCCGATGGCACATGGGTGCCGCGTCTGTCGCGGGCATCTGACCACTCCGCAAGCGACCGCCTGCGCTCACGGCGCGCCGTTTGTGATTTTGAGGCGAAGAAACTTCTTCACATCCACATCGATCGGGATCGTGAAATCCCGTCGGTTGCACCCGAAGGGGACACCAGCCTGACTGGCCGACGGCGTGCCCGAGGGGTCGTTGACCAGGTCGGTCCAAGTAATCAGATTCGTCGAGGACTGGCCGACCACGGCAAGGAAAGGGTCGTTGGTCCGAATGATGGCGGCGAGTGTGAAGTTGGCACCCGAAAAGCCCGCGGCCGATTGCTCGCTGAAACCAGCCGGACTCGCAGCTCCTCCGACGGCATATTTCGTGAGCAACCCCGGAGTCATCGGCACCTCGCCGCCGGTCCATTCGTTGAAAGAGGAGACGTCATCGGTGATCGTCGCGGTGAAGGCGGCAATGGCGATGCCGCTGTAGCCCGGGTCGGTGCTCGCGGCCGCGTGGGTGATCGTTCCGCTGTGCGTGCCTTCCGCCACCGCGTCGTTGACTGCGGTGACGGTGACCGTCTGCGGGGTGCTCCAGTTGGAGATGGTGAAGGTGAGACTCGGCGGCGAAACGGTCAACTGGCTGCCGGGTGTCGGAGTGATCGTCACGTTGGCCGTCGGTTCGCCGGTCAGCACAACCGTGTAGGTGTCGGTGGCTCCGCCCTCGGTCACAGCCGTCGAGCCACCGCTCTGGCTGATGGCCACCCCGGGTGCGGTGGAGGTGATCGCGGACACTTTCACATAATCCCCGGTTGTGCCGTTGTAGACTGGATCAAACCGCAGCCGGGAGATCTGCCCTGTCCAATTTGCGTTGGTCGAGAGATCGACGGTATACATGCGGAGCTGTCCGTCGTTGGTGGCGGTGAACGGCTGTCTCTGCGTGCCGCTCACTGGAGAAGTGCCGTTTTCCCGTTCCCAGAAAAGCTCCGCCGTCTTGGTGCTGTCCGTGGCGCAGTGGTAGGCGGCGCGGATGTAGAGCCTCGGAACCTCTGCGGCTTGGAATGAACATTCCGGCCCCCACATTTGCGGGTCGCCGGTGTTCACGTTCACGCGCAGGTGGTCGGCGGGAATGGGGTAGCCGGAGTCGGACGCAACTTGATACGTCCACCCCGCCCGGGTGCCGCGAAAAAAGAAGTTCGGCTTCAGGTTTGCCTGCTGGCCGACGGCGTAGTTGCGGATGTCGGCCAGGTTCCCGAGGATCAGCTGGTAGGTGAAGTCGTGAACGATGTTGTGATCAATCACCTCGCGACGGAGGGGTGCGATGTAGCCCGTGTTGGCGCTCGACTGGGTGCCGGAGTTGAGGGTGCCGGCGAATCCGCCGATGAAGGAGCAGTTCCCGCGCACGAGGATCCCGACGCCCAACTTGCTGCCGCTGCTCGCGGTGTAAGCAGCCCAGCCCTCGGTGGCCCGGAAATAGGCCCACGGTGGGGCGGTCTTCGGAATTTGCGTGAGCGCGCCGCCCGTGAAGGGCTGCGTCCCCTTGTAGGTCCAGAGCTCCGTAAGTTTAGACCAAGTGTAGAGCGCGCCCAGTTCTTGGTCCATGGCCTCGTATTGCGTCGTATCGCTGCGGCCGTTGATGAGACGGTTCTGCACCGTCGCCACGCTGCCGTTCAAGGTGATCCACTGCTCGAAGATGCAGTCCGCGTCGTAATTTTGGAGCGCCCACTGCTTGGGCCTGGACTTCACGTAGAGCGTGGTGCCGTTGTTGGACCAGCTGATCGTCCCGGAGCCGTTGTTATAGCAATCCCCCCCCTGAACCGGATTCCACGGCCAGGGGTTCCAGTTGGTATTTTGCGTGGTGCCAGCAGGCAAAAACTGCGATGGCCCGGAGTAATAGGATTGCTGGCAATTACGGCCACGGTCGTAGGTGTTGATTACGCTGTTATTTGTTTGGCCCGTCGGGTGAAACGCGACGATCCCGCCGCCTTGGTTGAGATCGACGGTGATCCGGACTGTGCCATTGTCGAGCGAACTGGTCGCGGCCGGAGCCTGCGTGATCGAGTTGGTGAAAACCAAGACCAGAAGCGCAACGAAACGCAATGATTGGGGGCGGACAATGATACTGAACATTCTATGCGCTGCGAATCATGGGAACAAGGGTGAAGTGGGTCATGGAGCCGTCGGCTTGACCTTGGCCCTTGGAGGCATCGTGCAACGTGCGATCAATTCGCTGGGTTGCACGTTCCGATCTTCGCTCGCGGTGAGATACGGGAAAGTCCCCCTGCGGAGCTTGCATCGTTCTAATGCTCGTGAAGCTGTTTTGCGGCCGCTTGCCATTTTGTGGGTTCATGCTCCGGATCGAAGACGCCGCCGGTATTCCGAGGGAGACTGCCCGGTTTCGGCCTTGAAAACACGCGATACATGGGCCGGACCGGGGAAGCCGAGGCGGTCTCCGATTTCCGAGATGGTCAGCGTGGATTTGCGCAGGCAGGCGGCGAAGGTCTCGATGCGGCAGCGACGGATCTCCCGGTAAACACTGCGCGCAAGGATGCGGCGAAAGCGCAACTCGAGAGCGCGGCGCGATACGCCCGCCTCCCGGGCAATTTCCGTCACGCGCACAGGACCGTTCGCCCGCGCTTGGATCGCCCGCAGGGCGCGCACGACGACGGGGTCGGCCAGATGCAGGAAGTCGGTCGAGGCCCGCGTCTCGACATGCGTGGGATGCACGCAGATCCGGCGGTGGCGCAGTTGCCTCCCAGGCTTGGCCATCATGGACTCGAGCGCGCGCGCGGCCTCTTTCCCCGCCTTCTCCGCACCGATCGCCACGCTGGAGAGCGGCGTGGGGGCAAGGTTGCAGAGGAGTTCGTCGTTGTTCACCCCCAGAATGGCGATGCCGGTGGGGACAGGAATGCCTTCGAGCGCGCACAATTCGGCGATCTGGAGGGCGCGGGCATCGATGGCGGCGAAGAGGCCGCAGGGTCTCGGCAACCGGGCCAGCCATCGCCGCAGGCGGTCTTCACGTCTCGCATACCCGGGCGTGCCATCGGTCGCCACATCGAGCCGGCTCACGGCCCGCCCGGCACGGGCCAGTTCCTGACGAAATCCTTCGCCCCGCTCGTCCGACCAGAACATGCCCGGGTAGCCGCAAAACGCGAACTGCTCGAACCCCCGCTCCATCAGGTGTCGCGCCGCCCGGCGTCCGACTTCAAGGTGGTCGGTCACGATGTTCGCGCAACCTGGTATCGCCGGTTGCCGGTAAGGACTCACCACCATGGGCACGCCGAGCTTGAAGAATCGGCGCAGGTGGGGGCGCTCGATCAGGATCACCCCATCCGCCCGGCAGCGGCGGACAAACCCGACTTCATCCCAACCCGGGACCGCCTCCCAGAAGGGGGGCGAGCGGAACAGGTGCCAGCCCCCGTGCTCGGCGCTGAACGACGCGATCCCCCGCAGAAGCGCTGAGTCATAGGCCTCCCCCGGATTGAGTAGCAGGACGACGTTGCGGGTCATGGTCGGGGAGGTGAGATGTGGCCAGTGCATCACCAGGGCGGACGGAGGGCAAGCCGCTGTGCGCAAAATGGTGAGTCTTTTGCGGGATGTGGCGTTGGCCTCGAGGCGCTCGGTGGATATGAATACCAGCTCAATCTTGCCCCCGATGAACCAAACCCCGCTGCCCCTCGCGGGCAAAGTAGCCCTGGTGACTGGAGCCTCCTCCGGTATCGGAAAAGCCATCGCCCTCCGGCTTGCCCGTGATGGAGCTTTTGTCTGGGTCAATAACCACGGTGCCGCGACCGGCTCGGCTGAAGTCGTCGCGACCATCCGCGCGGCCGGAGGTCAGGGCGAAGTGGTCCAGGCGGACCTCGGAAATGTCGCGGACATCCGCGCGATGTTCGAAAGGATAGACGCGGCGGGAATGGTGGCGGACATTCTGGTCAACAACGCGGGCATCTGCCCGTTTCTGGCCTGGGACGAGATCAGCGAGGAGGATTGGGATCGCACCAACGCGGTCAATTTGAAGGGCTGTTTTTTTGCCAGTCAGGAGGCAGCCAAACGCATGGTGGCCAGCCGGCGGGCGGGGCGCATCCTGGCCATCAGTTCGATCTCCGCCATCAAAGGGGGCACGGTGCAGGCTCATTATTGCCCGACCAAGGGCGGCATGATCTCGATGATGGCAGCCCTCGCCGTCAATCTCGGCCAGCACCGCATCACCTGCAATTCGCTTCTTCCCGGCACGATTGAAACCGCGATGAACGACGAATACCTCGCCGTGCCGGGCAACCGTGAGCCTCTGGAAAAATCGACCTGCGTCGGCTTCATCGGCCTGCCCGGCGATTGCGCGGGCCTTGCCTCGTTTCTTTGCCGGGACGAAGCGCACTACATCACCGGCGCGCAGATCCTGATCGACGGCGGAGAGATGGTGAAACACCTCTGAGTTCCAGTCTCGCAAGATGAAATACACACTGCAATTGTTCCCCACCGCGGAGATTCCGGTCCCGTGCCCCGAGGTCTACTGGATGGAGCGTTTTTCCGAATGGACCACGCTGCAGTTCCAGGCAGCCTTGATCCGCGGAGGTGACCACACCATCCTCCTCAACACGGGTTTTCCCGCCGAAATCGAAGCCCTGGCCAAGGCGTGGCGCGACTTTCTCGGCGAGCCGGCCGTGCTGCAGCGGCCGGACGAGTGGCTCATCGAAGCCCATCTGGAAAAGGCCGGGCTCTCCCCCGATGACATAACCCACGTGCTGATCACGCCGATCCAGCTTTACGCCACCGGCGGCCTTCACCTCTTCCGTCAGGCGGACTTTTGCTTCTCCCGCCGCGGTTGGATCGAGGACATCGTGGCCCCGGAATACCCGCATCATGTTCCCCGTCAGGGATGCATCTCGGACGAGCACTTCCATTGGCTCATGGGCGAGAACCGTCACCGTCTGATCCTCGTGCCCGACGAGACGGAGTTGCTGCCCGGTCTCCGCCTGCGCTGGGTTGGCACCCACCACCGCTCAAGCATGGCCGTGGATGTGGACACCGCCGCCGGGCGCGTCATCCTGACCGACGCCGCGTTCCATTACGCCAATCTCGAGGAGGGCAAGCCGCTCGGCATTGCCGAGAGCATCATCGAAGGGCATGCAGCCTACGATTGGATCCGCCGCACGGCCGACCTTGCCATTCCGCTTTATGATCCGCTCGTCCACCAGCGGCACCCGGGTGGAAGGGTGGCCTGAACCCGCAGGTTTTTCCTCCATGAAAATCACCGACATCCGCGCGACCAACCTGCGCTTTTCCCGCACCCCGGAGACGCTGAAGAAGCACCTCTGCACCCCGACTTCAAAATTCCGCGATCCGCTCTCCGCCGGGCAGAATTGGTTCGGCCCGGTGGCGCTGACCGTGGTCGAGGTCATGACCGACGATGGGCTCACCGGGCTGGGCTCGGCCGGCGGTTTCACTGCCACGCCCAAGGAAATCATCGACGACTACCTCAAGCCGGTTGTGTTGGGCGAATCGCCCTTCAACACCGAGTTGATGCAGGACAAAATGTTCCTCTCCACCGTGCGCTTCGGCCGCCGCGGCGCCGTCATGGCGGCGATCAGCGCCATCGACATCGCCTGCTGGGACATCAAGGGCCAGGCCCTCGGCCAGCCGGTTTACAACCTGCTCGGCGGAAAAACAAAAGAACGCATTCGTGCCTACGCGAGCCGGTGCTACGCGATGGATGACCTCGATGCGCTGGCCGCGGAAGCCAAGGGGTTCGTGGCGCAGGGCTTCACCGCCCTCAAGCAGCGCTTCGGTTTCGGCCCGGTCGACGGCCTCCGCGGCATGAAACGCAACGTCGAGCTCATCCGCACGGTGCGCGAGGCCGTGGGCGACGAGATCGAGTTGGCCGCCGACGCCTACATGGGCTGGGACTACGGCTACGCGGTCGAAATGGAGCGCCGCCTGCGCGAATTCAACCTCTCATGGATCGAGGAGCCCTTCCTGCCGGACGATCTCGACAGCTACGCGCGTCTCACCGCCGAGGCTCCCACCCGCATCTCCATGGGGGAGCATGAGACCTCCGTTTACGGCTATCAGCAGCTGATCGAAAAACGGGTGGCGGACATCCTTCAACCGGACTGCAACCGCGTGGGCGGCATCACGGCGATGAAAAAAATCTGCGCCATGGCCGAGGCTGCCCACTTGCCGATTTTCCCGCACTCAAACGAAGCGCACAACCTCCACATCATCGTCTCGCAGAGCAACTGCCCGCTGATCGAGTATTTTCCTGATGTCGAACCCGACACCGGCAACGAGTTGTTCTGGAAAGCCTTCACCGGAGAGCCGCACGCCGAGGACGGTCACCTCACTCCCTCCGCCCGGCCCGGCCTCGGGATCGAGATCGACCGTGCCGCCGTGAACATGCTCACATGGACCGGGTAGCGAGAATCATGGCCAAGAAAAACCACATCCCCGACTGGCTGACCGGCGTGCTGCCGGTGCTGCCAACGCCGTTCACGCCGCAGGACGAAGTGGATTATCCCGCGCTGTCAAAGCTCGTGGACTTCGCCGCCAGGTGCGGCGTGAAGACCGTCGTGACGCCTGCGTTCGGCAGTGAGTTTTACAAACTGGACGGCAGCGAGCGCCAGCGCGTCATCGAAGCCGCCGTGGCGCAGGGGGCGAAACGAAAGCTGCGCGTCGTCGTGCAATGCAACCACTCCACGCCGCGTCTCGCCGCGAAGCTCGCCGCCGAGGCGCGGAGCTTGGGCGCAGCCGCCGTGGCGACGGCTTTGCCCCGCACCTTCGCGGCCAGCGAAAACCAGTTGTTCGACTACGCCCGCCGCGTATGCGATGCCACCGATTTGCCCGTGATTGTTCAGGATTGGAATCCCGGCGGCCCATCGGCGGACGCCGCTTTCTTCGTCAAGTTGCATCGCGGTTGCGCGAATTTCCGCATGGCCAAGCTGGAAGAGGCAGGCATGGGCGCAACCATCCGCGCCATCGTCCGCGAAACCGGCGGACGCGTCGGCGTGTTGAGCGGTTGGGGTGGCAGCTTCGCCATCCAGCAGCACGGCGCGGGTTTGAGCGGACTCATGCCGGGACTGGCGCTGGCGGATGTGTTCGTCCGTCTCTGGGCGCAACTGCAAGCGGGCAAGCGGGACGCCGCACTAGAGCTGTTCAACGAACTGGCGCCCTATCTGCAATTCTCGCTGCAAACCTTCGAGCAATTTCATCACACGGAAAAAGGCCTGCTTGTCCGGCGTGGCGTGCTGGACAACGCCATTGTCCGCCCCGTCACCGTCGAATTGGACACCGATGCGAAAGCTTATCTCGACTTACTGACAAAACGCCTGCTCGGCACAATTAAAGCCTGGAATCAAAAATGACCAAATGATCCCTGCGGCGATCTTTTGCAGTGGAGCAAATTGCCAGCAGCACGCGGCGGAAAGCCACCTGCCGGCGCTGCAGCTTCCCGTGCTTTTTTGAAGGGCACGAACGCGTTGCAAAATCCGGGCGATCCGATCTTGATCCCGACACATCGGCCGAGCGCCGAAGTGTGCCAACGGCAGGGGACCGACGAGACCGTGGCCCTTCGCTTCACCATTGAAGCCATCGTGCGCGATGTGATCCACTCTCGCCCTTGGTTTTGAACCGTCCACCACGCCCTTAAACCATGCACATCAAGAATCCACGTTGTTGTCTCCAAAGCAATCCACTCGGCATTGACCGTCTCCGGCCCGAGTTGAGCTGGGAGTTGTGCGATCCGTCGGCCGGTTCGAGCCGCCAGACCGCCTACCGCATCAGCGTGGCCAGTTGCAGCGACGGGTTGGACCAGCCGGACCTGTGGGATTCCGGGCGCGTAGAGAGTGATCGGACGTCATTCATCATCTACGACGGCCAGCCCCTGGCCAGCCGCATGGAATGCCACTGGCGGGTCGAGGTGTGGGACGAGTCGGGCCGGAACATCCGCAGCGAGGCGGCCCGGTGGAGCATGGGGCTGCTGGAGAGTAGTGATTGGTCGGCCCGGTGGGTGGGACTCGACGCTGCGGCCGAATACCCGCAGCCTTGGTTTGGCGCGGCCCAATGGATCTGGTCGAAGGAAACCGATCCCGGCACATGGGAGTTCCGGCGGGAGTTTGATCTGACGCCTTCGCAAATGCCCGAGTTGTCCGGGGCCCGGTTTCATGTGCTGGCCGAGGACGAAGCGGAGGTCTTCCTCAACGACGAACCGCTCTGCCGTGCGCCGCGGGCCAGGGCCGGGACAAATCTTTATCCGGCGCCGCTGCCCACGTGGATTGAACCTCGCAGGCTCCGCGCCGGACGGAACGAGCTGCGGATCATGGCGAGCAAGCGTGCGGGTGGTGACGAATCGGTCGTGGCCATCGATGCAGCCGGGCTGATCGTGCGGCTGACTTTGCTGGCGCACGGCGAGAAGCCGGGGCGTGAGATCGTGACTAACGCCGGTTGGGCATGCCGCAGCCTCGACGGACGTCAGACGGAGGTTGTCGAGCTGGGTGCCTACGGCGTCCCCCCCTGGCACATGGTCACCCCGCAGGAGTATCCGAATTTGCCCGCGCGGTATTTGCGCCGCGAGGTGGTTCTGCCCGCCGCGCCCCGCCGGGCCGTGCTCTATTTCAGCGGTCTTGGCCTCGGCGAGGCCTACATCAACGGGAAGCGGGTGGGGGACGAAGTTCTCGCGCCGCTGCCGACGGATTACGACGCCCGCGTTTTCTACCGCACGCATGAGGTGACGCACTTGCTCCGCGAGGGGCGCAATGCCTTGGCTGCCGTGCTGGGCAACGGACGCTTTTTCGCTCCCCGCCTGCGCGTGCCCTGGCTCATGCGCGACTACGGGTGTCCGAAGATGCTCTGGCAGCTTGAAGTGGAGATGGACGACGGCTCGACCATCACCCTGGCCAGTTCGCCGGAGTGGAAAATCACGACCGCCGGGCCCATTGGCTGGAACAACGAGTTCGACGGCGAAACCTTTGATGCCCGGGTTGATTTCGAGGGTTGGTCTGAACCCGGATTTTCCGATGCGACCTGGGAGCAAGCCCGCCTGGTGGCCTCGCCGGGGGGCGTGATGGAATCGCAGATGGCTGAGCCCATGCGCGTCGTGCGCCGGATCAAGGCGGTCGAAAGCTGGACGACGAAATACGGAACGACCATTCATGATTTCGGGGAAAACGTGGCCGGCTGGTGCCATGTCCGCCTCGCCGGCGAACCGGGCGCACGGGCGCGGTTTCTTCATGCCGAGTCGCTGGATGGACGGGACGCCCTCTTCCTCGACAATCTGCGTTCGGCCCTGTGCTGCGACACGGTGACGACCCGGGGCGGCCTCCTCGACTACGAGCCGCGTTTCACCATCCACGGCTTCCGCTATGTCGAGGTGCTGACGGAATTGGCCGCCGTTGTGGTGGAATCGATCGAGGTCTGCGTGGTTCATGACGACGTTCGGCTCGCTGCCGACTTCGTGTGCTCCGACCCCGTGATCAACGGCGTTCTCACCGCGGCGCGGCGGGGGATTCTCGGCAATTACCGCGGGATGCCCACCGATTGTCCGCAGCGCGACGAGCGCATGGGGTGGCTGGGCGACCGTTCGACCGGTGCGGCCGGCGAAATGATCCTTTTCGACGTCGCCGCCTTCTACCGCAAGTGGCTGGCCGACATCCGGGCCGCCCAAAATCCCAACGGCCGTGTGCCTGATATCGCGCCGCCTTTCTGGGCCATGTATTCGGACAATGTCACCTGGCCCTCCTGCGTGAGCTTCATTCCTCATTGGCTGCTCCGTTATTACGGCGATGAGCCCGGGGCAGTGAGAAATCTCCCGGCGCTCAAACGCTGGATCACGCACATTCTGGGGCTGCGCCATGACGGTTTGATCGAGCGCGATACCTACGGAGACTGGTGCGTTCCGCCCGAGGAGTCGCACCTCATTCACACCAAAATCGAGGAGCGCAAGACGCCTGCTCCGCTTTTGTCTTCCTGCTACGCTGTGGAGATTCTGCGCCAGGGTTCACGCTTCGCCGAACTGGCCGGAGAGCTCGAATTGGCCCGGCAATGGCGCGACGAAGCCCGGACCATGAGCGAGGCGATCAATCGGCGCTATTTCCATGAGGCCAAAGGCTTCTATGCCAGCGGCTCCCAGACCTCCTCGCTCCTGCCCCTGGCCTTCGGCATCGTGCCGGAGGAGCACCGGACGCGCGTTTTCGAGCATATCGTGTCCGGCATCCTGCAGTCGGGCGAGCCTGTGATCGGAACGGGTTTGATCGGCACCGGATGGCTGATGAGAACATTGACGACCCACGGGCGGGGGGACCTGGCCTGCGCCATTGCCATGCGGACCAAGTATCCGAGTTGGGGCTACATGTTGGAGAACGGCGCGACCACGATCTGGGAGTTATGGAACGGCAACACCGCCGATCCCGCGATGAACTCGGGCAACCACGTCATGCTTCTGGGCGACCTGCTGCCCTGGCTGTTTGAGGACCTCGCGGGAATCCAGCCCGCCGAACCGGGGTTCCGTCGCATTTTGCTCAAGCCCTTTTTCCCCGCGGCTCTCGAGTTCGTCGAGGCCTCGGTCCAGGCCATGCCCGGCGAGATTCGCAGCGGCTGGAAGCGGGGGGAGAATGGCATGATCGAGTGGACCTTCACCGTCCCCGCCAACACCACGGCGACCGTCGTCCTCCCGGCGCAGCCGCAGCCCCCCGAGGCCCCCGGCGCGCGGGATGTCGTCTCGTCTTCCGGCCAATGGACGGCCGTCTTCGATCCCGGCACTCACGCCGTGCGGCTCGCCGCGCCGCCGCTGGTCCCATAGAAGCAGCCAGGCTCCGTATCCGTGCGGTGATTGGGGTTAAAATCGGCCTGAAAGTTAATCCATTGACACCTTTTCCTCAAGCCTGTAACGTTTACCTATGTAAGTCTGGTTAGCAGTCGGCCTGCGTCCCCGAGAATCACCACTCCTCACCCCCACGATCCACCCATGAAAAACCGCCCTACACATGCTGCTCATGCCGCATGGATCCTCGTCATCTCCCTCGCACTTTGTGGTCATGCTTTTCCGCAGGCCATCTCGATCACCAACGGAGCTTGGAGCAACGCCGCTACTTGGAGCACGCCGCCGGTCAACGGGGCATCTGCGTCCGTGAGCGGCAACGATACGGTGACCTTCCAGGCGGGCGACTCGTATACGGGAGGCTACGCTATATACACTGGCTTGGACGTCGGTCAGAATTTTCGGACCAACCCGGGCTCAGGCGTCCTCAACGTCACCGGCGGGACGCTCCGCACCGGCAGCCTCCTCGTGGGGCACGATGGCGTCGGCTACGAAGGCACGATCAACGTGTCCGGCGGCGAGATGATCATCGATGGCGGCACCATGCTCTTTGGTTGGGGGGCGAGTTCCTCCCTCAACGTCTCCGGCAGCGGGACGGTTACCATGGCAGGCACGCTGGATCCCGGAAATCCCTTCTTCAACTTCGGCCACAGCGCCCAGTCTTTCCTCAACATCAGCAATGCCGGCACGGTCAATGTCCAGCGTGCGGTCAGTGTGCAGGCCGGGTCTTTGGTAAACGTCAACGGCACCAATTCGACGCTCAACTTCAGCGGTGCCGCAAACTTGAATTTGGCCGCCGGGTCAAGACTCGTTGCCAACGGCGGTAGCATCAACATGAGTGGGGGGCAGGTGACCATCAATGGAACCGAAGGGCTGTGGCTGGGGGTAAATGTAGCGCTAGATCCTGAGCCAACAAATTCACGAACGCCGACGACCGGCACCCTGAACCTCAGCGGCGGGACATGGACGCAGACGGGCATGTTTCGGTTGGGCGTGTGGGCAAGCGGCAACGGTATCGTCAACCAGACCGGGGGCGTGTTTGAGCTTGGTCACAATATTGAGGTCTGGGGATCGAGCGTATCCCAATACAATCTGGCGGGTGGCACGTTCCGGTTGCTCGGCAACTACGTGATCAACAACTATTCTACCGGTAGCACCTTCAACATCACCGGGGCCAGCGGTAACGTGACGTGGGACGCGGGAACCAACAACTTCACCTTGTTGAACACGAGCACCTTCGACAACACCGGCGCCACCTTGACCAAGACCGGCACGGGCACGCTGACCTTTGGTGGCGGCTTCAGCGCCCAGTTGAAGATCGCGAACGGAGCGCTGGACATGCAGGCCGGGACGATCGAGACCGCCAGCTCGATGGCTATCGGAATAGACGGCAGTTCAGCGACTGGGACGATGAGTGGGGGGACGCTGAAGACCGGCTATATTCAAGCGGCCAACTTCATCGTTGGTTTTGGACAAACCGGAACCTTCACGCAGAGCAACGGGGCCGTTGACGTGGGGTCTCAGGCCAGCGCGATCATCGGTTGGAACGCGGGCGGCACGGGCACCTACACGCTGAACGGGGGCAGTTTCTCGGCAGTCACCAACAATACCCACATCGGTTTTTCGGGCGGGACGGGCACGGTCAATGTCGATGGCGGCAGTTTTGCGGCTCACAACCTGTTTGTCGGAGGTAGCGGTGCAGCATCGGGAACCCTCAATCTCAATGGCGGCACATTGTCTTTGGCCAATCCCGATGGCTTTTACGTGGATTCCAATGGCACGCTCAACCTCAACAGCGGTGGAAGCCTGCCCGCGGCAAACATCAGGGTCACGAGCAGCGGCAATCTCAACTTCAATGGCGGCACAGGAAATGCAGCGATGAACATCTTCGCGGGCGGAGGCGCAGGCGGCACGGTTGATGTGAAGGGTCAGACTCTCGGGGCGGGCAGTTGGGCGAATCTGATCGCGAGCGGAGCCGGGGCGGTGCTCAAGAACAGCGGCACCAACGCGAGCATCGCGGCTGGCAACACGATCTGGATCTGGGACGGCGGGGGCAACCTGACAATCAACACGGACGGCCCCGGCGCGTTGCAGATCGATTCCTGGATCACCAGTTTCGGACAAGCAACCCCGACGGGCATCATCAAGACCGGGACCAACGCGCTCGTCCTGTCTGGGCCCAACGACTACACGGGGGTGACTCAGATCGATGCCGGCATCGTGTTGGTGACCGTGGCCAGCGGCTTGGGCAGCACCTCCGGCGGCACCACGGTGGCCAACGGCGCGCAGTTGCGGCTGAGCAATGCGACCGGGTTCACCATCGGCAACGAGGCCCTGACGATTGCCGGAGACGGCGGCGCGGGCCTGCCCGGTGCCCTGCGCAACGCGGCCGGCACCAACACCTGCCAGGGGAAGGTGACCCTCTCGACCAACGCCTCGATCGGCGCGGCCAGCGGCACCTCGTTGACCCTCGATGTCGCCTCGGGCAACGCCATCGAGGCGAACAACTTCAGCCTCGGCTTCACCGGTGCCGGAAGCGTTGTCGTCAACGACACCATCGCTCTTGGTAACGGTAACATCACCAAGAACGGCTCGGGCCGGACCTCCATCAATGTCGTCCAGAGTGCCGGCTCGGCCACGATTTCCCTCGGCACCTTGTCGATCAATAATGCTCTCACCCTTTCCAACCAGCTCGCCTTGAGCAACGTTGCGAAGCTGGTCTTTCAAGTCAACCCAGCGGGGATCGCGGGATATGTGAATGCGCCCAGCGGTGCAACTCTGGCCGGCACGGTCGGGGTGGAATTCGATCCTGCTTATGTCCCGGTGGCCGGTGCCTCTTTTCCCCTCGTCGTCGGACCGATCAGCGGCACGCCGGCCTTGTCGCTCCCGACCCTGTCGAACAGCCTCGTCTGGGTGACGAACAATTTCGTCGCGAACGGCACGCTGTCCATTGCCTCCGGCGCGTTGACTTACTACGAGTCGTGGCTGACCAATTATCCTTCACTCACCGGCACCAATGCCCTGCCCGGGGCGGATCCCGACGGCGATGGATACAACAACCAGAGCGAGTTCGCCTTCGACGGCAACCCGACAGTCGGCTCGCCGGCTCTCGTCTCGGCCGCCAAGAATGGAACGAATGTGGTCGTCAGCTTCATCGGCCGGCGCGTCTCGGCCGGGGGCGCAACCTACAATGTCCTTTCGACCAGCAATCTCCCGACTGGTCCTTTTACCAATAACGCGGTGGCCACGGCGGCGCTGGTGGATTCGACCAATCAGAGCGGTGTCTTGCTGACCAATGACTACGTGCGCCGCCAGTTCAGCGTGGCTCCGGGCGTCCGGGACTTCTACCGGATCCAAGCCAACCTGAGCGGATTGTAGGGTTAAGCAACAGTTTTTCTGTAAAAGTTAAATTGGGTGATGTGATTGGTTGAGAGTGGTGCTGGTTATTTGAGGAGTGTGGGGTTGAGGTAAGCTTTGGAGGTTTCCCAAGCCTCGGAGATTTC